>Ga0208919_1001319_pt1 | contig 14573 bp, 27 predicted proteins | sample 4_EtaG_FD_184076 | JGI IMG/M metagenome (GOLD analysis project Ga0208919, IMG submission 184076) | Marine viral communities from the Subarctic Pacific Ocean - 4_ETSP_OMZ_AT15127 metaG (SPAdes) (version 3) | ecosystem: Environmental > Aquatic > Marine > Oceanic | place: Pacific Ocean | collected...
GAGGCTTTAGTAAAGGTTGAGGCTTATATCAAAGAACTAGAAGAAAAAATTGATCATGCACCAACGGAAGAAGATGTACTAGCCAATAAAGGCATGGACTTAAATTACTAGGAGAGTGAAGATGACATTTAAAGAAAAGTACAAGGAACTTTATGACATGGTTACAGGCGAAGTCGGTTATGATTTTGACACTACTAATTGGACACATGAGGAAGTGAAAGAACGCCTAGCCTTACAAGTGGACAGTTATTATTTCAGGAAAACAATTAAACAAAAGGAGGTAACATCATGAGTAAAAAGTACCTAATAACATTTGACAATGTGTATGTATCTACTACAAACATTATTGTTGAGGCTAAAAATGAAGATGAGGCATATGAAAAGTATGAGAATGGACATTATAAACAACATGATGAATGGGAAACAAAACCTGAACATGAAACAACAGGAGAACCACATCTTGAAGAATATAAGGAGGTAACATCATGACTAGGACAAAAAGAGAGGAAGACAGGCTCGAAGAAATCTATCTGCAACGGCTACATCAAGACCATGAGTTTATGGAGAGCGTGTATGCCTCGATAGATGACGACAAGGTAAGGCAAGACTTGATTAACAAACATTATTTTGGAGAGTGAATGATGAATATTAAAAAGAAGTATGAAGAGTTGTGTGAATTAATTAGGGGAGATAGTCCTAATTGGACACACGAAGAAGTTGTAGAAAGACTTGAAGAATCCAGAGACGCATTGTGGTCGTTGGAAGACCCCCAAGCATACATAGAATGGTTTGAAGAACATGGGACATTTAAAAATAAATGGCTATATCAAATGGCAAAAACAAGGGAGAACGCGTAATGGATAAAGGAACGAATGAATGGTTTGGTGATGAATATGACAAAGAAACATTTGAACCTGACCCTGATAGAGAACATGATGATTGGAAATTAAGACAGCTTGAAGAAGAAGAGCAACAACAAAAGGAGAAAAAGAAAAATGAATCAAAAACTTAAAGGGTGGGACAACAGCAAGATAGATTTTGAGGCAGACTACGATAGCAAGACTATGCAAGATTGGTTAGCTGTGTTGCAAGGTCATGAAGTACCGAATGCTGAACCCAACAACAAAGCCTATGCTGAGGCAATTAGATATGGCTTACAAGCACTTTACCCTGAGCGAAAGACCAAAGTAGTAAAGGGGGTGTATGACTTCGAGAGAGACGGAGACATTGATGAGTTTAATGCACGATTAAAAAAGGAGAGTGAAGATGAGTAAAAAGTTTGAAATTGATATACCTGAAGCAGAGGAACAAAAAATGGATCTTTGGGGAGAAATTCATGAGGAGTTATGGAACGATGAGTTTTGTACTCTTACGGGAGAGGCACTTGAAAAAGAAGTAGACCGATTAACTGAACTTAGATTTTTAGAAATGGGAGGAGATTACGAAAATGACTAGAGAAGAACAAGTATCAAAGTCTATCGACTTGAGTACTCAAAAGATAGATTATATTGAGCAAGACATTTACGAATACTTTGGGGCTGACCAAGATATTTACAAGGCGACTCGTCATGACTTACTTGGAGTGCTTGGGGGCATGAGTGGGATACTAGAACTCTTGTGGCACAAGGAAGTTACCCCTGAGATAGCATTCAAAGATTTTAAGTCTTGGCTCAAGGAAAGAAACGAACACAATGACTTACTTGACATAACTGAAAAAATCCCTGATACTAATATTCCAATTAAAAAAAGAGAGGAGTCCCATGTCTAAAAAAATACTTAACGCAGAAGATGTAGATTTTGTTTATATTGAGAATATAACTTTTGGTGTAGTCATGAAAGATGACAACGGCACTGACCTAACTGTAAGTGAAAGTGAAATACAAATGGATTCTTTTTCTCGTGAGCAACTTGCTGACAATGTACTGGCTCATATTCAACAAGGTAAGCCGGTAGATATAATAGAGGAAAACGAGGACACTATTACTTTCGAGCCGGACATGGAAAGTATAAGGGAGACAGACTAATGGAACACCATTTATTTACAGACATTCGCAGATTGCTCAAGGATTTTGTAAAATTATTAAATGAACATAGTATTGGCAATAAGGAAACTGATGAGGCTAATCGGATCATTGAGGAGATTGAGATTGTTTTAAAGAATCAAGAATTAGTAGACTCGATTGAAACTAAAATTGAGGAAGAAGAACATAAGCAAATATCAGATGACTTGGCAGAAGAAATTTTGTCTCGTGGACAACATTGTCCGAGTGGTAATTGCGATGTGTAGTAGAGAGGTAGTAAATTTTTTTATAATTAAGGAGAAAGTGAAATGACATTAAGCAAACAGCAACAAACCACACTTGGATCATTAGTGGTAATCGGAATATTCGGGGGACTAATTTATAATGCCTCTGAACAGAAACACACCCCAACGGCAGTTATGGAGAACGCACCATCTCTTCCTATTATCTTGCCGGTGGCTGAAACACAGTTACCCCCTCTAACCGATGAGGTAACGACCGTGTTAAATCAAGATTGGAGTGCATTACAGCCGGACGGCATACCTCTATTAGAGATTGCTCCACTAGAAGACGCACCTCTTCCACCATTAGTATCATAAACAAGACGGGGGGTAACTCCCCCTCTTTTTTTAAGGATTAATATGGCAACACCCGAAAAGAAAGTAAAACAGAAAGTATGTGAAATATTAAAAGCACACGACTGTTATTACTTTTATGCCTCGACCGGAGGATACGGGGCAAGTGGTGTTCCTGATATAGTTGCTTGTTACAAAGGAAACTTTATCGGGATAGAGTGTAAAGCAAATGGTAATACACCAACGGCTTTACAAAACAAACACTTAAACAATATTAAAAAGGCACAAGGATATTCAATGGTCATTGACGAGACGGACATAGAGGCATTAGAACTATTCTTAAAAACACTATGAACGACAATGTAAATAAACCGGCACACTATACTAAACACAAGTGGGAAGTAATAGAGATATTAGAAGAGTTTTTTCACAGCGAACCATTACTGTGGCAATGTGGGAAATATCTTTTGCGGTGCTTGTTTAAAAACAACCTAATAGAAGACCTAGAAAAAATGATATGGTATGCTAAAAGACGAATTGAAAAGGAAAAAAATGAACTCAAAACGAAAGGAAGAAGCCATTAAGTTGGTTAAAGAATGGCAAGAGAAACGACCGGAATTTAGTCGAACGAGATTATCACAAGCAACAGGAGTGCCTTACTCTACTCTTATAGAATTAGATAAAGAGGGGCTAATAAAACTTCCGAAGAAAAGACCGACTAATAATTCGAGAACTTCGTGGAATAATGGTAGGGGAATGAAAAGTTGGCTGACGAAGTAGACATAGCTAATGACGACATACAAAAAAGACTGGAGGCCAGTCTTAAAACGGTGGATCTTTCTATTACGAAAAACCACAGTGGGAAATGTATTTGGTGTGGCACCAAAGTAGTAGATAAACGGAGGTGGTGTTCGGTTCATTGTCGAGACGAACATACACTATATGCTAATAAAATATAAAAGGAGAACAACATGACAGTTTGGGAACCAGATGACGAACAAGAGCTACATGACATATCAGAGCGTGATATGACTGTGTGGCAATATTTTGTCTACATCGTTGGATTTGGTGTAGCTTTGTTTCTTGTGCTAGAATTATTTGCTTGAAACCAATTAGTACAAAAAATCAAAAGTGTCATGTGTGTGGTGGCTCTCCCGCTAAATTCTTTTTTAAGAAGTGGTGGTGTACCCACACTCGTGATTTAAAAGGACATTGTAAAAACGAAAGGAAACAATGCAAGTAGTTACATTGGATTTTGAAACATTTTATGCGAAAGGCTACGGCTTACGCAAGTACACAACAGAAGAATATATATTGCACCCACAGTTCCAAGTGATCGGGGTGGCAATTCAAATAGACAATGGTAAGCCCGTGTGGAGCGCGGGAGAACAAGCATCAAAGTCTATCGACTTGATTGACTGGGGCAACACCATGTTGCTCTGTCATAACACGCAGTTTGACGGCGCAATACTCAAATGGGTATTCGGTAAACAACCGGTGGCTTATCTTGACACGCTTTGCATGGCACGAGCCAAGCACGGAGTCGAGGCAGGGGGTTCGCTCAAAGCTTTGGCCGAGCGTTATCAAATAGGTGAGAAAGGAACAGAAGTCTTACAAGCCATAGGCAAACGCCTAGAAGACTTTCAAGAGCATGAGCTACGCCAATACGGAGAGTATTGCAAGAACGATGTAAAACTAACCTACGATCTATTTAAAATCTTATCTAAAGATTTTCCCCTCCCTGAAATAAAGTTAATTGATATTACTCTTAGAATGTTCATACTACCTATATTACGCGTCAATCAAAAACTATTAAAAGAAAGACTTAACGAACTCAAAGAAGAAAAAGCCCTAATGCTAAAAGGGTTAATGGAAACACTAGCGTGTGATAGTGAAGAAGCAGTTAGGAAAAAGTTAGCTAGTAACATACAGTTTGCTGAGATTTTAACCGATTTACACATTCCTGTACCTATGAAAATATCCCCTACTACCGAGAAAGAAACTTATGCATTAGCTAAGACTGACGCAGGGTTTATTGCACTTCAAGAAAGCGATAACCCACTACTACAAGAGTTATGTGCAGTAAGACTTGGTACTAAATCTACTATTGAAGAGACGCGTATACAACGCTTCGTTGACATTGGCACACGCAATAATGGGTTTCTTCCTATACCACTTAAATATTATGGCGCACACACAGGGCGTTGGGCGGGTTCAGACAAGGTAAACTTTCAGAACTTACCAAGCCGTGATGTTAAAAAGAAAGCTTTAAAGAACGCTATACTTCCCCCACCTAATCATGTAATTATCAATGCAGACTCTTCACAAATCGAAGCTCGTATATTAGTCTGGTTAGCCGGACAGCACGATCAAGTAGAACTTTATCGACAGGGCAAAGATGTGTATTGCGACTTTGCTTCTCGTGTTTATAAGAAAACTATTACCAAGAAAGATAATAAAGAACGAGCAGTAGGTAAGACTTGCATACTTGGATTAGGATATGGGACAGGCCATGTGAAGCTAAAGGGTGTGTTAAAACTAAATGCCGGTATTGAAGTGGACGAGATAGAAAGCAAACGACTGGTAAAACTATATCGAGAAGTTAATCATGAGGTAGTTAAGTTATGGGAAGAGTGTGACAGAGCCTTACAAGATATGGCTTCTTGGCCGGCGGATCGACTGCCCTATTACTTAGGCTCAGGCAAATGTCTGTTAGTAGAACCTAAAGGGATTAAATTACCTAATGGCTTGTACATTACTTACTCTAATTTGCAACGGGGCGAAGACGGGTTTGAATATAAATCTAGACGAGGCACTATTAGTATATGGGGTGGGGCAGTAGTAGAAAATGTTGTACAAGCATTAGCTAGGATAGTGATAGGCGAACAAATGATACAGATTAATGAGAAGTATAGACCAGCATTAACAGTTCACGATGCGGTAGTGTGTGTAACGACAAAGGCTACCGCCCAAGAAAGCTTAGACTACATTATGGGCATTATGAATACAGCACCTACTTGGGCACCGAGCTTACCCATTGCATGTGAGGGCGCATTTGGAGATAGCTATGGAGAGTGCTGATTTATATTGGGAAATCCCTTATGTATCTGAGAACGCTAAACTTTTATATGCAAGAGCGATTGCTTCTCCGGAAAATGCATGGGTGCCTTACTATAATTTTAAAGCGTTGCCTATACAGGAGAGCGGGGATTTAGATTCTTGGTGGGGTGGTTTATATAGGGCACACCCTTTCCGAGCGGGAATAATTAAATTAGATCCAAATGTTTATTATGATTGGCATATAGACACAGATAGGGGAGTAGGAGTAAACTTACTTTTAAACCCTTGCAAAAGTTATTGTCTTTTTAATAAAGATTTTAAACGGGGCAAATCGTTAGATCAAGGGAATGTAACCGGTTCTTTTGTAGAGCTACAATATAAACCTAACACGTATTATTTAGTTAATACCCAAGTAGCTCATACAGTTTATAATTTTGATACGACACGATATTTATTAACAGTAGATTTTGAAGAATATAAAGATAAATTAACGTATAATCAATTACTTGCAGAGGCAAAGCTAAGTAAATGGTGGGAAGTATAACTTTAGGAGAGTACAATGGCTGACATGATAGAGCATAGTAAGTTTATATCGGTACACGAACTAAAACAACAATGGGAAGATGAGCTCGTAGCAGAAAATGAGGAAAAGATTAAAATGGGCCTTATTAAAAAATGTATGAATTGTCACGAGCCAATAGCAACATGTGGGTGTATAGGTCATACACTTAATTCTACTTATTGGGGCTACTGAAATGTTAGCGGAAGGGCTTTTTGTGTTGACCGTATCTCTATCGGGAGATTATCGGGATTTAGAATTTGTTGGATATTTTAATGATTGCCCTACAGCTATGCAATATTTTAAAGATAACTGTTCAGAACATAAGGCGGCGAGTTGCACATTAAAAGAATATACATTAATACCACCTGACCATGTACCACCAAGTCAATTTGATTTTGATAGTTTAAGCGCCAATGAGTCAATGTCATGCGGATTTGTTGGGGTCGATATAAGAACTTTTATTAAGGATAAATAATGCTACACGAAATGTATGATGGCTTAATGGTAATGGATTTTTTTGATGACTGCATTATTGGAATAGTTAAGGGTATTGATAATCAAGATAAAGTTTGTTACAGCTATAGAAAAGTAATAGCCAAACTTATGCGTGAAGATGATATGACTGAAGAAGATGCAATGGAACATTTTTATTATAATATGATGGGGTCATATGTAGGGGAAAACACTCCATGCTTCTTATTTATTGAAGGGGACCATTAGTGGCAAGAAAAGTTAAGCAAACACAACAACCTTATGAACCAGTGCACAAACGAACGAGCCAGGGTGGGCGGATACCTAAAACCTCTACCATGAATAAAAGTTTTCGTTCATCATACAAAAAATATAAAGGACAAGGAAGATAATGGCAGATTTTACGTGGAGTTTTTCCTCCTTAAAAGAATATATTAATTGCCCTAAGAAATATCAAGAGGTAAGGATTCTAAAAAATTATTCTTTTGTAGATACGCCCCAGACTATTTACGGAAAAGAAGTACACAAAGCTTTAGAAGACTATGTAAATGGTCATATAAAACGTAGTAATAAACTTTATAATGAAAAGGGACAACATGTTAGTAAATATGGGCAAGTAAGAGAACCTATGGAAGTTATTGCAAAAGGAATAACATCTAAGACTTGGAATAAAACTCATGAGGAACTTAAACTTGATAAAGCTAAGGGAGGATATAAACCTCTAGGCAGGCATGATGGTGGCGTAAGAATGTGTGGGTATTGGTATAACCTAGGAATGACTGAGGAGCAAGTTAGAGAAAAAGTATTTGAGTGGAACCAATTAAATAAACCTCCTATGGATGACAAAGAAGTTGAAACTATTCTTACAAGTGTTGGCAAGATGCATCAGAAAAACTTAGAGGATAACCCTGAGCCAACGTTAGCTAAAAACTACCAACGATTTAAGAAAATGGTAGACACATTGATAGCCATACCTGGGGTTAAATACCCCGAGTACAAAATGGCGTTGACTAAAGAAATGGAACAGTGTGATTTTGATGATGAGAACAGATGGGTACGAGGCATCGCTGACTTAGTAATAATAGACGGAGACCAAGCGTACATCATTGATTATAAAACAGGCTCTAACAAATACCCTGATACTAAACAATTAAAGCTGATGAGTCTTATGGCGTTTGTTTGTTTTCCTGAAGTCAACACAATTAAAGCCGGCTTGTTGTTCTGTATGAAAAATAGTTTTGTTCAAGAGTCGTATACTAGGGAAGACATTCATAAATCTTGGAAGTCATTTGAACAACCGTTAGATCGACTGACAATGTCTTATGAAAAAGACGAATGGATACCCAACCCTACCCCGTTGTGCGGGTGGTGTCCGGTCGAAACATGTGAACACCATAAGCCTAGAAGATAATGTACACGAGAAAGTGTAAGGTATGTAAGACTAAGTTTGAAACATTACACCCTAAATATTTGTGTTGCTCTACTAAGTGTACGATGATTAATAAAGTAAATACAAGATACGAAAAAGAAAACGGAGATTGGACAGCATATTTTAAACACTTGTTGTCAAAGAAAAATAAAACAGATTTAACTCCACGGAAACTTATAAATGTACTAAAGAAACAAAACTATAGGTGTGCTTTAACTGGGATGCCTCTGACATGCGAAAAAATACGAGGTGTCATCTCTAAGACTAACGCAAGTATTGACCGTATTTTTGCCGGAGGGGTGTATAATAGACGAAACATACAGTTAGTCTGTAGAGCAGTCAACTCTTTTAGAGGAAACATGACCGTAGATGAATTTATTAATTGGAGCAAAAAGGTAACTTATCATGCCATACATAAACAAAAAAAGACCTCACAAAAAAGAGTATCAACAACAGCTCGCCAGAGGGGAGCACGAGAAAAGAATGGAGCGCCAAAGACTTAGACGCAAGGTGGATAAGAATGGCAAAGACGCCAACGGCAACGGTGTGGCAGACAAGAGAGAAGGTAAAGATTTAGCTCACAAAAAGCCTTTATCAAAAGGTGGTAGTAACAAAGACGGTTACACAGTTAAATCGAAATCTAAGAACCGATCATTTAAAAGAAATTCTGATGGCTCAATAAAAACTAGACAATATTTAGCGGGTAGATAAAAAGTAAAATTAAGCTTGACTTGTAATAATATGTGATGCTATAATTCAGATTCCAATTAGAGAGGGAAACATGGAATTAATTGATAACAAAGCTTTAAAAATTACAGTGCCTAATGACATCGTTGAAAGAATTACGACAGCGGTAGAAAAAACAAAAGTATTAGACACGAGAGAACATTTAACTGACCTACTTATTCATTGGGGTCCGGATGAATTAACACAGTTAAATTCTATAGTTACCTTTAAATTTCCTCTACCTTCTCCTATAGTAAATGATTACAAATACACAGGTCGATGGGTTCCTTTCAACCACCAAAAAACTACTTCTGAATTTTTAAGTATTAATAAACGAGCCTTTTGTTTTAATGAAGCCGGTACTGGTAAAACTTCTAGTGTGTTGTGGGCTTCAGATTATTTAATGAACCTTGGAGTTATTAAACGAGTATTAGTTATTTGTCCTTTATCTATTATGACTTCTGCTTGGAAGAATGATATATACAACACTTGTTTACATAGACATCCAGGTGTCGCTTATGGAACAGCCGCCGATCGTAAACTTATTATTAACAACCCTAAATATGAGTTTGTTATTATTAATTATGACGGAGTACGGATTGTAAAAGATGACATCATAGATGCAAACTTTGATTTGATTGTAGTCGACGAAGCCAATGCTTATAAGAATGTGTCTACGACTCGTTGGAAAACTCTTAACAAAATATTAAAACCCCACACACGCTTATGGATGTTGACTGGAACTCCGGCTTCACAATCTCCATGCGATGCTTATGGACTGGCTAGATTAGTAGCGCCACACAAAGTGCCTAAATTTTCATCAGCATGGCGCGATAGAGTAATGACTCAAATAACTCGATTTAAGTGGATACCTAAACATAATAGTCAAGACGCAGTATATTCAGTATTACAACCTGCGATTAGATTTGCAAAGAATGATTGCCTAGATTTACCCGAAGTCACTTATCAAACCAGAGAAGTGCCTTTATCTAAAAATGTACAAAAGTATTATAAAGAATTGAAGAAAGAATTTTTAATTGAAGCAGCCGGCGAAGAGATTACTTCTGTTAACGCGGCGGCTAACATGACTAAACTTTTACAAATTTCTGGTGGCGCAGTTTATACCGATAGTAAAAAAGTAATTGAGTTTGATATAAGACCTAGGCTCAATGCTCTTATGGAAGTTCTTGAGGAAACTTCTAATAAAATATTAATCTTTGTACCTTATCGACACACTATTGACATAGTAGCTAATCATTTAGAAGAACATGATATTACCACTTCTATTATAAATGGTAGTGTATCTGCGCATAACCGTACTCAAATTATTAAAGACTTTCAAAATTCAGACGATCCGAGAGCTTTAGTAATACAGCCTCAGTCAGCGGCACATGGAGTTACGTTAACACGAGCTGACACTGTAGTATTTTGGTCGCCGGTAATGAGTGTAGAAGTTTATCTTCAATGTATTGCACGTATTGATAGAGTGGGCCAACAAAACAAAATGACTGTTGTACATCTACAAGGGTCAGAGATTGAAAAAAGAATGTATGCAATGCTACAAGGTAAAGTAGATAGGCATATTAATTTAGTTGATTTATATAGAGAGGAGATAGGATTATGAGTGAAGTAAAAGCAAATGACTTAGTAACTACTTATCTTGCTATTAGACGCGAGCGAGAAAAGTTATCTAAGAAGTATGAACAAGAAGACAGTGTTTTTAAAGATCAGTTAAATAGATTAGAGGAAGCAATGTTAGAAACTTGTAATGAAATTGGTGCGGAAACACTACGCACCGAGAATGGCACTATCATTAAAAACTTGAAAGAGAATTATGTCTGCGGCGATTGGGATAATTTTAAAAAATATGTCCTTGAAAACCAAGCGTTGGAGTTACTTCAACAACGCATTAGTCAGACAAACTTTAAAGAGTTTTTAAGTACGAGGGGAGAAGAAGGATTACCTCCTGGAATTAGTACGATGAGAGAGTTTAAAATAACTGTACGTAAACCAACAACTTAAGGAGAATTACTATGGCCAAACAAGAGCCTAATCAATTTACAACGCCGAAAGGCATTGCGCAGTACCCTTGGTTATCTGAACCAGATACCAAGTATAAGAAACCAGATGGCGAATATAAGGTTGATCTTATTATTCCTAAAGCAGACGCTATTCCGGTTTTGAAACAAATTAACGAAGTGTTTGCAGAAAATGTAGACAAAGAAACAAAAAGGGCTAAAGGACAAGACGTTGTAAAAGCCAAGCCTCCATACTGGGAGGAGCTTGACGATGCCAAACAACCTACAGGCAATGTTGTGCTTAGGTTTAAATCGCAGTTCAAGCCTGCTATTTTTGATGCTAAAGGTATTCCTATGGTAAATAATAGTATTTGGGGAGGGTCTGAGCTAAAAGTAACTGCAATAATTGGCACTTGGTGTACGCCTTTACTTGGTGCGGGAGTCTCTTTATATCTAAAGGCAGTTCAAGTTATTCAATATGTTGAGGGGCGCAGTGGCGGTGCTGAAGCATTTGGATTTACTGAAGAGGCGGGGTATGAACATAAAGCTCCAGAAACTTTGGAAGAGATAGAGGCAAGCAATACACCAGTAGAAACTGCACCACCTCCGGCAGAGCCATCTCCGGAAGAACCTAAAGTACGCGCTCCGGCTAAGCCGGAAGTAGAACCGGCTGACGATCTGTCAGATATTATTAATCAGTGGGCTACTAAATAGGAGGGCTTATGCCTAAAAAATACAGTCAAGATTTTTTATTAAATCTAAACAATTTAGATGGAGAAAGGATGGGAGTTCAGTTAGCGAAGGCCTGTGTAAATGCAGACCTTCCTATTACTGAGGTTGCTAAAGTTTTTGGAGTGTCACGTATGACTTTGCACAATTGGTTTCGTGGAGCGCCTATACGGGATAAGAATACTCAAAAAATTAAAGCATTTTTAGTAGCTTTGAATGAAGTATGGACTGAACAGTTTGCTAATCAAACAGAAGAATTACCTCTTACTAATCAAAAATTAGCTCAAGAGTTTTTACAAACTAAAATAGTTTCACGATTAGCTGTTAAAGATTAATGCAAAAGAGTAGAATATAAGACGCTCCAAAAGTTTTTAAAAAACACAATTTATTGTGGAGCGTTTTGTTGACTCTAAATTATGAAGGATTATTGTGCTTAAAGAATTTTATACTAAAGCAATGCCAGAGGAGGGCGTGTATTGTGTAGCTTATAACACTCCTGGTACTCCCTCTTATAATCATGAGTATACAACCTCATTAGATGCAGCTCTTGATCTCATACATAAGTACACCAAAGAAAGTAAAAACACTTTCATTGCAATGAGTACGTTTGAAACCAAAGAAAGAAAAGCGGCTAATACTAAATATGTTAAATCAATATATGTAGATTTGGACGTAGGTGAAACTAAAGATTATCCCTCACAGAAAGAAGCTTTAGTCGCACTTACTAAATTTATTGAATATACAAAATTACCTTTTCCTGCGGTTGTTAATAGTGGTAATGGGATACACGCTTACTGGTTTTTAAAAACACAGTTGCCAAGAGATCAATGGAAACTTGTTGCAGATAGATTTAAAGGGCTATGTATACAACAAGGATTAAAAATTGACCCTACTGTCACAGGAGATTCTGCTCGGTTACTACGGTGCCCCGAAACAAATAATTATAAACAAGAACCTCCTAGACCTACTTTAATATTAAGAGATGCCCCAGAGTATACTCTTAATACTATTGTAGATATTATTAATGATAAGTACACAGAAGAAGTTCCGCTAGAAGAAATAGTTAAAACAGGCCTTACTCCTGAACAAATAAAAGAAAAATATAAAAACTTTGAAAACAGATTTAAACCTTTTTTAATAGAAAGTATTAAAGATGGCGAGAAAGGATGTGCTCAAGTTAAAGACTATGTACACAATGTAAAAACTTCTGAAGAACCTGTGTGGTGGAGGGTACTATCTTTAGCTCAAAACTGCGTAGACCGCGATGATGTTATTCACACTATATCTAAAGACCATCCAGGTTATAACTATGAGGAAACAGAAGAAAAAGCTTTGTCTACTGAAGGCAAACCTCATACTTGTGTAGACTTTAATTCTGCTAAACCTGATCTTTGTATTAGTTGCCCCCATTGGAAAAAAATTACATCCCCTATTCAACTTACTAAAGTACCTATTAAGTTAGAGGTGTCTGAAAAAGAGCCTGTCTTACAAGGTGAAGTGCTACCTAAACCTATTAAAAAAATTCATGGGTTGCCGGCTTCTATGGACGAGCGTGGTTATTGGATAGGAAAAAATGATGGTGGATTATATAAAACAGTTACTATTACAGATAAAAAAGGAACAACTTATAGTGATGATTTAATAGTGTATGAATATGAGATGATTGCTATTAGACATGTACGCAGTACCTCTGATGGAAACTGTTTAGTAATACATGTTAAACATCCACACGACGGCTTACTAGAATTTCTTTTACCAATGAAAGTAGTGTACGACCCTACTGAACTTCGTAAAACATTAACAAGTAATGGACTATATTATGACAGTAAACAACAAGAGGAATTAATTATGAGGTATTTTATTGATTGGGCTAAGGACATGCAGAAGAGAAACAAATATGATGTAATGTATGATCAAATGGGTTGGAACGGAGACAAGACTGCGTTTGTTATAGGCAACACTGAAATATCAGATGATGGTTCGGAAAAAACTACTCCTATCTCTGCATTAGCCCGCTCTGTTGCTCCTTTCTTATCTACCAGTGGAACTTACGAGGGGTGGAAAACTGCTGCTCAAAAATTAAATCAAAATGGATTAGAGATGCATATGTTTACTACCTTGTGTGGATTTGGTTCTATCTTAATGGACTATTCGTCTACTACTGGCGTAGCTATATCGTTGACTGGAGAATCAGGTGCGGCTAAAACAGGAGCTTTGTACAGTGCTTTAAGTATCTGGGGTCAACCTAAAAACTTGTCTGTAATGAATACGACTTCTAATGCTTTACAAGGAAGATTTCTAACGTTGCATAATATACCGTTTGGTTTTGACGAGGTGGGTAATAAAAATCCTTATTTACTATCAGACTTTATTTTAGCTGTATCTCAAGGTAAAGCTAAACTTAAAATGCAAGCTTCTACTAACTCTGAACGTGAGTATGAAGCGCCTGCCTCTTTAATAGCTATCATGACTTCTAATCATTCTTTGTACGACAAACTAAAAACTATTAGGTCTAATCCTAATGGAGAAGCCGCTAGATTAATTGAGTTTCCTGTAAGAAAACCTAAATCATTTATAGATAACGCAAGACTCGGTAAAGAAATTTTTGATGAGTTTAATACTCACTATGGGTGGGCCGGTCCTATGTTTGTACGCGCTCTCTTTGAATATGGTGATGAAAAAGCCATTAAAACTAATTTAACTAAATGGGAAAATAAATTTGTAGAGGACTTTGGTAATGATACTGCATATCGTTTTTATGAGAATCTTGTATCGGTAACTATGACTGCGGCGGAGATAGTTAACAAAGCAGACATTTTAGATATTGATGTAGAGCGTATCTATAAGTTTATTGTAGGGGAGATGATTACTATTCGAGATCAAGTAGTTAAGGTTAACAATGTAGATTATGAATCAGTTTTACAAGATTACATTGACGCTAATACTGATAAGATTTTAGCATTCCAAGATGGCAAAATTATT
>Ga0208919_1001320_pt1 | contig 14551 bp, 10 predicted proteins | sample 4_EtaG_FD_184076 | JGI IMG/M metagenome (GOLD analysis project Ga0208919, IMG submission 184076) | Marine viral communities from the Subarctic Pacific Ocean - 4_ETSP_OMZ_AT15127 metaG (SPAdes) (version 3) | ecosystem: Environmental > Aquatic > Marine > Oceanic | place: Pacific Ocean | collected...
CTAATATCTTTTGCATCATTGTCTATTTCGTGATTGACCACTTTACTAGCATTCAAATTATCTATCAATAAAGGAGTTAGGTAATTTGCAAACCACCCACCTATCAAAGCAATATTTGGTTGTAAATCAAAACAGTCTTCTATTTTTTTCAGTTCATCAACAACCCACAGTTTACTTTCTAATTGAGATGGTATTGATGCATCTAATGTGCGTTTCATTTGATGTGGATAATATCTTTCCACATCAACTACGGCTTGTTTCCAATCATAACACAGTTCTGGTGTAAATCTTAGATAGTCTACCATAACTCTTTTATCTCATCGTCATTGATACCTTCACCGAAGTTGCTATTGTTGAACAAACAAATTTTATGATCTTCTCTTAATTTTCTTGTTTCCATATCATCAGGAAATGTGTTTCCTTTATACCAAGAATAAATGTCACCCTTTGGAAATGCTCTAAAGAAACCCTCATCCTCATCCCATATGTTATACCAACGATGATTGATATAGTTGTCCATACTAGGATAGGTAAAAAATACCAACTTTGCATTCTTGTTGATTTCGTTGTATACCTTTTTCAATTGACCACGATCCCATCGAATTACAGAAGAATTGACAGCTGTAGATTTGTGTTTTGAAAAGTTACGTTTTACTGTACCGATATCATTCCACCAACCACGAACAATATATGGTTTATCCATAGGCAAGTCAAAGAAATATTTTAAGTCTTGATGAATAATAACATCAAGATCTAGAAACAAAAATTTATTACCCTCAAGACCAATAAAATCACCATCGATGCTTTCATTCAGCTTGAACATATAACATTTACGATAAGCCCAAAAGAAACCACGATTTTCATCATAGTAGGGATCCCATTTTGTAGGAAGTGTTATATCATAGGATTTTGTTTTCTTATCAGTAAGACAGTAGAAGTTAAATGGAACAGAGCAATTTTCCATGCATTGTTTTTTCAACTTGTGCACATATTCATCATCGTATTTGTCACCCCACTTAACACATAGTATAGTATTTTCAATCATCATATCTCTCATATATAAATTTATTTCTTCTTTTATCGTGATCATATCTACGAAAACGAGAAAAGAAAAATTTAATTCTTAGTATAAATCTTTTTATACTCTTCATACAATTTACTTGCAATTACTTTGTGACCTTCTCTATTGGGGTGCGTATCATTATTACCTACTCTGTATTTTCTTTGGTCAGGATCCAATTTGTTTAGAATATCGTCTATACAGAATCCACCTATCTCTCTATGTATTGGCCATCCTAAAAATTTTTTATCATCAATCAAATCAAAATAATTACTATTCATCATTGCTTTTGAAGAAATTCTTTCAAAGGAAACATCACCATCTCTGTTATACGAACTTCTATTAACATACTGTTCTGGAATTAAATCTGTAGAATAAGAATGTGTTGGTTTAGTGCCTTGTACAAATATATATGGAATATCTTTTAAGAGTAATTGCGACAAATGAAAATGTCTCATAGAAAGCAAAGTCGCACTAAACACATTGTTCCATTGAACCATAACATCACGACCAGCCTTTTCCATCGGATATTGTTCATGTTTCCAATTATTTCTGTGTGGATGAAAAGCAAGCCAAAATCGTTTTGATTCAAAATCCATTCGTTGAAACTCAGACCACATAATAACCACTAAACCAATATCTTCGTTTTTAATGTTAAACTCAGTTCGTTTTGGCCAACTATTGATAATTTTGTTTAACATTAAAACATCTTGTAATATAGAAAACATGTAACTGTTGCCCTGGCCAGGACCGCCGAGATTTACAACTTCCATGTCTAAGTGTTCGGCAAGAAATTCTGGCCAGTGTGTACTATGACGTGCATAGTTTGTATAACTACACCCTATAGCAATTAGTTTTTTCCTAGAAGACCCGAACATTATATTTCCTTGAAAAATCTTGAGCATCAGACCACGTATTAACTATTGGTTGTCCTTTTATATTTAATGAAGTGTTTAATAACATGGGACAACCAGTTTTATCATACCACTCTTCTAATATAGTTCTAATAATAGAACCACAATTCTTTTTTACAACCTGAACTCTTGCAGTACCATCAACATGTGTAACAGAACTGTAGTCATGTTTTGCAGTTGAGACAAATTGCATATACTCATTCATCGGGCCTTCAAAATATTCTTTTGCGTATTCTTCTAAGATTGCTGGCGCAAAGGGACGAAACTTTTGTCTTTGTTTGATTTTATTTACCGTGTCTTTGATATCATAACGAGGGTCACCAAACAGAGAACGATTACCTAATGCTCTTGGGCCAAACTCAGCACGACTATGGGCAACACCGCATATTTTATTTTTAAGCAACTCATCAATAACTTTAGATATATGAATTTTCTTTGAAAGAGCATATCCTAAATATGGATTTTTCCAATTAAGTTTCTCTTTATTTACTAGAGCAGCTGCACCCAAAGCACTTCCTGCATCACCAGGCGAAGGCATGATCCAGATATTTTTATTTTTGATTTTACTGTTTGCCACACAGTTTAAAACACATCCACCCATAAGAATGAGATTTTCGTGCGAGCATTTCTCTACAAGTTTCAACAATTCAGTTTCATATACTAACTGAACAGATGCAGCAAGATCTTCATCTCTTGCTGTTGGGAATATTTCACTCACACCCAAATGATTGTTTCTTTCTAAAAGTGGGGCAAGATCGTATACAGGTTCACCAAATGCAGCCATACCCATCGTGATATATTCATCTTCGTTGGGTTTTAATCCTATACGTTTTGTGATTGCAGAATAGAGAAGGCCAAGAGAATAAGGATATTTCCATGACTCAATTTTTTTGAGTTTGTTATTCTTACCTTCCCAAATAGAGATGGTATCCCATTCACCTATCGCATCAACAACTAGTATATTGCAATGATTGAATGGTGCAGTGTAATATCCTGCAGCTGCGTGAGATTCATGGTGTCCAAAACAAACATCATACTTAGTTCTGGGTTTATGCCATTTCTGTCCAGAGTAAAGTCGTCTTAGATTTTTAAGAAAGGGTTTTTCGTAATACGCAGTTATATCCGGTTGACAACCTAACACCATGTCTGGATAAATCCACCTATCACCCTTAATTTTGCTATAGCGTTCTGAATGAGAAGCAAAAAGTATTTCTTGGTTTTCAATTATGCATATTGCAGCATCATGAAATCCTTCTGAGATTCCCAAAACTTTCATAATATATTTTTTTTAGATTAAAGAAATTCGCAATATGCTTTAAGCGCATCTCCTAATGTTTCTGCTTTACGAATATCAGTTTTTGCCTTTTTCTTTTTACTTGTTTGAACGACTTTCTGTTCAAACATTTTTAGTTTTAGTCTAAAGAGAATATCTTTATGCACTTCATTTTCAGAATCATAATCAAATATGAGATCCAAAGGCCCATCTTCGATTTCAACTTCTTTTTTGACAATAACTTCCTCAAAAATTTCCACTTGATTTCTTTGTGCATAATCTTGGAATGCTTGTCTGAATTGCTCACGAAATGCTTCGTTTCTGTTTCTTGTGCATTCATCAAGTGACTCATAAGAAAATTCTTGAAGCAGTGCTAGAAAACGTTCATCCGTTTCATCAACTGAAACCGAGAATACTGTCGTGCCTTCTTTACCACCATTTTTATGTGCACTATCATCAGGAACATCATAATTATGAATGATGTCAATCTCAGTCAAATCCGCATTTGTATAATAAGCCTCAACTATCTTTCCAACAAAAGGATATTTTGGTTCACCATTCGCAGTATATGCAGCAGTTTCTTTAGCCATAGTTTATCTCCTATGTCTTATTTATAAAAAGTTTGTAGGTGCTGATTGTGGCCGGAGAACCATTTGGAAATTCTTGTGAACGATAGTCATCACCAGATTGCAATGTTTGATAATTACCAGAACCATTAAGTTTTGTATCAAGCATGTTAGTTCCTCTTGCATTACCACTACCGCTTGTTCCAACGGAATATGTAATCTTGTTACCATTAGTATCATGAGCCGCAGTGTATCTCAACCAATCACCTAGTAGGTCAGCAAGAGTGCTCGTGGAAAATACTTGAATATTATTAGAACCATCAATAGAAACTGGTGTTCTCGTTGGAGTCAGATCAGAACCATTTCTACGGTGAAGATAGTAGTTAGTAACCGTAGTTGGTTGATCAAGGGTTTCAGGAATACCTGCGGCCGAGTACGCCGATGTGTCTGCTCTTGTGTCTGTAAAAACAGCAACATCAGAAGCAGAGACTTTAGTGTAGTTACCTGCCGCAGACGCTGATGAAGTTATTGTATATGTTCCAGCAGTATCAGAGGATTCAGAAGCAACAATCAAAAGGTCAACTGCCGGATATATAAAAGTGTCCAAAAAATCTGTCAAATTCATAGCTCGTATAGCACCGGCACTGGTATCATAATATACAGGAAAGGTTGTCCCCGCATCAGAAGTATTAGAGATGTCACCAGTTGAAGTATAGGCAAGATTGATTTTGTCATAGGAGACTGTCACAGTGCCTGGTTCAGCAGTGCTAGCCTCTGCAACAAAAGCAGTTGAACTTTGTGAAGTTGCGCCTGCTTCCAATCTGGTGTCACTGATAGCATCAATATTCGCTCCACTACTGGAAACAACAGTAAGAACAGCAGTAGGATTTAAACTATATTGGTAAATAGCTTTCTGTGTCCACTCGTTGATTTCGCCCGAAGACAATTCAATTAAGTTTCCCCCACTAAAATATAAAGGTGACCTAACTGCCATTATATAGCTCCCGGCGCAAATCCTGCAACAGAGTTAAGCAAACCACCACCAGAATCACGAATTTCTATAACGTTTCTTTGCATACCACTATGTAGAAACACCTCATCCTCTCCAATAATATCATCTCCATCATCAGTGCTACTACCATCACTTGCGTTCATGATTACATTATCACCAGCATCTGAACTAGAAGCATCTGTACCATCTAGAACAATGAACACATCCTCACCTCTACGAGCAAAAGGAGCATATGCTGTTGAAGTCATCTTCAATCCAACATTATGGTTATGAGTCAGTGATATCTCATCATTTGCACCAAAGGAAAGTATAGCACCATCATGTTGGAGTTCTAGGTCTTGTGTTAGAGTAACGTCACCATCTGAACCAATAGCGATAGCATCTGTATCTGAAGTATGTCCGATATTTGTCCCATTGATAACAATATTATCAACAGTCAGTGTTGTCAATGTACCAAGTGAAGTTATGTTACCTTGTGCGGCCGTAGAAAGTGTTCCCGCGATACTACCACCAGAAACGTTAATACCGGCACTGAAAACTGGTATTTGATTCATGGTAACGACACCATCAGAGGCAATTGCAATAGCATCTGTATCACCAGCAGAACCAATGTTACCGGCATTAGGTATAACAAGGTTACCACTAAGAGTTGTAAGACCACTTACGGTCATTGCTCCACTAACAGCAAAAGTTGAACCATCATAGGTCAAACCTGCTTCTGCGTTAAAAGTATTTGTACTCACAGAAGTAAGAATACGGTTGTTTGATTCATTGTTAATAGTTATATCACTAGACGTAATATTGCTAACGTCTGAACGTAAAGTATTAAACTCTTGTCTGAATCTTTCTAAACTATCAGATACTGAGATTGATGCTGCTGTTACTGTAGCCATCGTTTTATTTACCTACCAATTGTTGTAATAGAAATTTTATCTCATGCATTTCGCATTTGATATTATTTATTTCTCTTGTAACACTTCTTAATTCATCTCTTTGCCGTTGAGCAGCTTTGGAACGAGCAACTGCTCGTTCATAAGCACTTCTATTTGTATTTACAATAACACCAGAACTCATATCTCTTGAAAGGTCTGTTTTTCCCTCAACTTTTCTGTATTCTTTTTCACTCATATCATGTCGCCAATGCGATTGCTCTGAAGTCTTTGATTCTAGGTGCTGATGTTGAATTAGTTGCTTGCATTACAATCTTGATTGCAAATGACACAAACGGATCCAGTTCAGTACCAATACCGTCATCAGTAACACCGGCAGTATAAACATACTCACGAAAATCATTTATACCAGTAGAAGCACCAACAGAAACATCTGGTGACCCATTATCATTAAAGAATCTCCAACCTGTTTCGTTAAAGTCTGTCTCGTCATCCTCTCGGAAAATCTTATACATAACTTTTATTTCTGCATCAGAGCCTCTGTTTGCAGAATGAAGCACTTTCAATGCAGTTGCTTTCTGTTCAAGTTCTATCTGTTTTGTACAATAAATTGCAGCGTTATTATCACCGTCTGGTTCTGTTGAAGCAAAATATTCAGATGTTGGATAAACATCTGAAGAAGAATCAATGTTGTTGATTCTATTTGCAATCGCAATCATAGACAATCTTTGAAGATCAATAACTGGAGACAAGTTATTTGAAACTGTCCTCAAGGTAAGGTCTAACGACAAAGATTTCACAGAAGACATCTCATTGTCTTGGTTAATATCAGATGCCACAAGATATGGAACATTATAATATATATTCTCATTTAATGGAACATTGATTGCATCAGTAACAGAGGTCTTTGTAAAAGAAGTTTCCGAACCACTTGGACTTGTTGCTGTTGACGGCCGTTTCTGTGCTGTCACACTTGTGCCAGGAAGTTCAAGTAAACCAACTTGATACTTGGCAACATCATACAAAATGTTTTCCGTGGCAGTTGCATTCGTACCACCATTTCTAGACCTTGTGCTTGATGTACCATCAATGACAGCTGTCGCAGTTGAAGAAACAGTATAACTGTCAATCTCAACGTTTGCAACCGCAGTATGTGTCTTATTGATTTGTGTAAACGGAATCTTATGCAACATATACAACTCAACTGTTGCGCCCTCTGCGTGAGAAGCAGCAGTCGTTGAGTCTACGGCTCTGGTTGCACTACTAATCGTGTTTGTACTGATTGAGGTATAAGAAATAATCTCATCATCAATTTTGATAAAGTACACATTAGATGCATCTCTAGAATAGACACCGCTAGTGTCGTCAAAGTTTGTACCAGAAGTCAGTTCAATAGTAGTAGAAGATGTAGTTATCGCCGCAGACAATGTTGTAGTTATTTCAGACTTCACATTAGCGATAGTCACATTATTTGAAGTAGAATACATACCATGATCTGGATGGAACACTTTGATTACCGCACTACCATCCAAGAATTCCAACGGATTCTTTTCAAGAGTCTTAACCGGATTGCTATCATTAACCAGAGGAACTGTACCAGTCAATGAACTGAATTCTGCCCGATAAATGTTCATCTTCAAATCTTCAGTCAAAGATGGTGCCCAAGTTCTGTTGTTATGACCTTTGAATAGAACACCAAACTCTGGTTGTTCCGAAACAGTTCTGTCTGAGAACAAAACATTTTGTGCAGCATCAGCGGTTCCACCAACTTGAGCCTGTGCCAATGTAGATTGAACCTCTGTCTCACCCATTCGTGCAATCCAAACTTTGTATGTTGGAACATTAGCAATAACAGCAACACAGTATTCCAACCCAAACTGTAAATATACTGGCGATTCAAATTTGAAGTTAGTTGCTGTCTGAGCAGAAGAATCAATAACAACATCATCAGAATCTTTAACCACTCTTCCAAAAGGTATAACTCTCGGGCCAGGAAAACCATTCTGCACTTCCCTAACTTCTACTGTAACAGGAAGATTATCATCCTTTGCTTCAAAGAAAAGATCCACACTCGTGACAAACATACCACCGTCCACATCAACCAAGAAAGTTTGAGCAAGAGGGTCGTCGGCAGCTTGTGAATCGCCGTCGTTGACGGTTTCAGCTGTAATTTCAGTAGCTTGTGAAACTGATGTTCGCCTTACCTCAGCATTTCTTGTTGCAATAACAGTCTCTTGCAAAGTTTGTTGTAGACCAACGGCACTATAGTTTGTTTCACCAGCAGTAACAGGGTCAGTAGAAACTATGTTTGTAGGGCTTGAAGTTAATCTAAAGGAAACTTGACCTGTTCTAAACTGAGGATTACCACTAATTTTAGGATCAGGTATAGAGAAGGTTCCTTTGACTCTACCACTGGGACTTGTTATAATCGCATCACCATTAACCAGGCTTGCGTCATTTGTTGAGAACCCGGCCGAAGGTCTGGTGAAAGAGGTTACAGCCTGTGCATCAAAGAAAGGATACACCTGTGTATTTGGTAGAAAATCAAATCCATCAAAAGTAATATCTTTTGCTCTTACAAATGGAATTAATGCGGTTGAGATTACTTTCGTTCCTCTAGATTCTAGATCAACTTTTTCAACAACTTCTGTTCTGACACCAGTTCTAACTGGACCAGTTGTTCGTGAACCAGCATCGATTGAATCTTGAAAACTCACCTGCGCATTTTCGTGAAGGAAAGATTGAGAACCGCTCCACTGTGTTTCCCAGGCATTCCAAACAGTACCTATATTAGCGGATGCGGCTATAGAATTGAAGTTTCCTTCTTCATTGACAATCAGAGCCGGTGCAACTTCAGTTTCAAACCAGTCGTCACCAGAGGGCGACAACGCTATTTGACCAGTCCAATTTGAAAGAAGGACAGGCGTAACTCTTTCAGTTCGCGTTGCATACGGTTGTTCAATAGCAACAACCTCTGTGTAAGGTAGGGTAAATACATCTCCTGTTCTTTGATAATTATTATTGGCTCTGGCTGCATCAGTCGCGTTTAACTCTACGAAACTAACATTTTTATATGTTCCTTGAGCCCGAAGTTCATTTCTCTCCATATCAATAGAACATTTATAGTCTTTGTGTTCAACATCACCAAGACGATGACCCTGAAAAGCATCAACAACAAAACCAGATTTAAATCTGTTCAGTCCGTTCGCATCAGTGATTTCAAAACTCTCTGCTTGGCGTTCCAAAAGAGAAAGGTGTGTATAATACTCAAGGTTACCAATACGGGTTTGAAGATTACCAATATCTTTCATGGTAAACCGTTGATGTTTCTCTCTGGTAATTACAATATTGTCAACCGAAAATGTATAAGCAGGAATACGCATACTGGCCAACTTCATTGAATTTTCAGATTGTGATGGGAATCTGGGTTGTTCATCAGATGCACTTTCAACAACTCTAATCTTACCATCAGACGCCATTTCAACAATTGCATTCTTAGGTAAGTAATATTCAAAGTCTGCTTGCACCAAAGAAGTTGGTTTTGGACACTTACTAGCAGAAGAACCCGCGCCAGTAAAAGAACGACTCATAATACCAAATGAAAATCCGGTAATCTCATCAACAGCCGTATGATCTGCTCCTGCACCAGTGACATTCGCCACTGTTGGTCTGAAGTCAAAAGTATTTTGTAGTCTGGTATCTTTATATTTTGGAATATCAACATAATCCATTCTATCTGCTTCATCAGTATATGAATCCACGGTGAACACATCGCCAGTGCCGTGTTCAAGATAATCATAGATTACAAGTAGTCTGTTTGTAGGAGCCGCGGCACCTCTACGTCTTACGATTCTAGAGATATCGTAAAAGTTATCTCTTTGACCGTTATCAAAAGCAAAGTCACTTGTAATAACCTTATCACCAAGAGTGACAGCAGTTAGTGTTGCAGTTGCACCAGAGGATGCACCAGTGATAATATCAGAAGTTGAGAATGCAGACCCGGCAGCGCCAGTCATTACAACACTCATTGGACTTGTTGTATTGATAATTCTTGCAGTTGAACCACTAACACTACCAGTGATTTTTTCACCTCTTGTGAATGTGCCAGTTTGTGTTGTAAAACTAATCGTAGGAGCAACAGCATCAGTAGAAGCGGCAGTCGCCTCATACACAGCAACCAAGGCAAACGCATCAGCACGACCCAAAGATATTTCTCTATCACCTGGGCGAGTGCCATATGCATCTGTTGTTCCGGTGTCCACTTTGAGTTGTTTCATCAATCTCGTTGTCTTGGTCTTTGGACTTACGGCAGTCTTCAACAAGGTTGCCATAACTTTAACTTTTGCACCACCTGAACCAAACGCACCAAGATTAGTGATAGTCAACTGTGATGTGCTACCACCAGCAAATCCAGTTGATGCGCTAACAATATCACCCTGTTTGGCAGAACCATCACCGCCTGTTAAAATAGAGATTGTGTAATCTGATTCACTGTGTGCCAGGAATGTTTCGTTGCCGCCACCAGCAGATAAAGTGATTGCACCAGCTGAACTTGCGGTTGCAATGAACTGCTGACGGAAAGTATATTGTGTATCAGAGACACCACTATTCGTTTCTGTTAACAACGTCTTGACAGGAGTTTTAGTTAGATTAAAGAGATTAATATTCTTCTCTGGCTCAACAAGTTTAGCAACTGGTGCAAAAGAACGAGAACCACCGCCCGTGAAAGTTTCTAAAGCCAGTGTCCCACCATCTTCCAACTGATAACGGTCATCTTCTTTATGAGTTGTTCCAACTTCTGGACTACCAAAGAAAGACAAACCTCCACTTTCAAATGTTGTTTGAACATCAGCAGTAAAGTCTTGACCACTATCGCCACCATTGTCTTGCATATAGACTGAACGAACATTTTTCAAGTCAGGGATTATAACGTCACTAATAGTAAGGTCAGCATTACCTGAACTCTCTATAATCTGATCAGACTCAGAAGAATCTGTTATTGTTACTTTTTCTCCCGAACTAAAAGTGCCAACAACATTAACTAAGTTAACAACATTGTTACCAGAACGACCTGAATCCATAACCAAACCAGTGGCACCACTTGTAACACCTGTTACTAGTTGACCGCCACCAGAGTTTGAAGATAAAATGGTTGGACTGACATCAGCACTCATAACAAGTGACGTGATAGCATTGATATCAAACAGATACAGTCGATAGGTCGCATCGTTTTCACCAGCGGTGCCAGAATCATACTGATATGTTCTTACACGAGCCACACCTATTTGTATACCTGTTGCTGAACCTCTCGTTGAGATGTTGGTATCATACAGTTGCAATTCATTGTAACCAACTGTTTCACCGCTAATCTCTGTTACATCCGGTGTGCCATAAACATTTGTAACTTGGAGATAGTTCCCCAAATCAGCAGGAGACGCACCCGCATTTATAGTATTAAAATCTCTACCTTTCTTAACATCAACAAGAGTAGGTGCAATTTTTTCTATCTCATATCCTCTGATATATGCTTTACCTGGCGATACTTGCAATGCCATAAAATCATCTGAGGCTTTATTACCATCTCTTGTGGTATCACCAGAAGTATAGACACCAGTAAAATCGGTTTCGCCAACACTAACATTGACTGACTCTTTCATCTCAAAAGTAAAAGGTCTTACAGTATAATCACCAGATTCATCAAACGTTCTACGTGCCAATGTCTGTTCAAGAATGGAATATTCAGTGTCACGATTAAAATGTTGAAGAACACCATCTTCTACTCTGAGAATTTCAATAAAATCTTTATCATCTTTAGAGTTTAATTCTTTAGATGTTAAAGTGAGCGTAAAAGCTAATCTATGTGCACCTTTCGCATTTATGTTCGATGTGCCAGTCGCGTTGTCAGACAAACTCGTGTCTGATTCTGGTGTAACAATCGTTTCTACAACTTGAAAACCAACTCTTGCATTTGCATTGTTGTTATACTTTTCTACAACAAGTGTTTGGTCTTCAACATCAACAAAATAACCTCTAACAAAAAATACACCAGCCGATTGTTTTACAATGACAGATTTACCAGTTACAGGTGTGGTTGAAGCAGTGTTTGCAGATTTAGTTGTTCTTAGAACTTCAGATGCCTCTGTTATTAGTGAAGGAACATTTGCTTGATATGATGTGCTACCATGCTGCACCGCTACATCTGCACTTAAGTTTTCACCAATAGTGAATGAGTCAAAACCAGCAGCATCTAATGCGCTACGAGAAATAGTAGTGACATCTTCAGTGAAAGTTCTGCTCCCAGAAAGATTGCTGGAAGTATAAACACCAAAAAATGTTGCCGGGTCTGTTTCCGTTGCCTCAGTTGCAGCAATCACTCTAAACGTAACACCAGACGTGGCTCCAGTCAGTGTAACGGGATTGTCCTCATTTACATACTGCGAGACATTAACAGTTTCGCCACCAAAGTTACCTTGAACTTTGATATACCTTGGGGCCTCAGCACCACCTAAATAAGTTGTTGCACCAGGGATTATTACAGTTCCATCTTTAAAGACATGACTGAATCCCTTTTCGATTTGATTTTGCAGTGTAGACTGAAGTCCTGTTAACTCTCTTGCTTGAATAGCAAAACCAGGACGAAATAATGTCTTTACATGATTCTCAGTTGAATCGAAATCATCGTAATACGGTGCTACGTTTAGATTTGTAGATTCAGGCATTTAGAACTCCACTATAACTTTAATATCTTCAATCTGATCGTTTGACCGACTGATTGGTTTACGATTTTCTAAGTAGATAATGTCTCCACTATCAGCATCTAACTCAGGGTTCGCATATCCATCTGTAAACGTGATTGTGTTGCCTCCAGCAAGAGTTACAGCAGAATCAGCATTTGCATCTGGCGTTCCTGTTGCACTTGATGTTGCTCCAGTGACAGCGTTTGCACCACTAAAGGCAACGTATGCTCCAGTAGTGCCATTTGTTCCGTAGTCACCAAACCTTTCCTGTGAATAGTACAGAATTGAGTTTGTAGAATCCCATTCGACAACTTTACCGATAGCACCAGTTGAAGCTTGACTAATCTTTTCATCACCATCAAACGTACCAGACTGTGAGGTAAGTTTCAGTGCGTATGTCATTCTTGCTGTGCTAATTGATGCAACAGAAGATGTTCCGTATGTATTAGGATCAACCACAAGACCGATCTTTCTAAAATCATTTCCTGTTGTAATATCATCACCTTCGGCACCTGTTAGAGTTGTTCCCAACATAACATAATGGCCGCCGAGTTCTTGCACAGCATTAAAACCATGACCACCTTTTGGACCAATTACTACTGAGATTGAACCACCAGAACCACCTATAGCAGAAGCAGTGCTGAGGTCGGCATCAGAAAATGTAAAACCACTTGCAAGATTGACCGTGCCAAAAGTATAACCACTTCCAGCTGCATGAACTGTAGTATCTGTTCCCGCCGTCAAACCAAAGGCTTGAATCACACTGCTCGTCACAGTGATTCTCACAATCGCACCAGAAGATGTGCCTTGACTAGTACCGTCACCATAAACCGCTGCATAGTAAGTCCCGTTTGTATATCCAGAACCAGCAGTGACAATCAAGGAATCAATCGCACCATCTGTTGCAGCTCCGCTGACTGTGCTATCTGTAGCTACCGGCATAAAATCAGCGGTAAGAAAGCTATTGATCTGAGCACTTGTCAAAGAATACATATATTGCAACACATAACCACCTAACGAAAACGGAGCATTTGCAGTGCTTGTAGGTTCAGTGCCACTATAAGGTTCCAGCATTGTTGTCCAACACCTTATACACACGAAAATCAGAAGTCATAAAATAAAAAGTGGAATCGTATAGATTAGATGCACCAGATGTTGCTGTCACAGAAGCACTATAGTCCGGCCGGTACATATCAAACTTGGTACTGTTTGCCCAGTTTCTACGTGGAATGACACGTTGAACTTCTGAAGAAGTCACTTTTTTGGCAGCAATCATATCGTCCCACGAAAAGAACTCATCAGAAGGACCATCAACAGGAGTCGGTGGCGATGCATCAGAACCACCGCTTGTTCCTGAAGTATATGGTGTGGACTTACCTATAAAAAGATAATAGGTACTATTCGCAGACTCAGTGAAAGATTCCTCAAACTGGTCGGCGTTATGAAGTCTAAATTTTTCTGTGATAATAGCTGCCATTTCTATTTTCCTAATTTATATTTATGATGCACTACCAGCACCAATAACTGTTTTTAACGTTGAACCAGATGAATTCACTATGAGCAAGGTAGAAGAACTCTTCAACATATTCCCAGTGACCGCATCAGAAGAGCCGGTTGTTATAACAGTTCCGGTTTCATTGGGAAGTGTAATTGTTCTATCTGCTGTTGGGTCTGTAACTGTTAATGTGGTTTCGTTACCATCATCAGTGGCACCCTCAAAAATAATTGTTCCATCCTCAGTAATGGCCAAAGACGAACCTGTGATTGCAGCAAAAGTACCTGCTGCCGCTGAGTTAGCACCAATAGTTGTTCCGTCAATAGCACCCGCATTAATATCTACAGTGGCAAGAGTTGCCGTGCCTGTAGTAGAAATATTTTCGTTACCAAAACTAATAGAACCAGAACTATCTGTTATAGAACCAGCCGCAAGTGCTAATGTTCCTGCGTTTACAGTCGTGGATGTAAGTGTAGTAATTGTGGCAGAGGTTTGTGTTCCCGCAACAACACCACTAATATTAGGAGCAGACAACGATACAACAGTAGCCGATGCGCTGATACCACTACTTATGGAACTGCCATTACCAAGAGCAGTATACAAC
>Ga0208919_1001322_pt1 | contig 14533 bp, 8 predicted proteins | sample 4_EtaG_FD_184076 | JGI IMG/M metagenome (GOLD analysis project Ga0208919, IMG submission 184076) | Marine viral communities from the Subarctic Pacific Ocean - 4_ETSP_OMZ_AT15127 metaG (SPAdes) (version 3) | ecosystem: Environmental > Aquatic > Marine > Oceanic | place: Pacific Ocean | collected...
CACGATAGGTATTGCACAAGGTTTGGGATGAGGTTTCTTTCACTACCCCGGTTTCCCAACGCATTATTTCAAATACCGCTCCTACTCCGAAGTTTTGCAGACCCTTCTGCATTGCTTGAAATGTGACTTGACAGAACAACGAATACACCTGTGGATTTTCTCTGTGGAACTTTAGGAATCTTTTTGTGCTTCTTTTCATTTGATTTATTATTTATTTTATTTTGTGTAGTGGTTTGTTTCTATTGCCTCCGCATTTATTGGACAACCCGGTAGCCATTCTGGAGTGACTGACATTAGGTTTTCAATAGCCGGTTTAGCCAGCATATCGTCCTCATCTACTTCGACAATAAATTCATCATGGACAGTCCATATAACATCGAACCCGGCTTTGAGCATTCGATAATAGGCATCTGCAAAAACGTCTCTGGCGGTAGCTTGGATTAGGTTTTCGCATAGTTTGCCGCCGTAGAAGTTTCTTGGAGTTGCTCCACGAGTGATCCCCCCATAATATTGGGTAAAGCCGGACTCTGATCTGGAGGACTTACAATTAAAATATGAAACCCATCTTCCACTAGGTAGTTGAATGCGGTTGTCTTGTCCAACGGAAGCGATGAAAAGTTTTTCCCGTGCCTTCCAGAAGTCTGTTATTTTTTTGTTTGACTTCCTATATTCCCGTACAACTTTTTTAGCCTCCAGTTCTGTCATGGATATGCCCATGTTTTGGGCTACCGTTTTAAACTTTACTGCACCGCATCCATACCCTAGCCCCAACACTCTTGTTTTAGCTAGTTGTCTGGTCGCCTTGTCTACCGTAGTGGTTTCTGGAGGAAGCATGGTAGTTAAGGCATGTGCCTCGTAAATGTCCCGGCCTTGTTTCACAAATTCCAAAAGGTCGGTGTCGCCGCTCCACCAAGCTAAACATCTAGGTTCGATTTGAGCTAAGTCTGCTAATATAAATTTCTTACCCGGCCTTGGTACAAACATCTCCCTCACGTTCACTCCAAAAACATCCCCCCTTGGAATGTTCTGCATGTTTACTCTGGTGTCGCCGCTCCACCTACCTGTTAGGTTGGCCCCGAAATATTTTAGGTTGAAGGGCAGCAGTCCTTTACCTATTAGATTGTGTGAGGTTCTGTGCTGGATAGTTTCCAGTAATCGTATTAAACGGTTGGCACTTCTCCAGTTTCTCAAAGCTGCCACAATGGGATGTTTTTCGGCATGTGCGGCTTCCCACTTATTACAGTCCTCATTGCCCATAGCGGTGCTTTTTGGAGCATCAAGGCCATGTTCTGAGCAATACTTCTTTACTTGGAGTGAGGAAGTGGGAGGAGCATCTCCGGCCCAAGGAATCTGATCTTCAGCTTTCTTCTTTTCACTCCTTAATTTCCACAAGCCTTCAGACAACAACTCTTCATCCACGGCAACTCCCTTAGCACCACTTTCCATTGTGTGCCGGGCAATGTCTCTCTCGTGGGTTGGCCAATGTTCGTGATAGGTTTCCCAAACTTTAAGGCAGAGTTTTGAATCTTGGAGTGCGTAGTGGTTTAGTTCTTTTATTTCTTCGGCACTTAAAGAGTCATACGTACGACCCTTCATCTTATCCCTAACAGTTTTGTCGGGTTGCTCTCCAAACATTTGTTCACTTACTCCAGCTAAACTGCGAGGAGCTTGGATATAAACGGCGAGGTTTGCGGTGCAGTCCCATTTGGGAGAAATCCTACCGGGGATTGAGCCTTTAATTTGGCATCCCCTAAACACGGTGGAGTCGAACCCGGCATTGTGAGCAATAAAATGTGGGGAGTCTGGAATCTTATCCCACGGGGCATTTCTTGGATGGCCTACATACTCAATTCCATCACCAACTAGGGACACAAGGTAGGCGTCGAATTCCTCATGTGCTACGTAGCCTTGATTTCCTAAGTCTCTTACCGAGTAGTTTTTACCGTAGTAGGTTTCAAAATCTATTGCGATTGGAGTCATTTAAAAAAGTCTTTCAGTTTAATTTTCATGCCTTGTTGTTCCGCTGCCCAAAGGGTTAGCTTTTTTGGGTCGCCGTAGGCTTTTCTTGCTTCCCGCTGATCCCGTTTTTTATTGGGGTAGTCGGTTTTGTAGTTACAAGTTCTACTCTCGTGTTTACCGACTTCCTCCGGCAGCAACCCATGTCGAATTGCAAACCTTTTGTATGCGATCCCCACGGATTGGGAGACGTTCGTTTTACCATCGTATGCGTCAGACAGTTGGGCTTCTGGACGGCACACTACATGTGTTGGATAAATATTCATTTTTTTAAAAAAGTTGAGGCGATCAATGCAGGAGAACCAAAAACTCCTTTGCTGCATCTTAATAGCAGTCTGTACCTCGTTTTGTATATGGACTATACACATAGGTGGAGGACATATAACTCCACCTAATTGTTTATCGAGTCAGTTGCCTAATCCAAGCCGCAAACTCATCAGTATTGCGCCCCCCGGTTTTAAGAACTGGAACAAACACTTTGTTTTTACCCAAAGTTTCCCGTTTGCTGGATAGTGACCAGTTGCCGTATTCCAACCCTGTTTTAAGGTTGTAGGCGGCGGCAGTCATTATGACTCGTCCCGCTCTACGGTATGCGGTGTTACGCATTGTCCATAGAGCGATGGCATACTGCTTGTCCTCATAGGCGAACGGGAAATGGAGGTCATCCTTCCCTTCCACCATGCATGTTGCCACGCCGACAGGAGTCCATGTAGGAGGGGTTTTCCCCTGCCACTCGGTAGTTCCTCCCTTTTGCACCACTTCCTGCATGGTTTTTGCCGTGTCAGGAGTTTGGTCAGTACCATATTCGAGGTTCTCGATATAATACTTGTTCCAATGGGCTACCGTGACAGTTGTTTCAACGGTTCCATCACTTACGGCATGTTCGTTATTGAGGACAAATGAACCCGGCGTGAACAATTCACCAAGATCACCGACTTGCTGGACTAGCTTAAGTGACGGAATCTGCAAATCGCTTTTGCAAATTTCTCCACTAACACTCTCCCCATGTACTTCGACAGTACCGACAGGCATTGCAGGAGCAACTGCCGTTTCGGTTTCGTTTTTAGCTGTTTTGTTTTCTGTTTCTTTACTACTCATCTTATGTTTTTCCTATATATGGTATGTCTTCACCTCGACTGATAATTCCAGCACTCGCTAGATCACCAAGCACGGTAGCGGCATACTTCGCTTTCTCTCCCCTTGGAACTCTATCCTTAACTGCCCTTTCAAGTTCAGTAATGGATATTTTACAAGCCGGAAGAAAATCTACTAAATCTAAAGTACCTTGGAGTGCGTCCCACGCTTCCAGAACATCTTTCACTCTCCTGCTGGCTTGCCGGACTTTTATCTCGTAACCGGGTATCTCCATACCGTCTAAAGCCATTTCTAACGCTTTGGATTTAACACTCTTACTAAATCTCTCCATAACTGCCGCCAACTGGAGTGCCTTGCTAATGTCTGAGGGACTTGTGAGGGCATTTAGGTCGGGTTCAGCCGGAATTGGCAAACCTTCAAATCTATTAGCTACCTGCACAGCAGTATTAACTACGTCAGGGCAAGTGGCTTTAGCACCACAATACACACATGCATCAGCAGATGGGCAATTCTTTTCCCCATCACTATTTGCTTTGCGGATTATCTCTTTAAATTCATCCAACCATCCAAACACTTCAGCACTTGGCCATTTGTATTTTAAGTGTTCGTCCCGGTTCGGGATTAAGAAGTGGAATTCGATTGTGTCCGGCTCAAATCCAAAAGCAGCACCTAGCGCATACGCCCTAGCTTGATAATTCTTATCTGGAGTGTCAACGGCTCCTTGGCCAAACTTATAATCAAACATGAGTACACGTTTGTCTTGCACGAGCACTAGGTCGCAAGTGCCCCAAGTGGTGTTAGGAATGACTAGCTCCTTTTCAATGTGGATGTTTGAGCCTTTAGTTTGACGTAGGTAAGGTTCGATAATCTTCATGCACCAACCCAACTCCACTTGATCCTCCTTGGAGTAGTCTTCTAAATTAAAATCTTGTTTCCTCCCGGCAATGTAGTTCGCGTACAACTCCATTAAGGCATGGAGGCGCGTACCTCTGTCGGCAGCGAAGGTGTTGGAACTAGTGTCGTTCTCCCAATTAGGGCAAGCGGCCTTATACTTCAGTTGGGAGGGGGAGTGTTTTGCGTGTTTAGTTGGCATATTAATTCTTTTATTTCTTGTAATGCGTCTTCAGTAATTAAAAATCCCGGTAGCCTAAATATGTACCATCCAAGTTTGCTGCCAGCATTATACTTTTCGCAATCTTTAATGAATCCAACTGGACGGGTATGCCTACTTTGATCCCAAATGCCGCCTTCAATTTCGACAGCAACCATTGTGTCGGGATGGGCAAAATCAAATCGCCATTTACGACTTGGATGGAACTTGAGTTCTTCGACGAGTTTAGGCCCATCAATTCTCCCCCATAGAGTTAGAAACCTTGTCTCCAAGATGCTTCGATTCCGCATTTGTTTTGACTCCTAGTTTGAAAAGTTCCGAGTAGAAGCCTTTTAGACTTACCCCGTTTTTCTTCCAGCTTGCCCTGACCTTCTCCCGTAAAGAGAGTGGAATTTCAATGGTTATTAGGACGTTTCTTCCCATGTCGGAGGCCAGTCTCTCATGGGGGAAAGGGGGTGTCAACAAAAAATTTTTATTTTTTTCTACTTTCTTCCTTTAGCATTTCTCCAGCATGGATTTCCATGCGTTTCGCTATGCCGGGGAGGTGTCCTTTTTCTCCAAAACCCCCCTTGGATTCCCGGTAGCCTTTATGGTTTAAAAACTCCTTGCTCGCTTCGGAAAATTTCCCCTCTTTAAGTAGCTCAAGGGTCTTTGGGCTTTTGGGAAGCCCCCCTCTAAAATAACTGTCTGCGAGGGAGACTACTAGATCGTCAGAGAAGGTTTTGAGATTGGGCAGGGCTTCTTGGAGTTCTCGGTATTTCCACTTAACATCTCGTCTGGCTAACGTATCCATTTGCTTTTCGGTCAAAGCAGTTTTACCTCCTAGCAGATCGTCGTAGTTAACAGTATCGCCAAACAATTTGCTAAACAATTCCCTGTCTCCCTTAACCATTTGATGCCCGTGCCCAATAGTAGGTTTAGCTTCGCCGGGAACTAGATACGAGAATCCGGCTCTTCCCCTCTCCCCTTTCCCTTCCCTTTGTTTAACCACCTTCAAGAATTTCTCTAGTACCGGGCTTAAAGCCTCTCGCGGCATTAGCGTACCGTAAAGCGATTCGGGCTTTCTGGATTTACTAAATCTGTCTGAAATCAATAATGATTTCTCCAATTGTCGGACTCTTTCGTCAGAAATTACAGGTTCCATATTATTGGGGGCTAACTAGATCAATAAACCTTGCGTGTGTTCTACGCATGGCATCGTTTTTGAGCTTCTTTAACTTCCGTATTCTAGCTGTTTTCTCTTGATACGAAAGAGATTTGGAAGCCGTAACTACCCGCATGCTTTTATTAACTTTTCTTATTTTAGATTCGGCACTTTTGATAGAGGGTTGTATCCTGAATAAAGATTTATTTAGTTTTTGGTGAGCTTTAGCATCTGAATGCCTTCCAGCTTTGCGATAGGCTTTATATAAATCCGTAGCTTGATGAGATATTTCACGTAATTCTTTAAAACGTTCCAATTCATAATGGTTAGAAGGAGCAGCAATGAAACGCCTAGTAAGGGGAACATCATTAGCAATAATCTCTTTCCCAGTAGCCATTTTTTCCATCAACTTATAGAAGTTTAGCGTGAATTTACCCGCACCCCCGGTATAATACTCAGTCAAATGTTCTAGTGTTTCGGGACTAAAGTCCATCCAACCCGATTCTACTTCGCTTCCACCAGTTATTTTATTTATTGTTTGAGCTACTGTTTTAAAGGGAACCCCAACTGTTTGCCAGTATCTTTCAGAGTCGGGGTCTACATAAGGGGCAAATTGGCTTGGTTCTGGAACAATAGTGGCTCCTTTCCAATCTCTATTGGACGGTAAATCAGCTAACCAAGGATCGAGAACATCGGGGCTTATCATTTTAGCAATCGTCGAATCTCCTCCAATGGGATTAAAAGCATTCGCGGCGGCTGACATGATATGCAATGCTGCCTCGGAAGGACGCATAGCATTAGGTACGGCTTGGGTATCAGTATACCCTCCCAATGATCTTAAATACCCGTCTCTAGCTACTTGCGTGGATTTAGCCCCCATGTAATGGATCACATTAAATCCATAAGGTAGCGGTATAGCCAAGGCCTGTTTTCCTGTCCACGGGTTCATCAGTATCATATTATGTTTTCTTTTCCATTCTGGAATCTTGTCATAATACGAGATACCTTCTTCATCTTCTCCAGAAATAGCTTGGTTCAATGCTTCTAATGCAAACCCCCCAGCAAATATGTTGAAAAAGATTTTCTTACCTTTCTCTGTATGGAATAGGCTTTTGTAAATGTTGTAACTCCCTTGGATACTAGGATTAAAGAACATGTACAAATCATTCAAGGTCGAACCATACCTACCTTTTCTAGTAAAGTTAATAGTAGTATTTCTGGAGGTATACGCTGCTTGCTGTGGAGTAAAGCCATAGTCTCGCATTACTGAAAAAATAGCTAAACGAGTAGAAGTCTCAAAGGAACCGTTAACTCCTTCCATCGCTTTGGCAAACCAAGAAACTAAATCTTTAGAAGCCTGTATAGCTTTCGGAGTCTCTTTACCAGCATTAGCTTTGTTAACTTTTTGAGAAAGTTTTTGCACATTACTAACGTGGCTTTGGAAATCATTATATCCATAAAAAGATATTTTACCTCCGTACTCAATCATCTCATCGAGGCGTTCTGCCATCTTTTCAGCTATAGCTATTTCATTAGGATCAGTCGGCATTTTCCGAGCGTCTCCCCTTTGGAGTGGATCGTTATGCCTCCAAATAGCCATAAAGGCATCGTTTATAACTCCCTTTTTATCCTTTCCAATTCGGTTGCCCGAAAGTAAAGCTGGAATGTTCATTATGTTAGCCACTTTCCTAGAAAGCTCTTTAGATTGGCTCGCAGAAAGTTGGTGACCAGCGAATTGTATGTCCCTAACAAAGTTAGGAAGAATAAAAGACGGATTGTATTGAGTGTTAAGTTTTGAAAGTAGTTTAGTTAGCTGCCCAACACCTCTGGTATATTCTTTCAGACCCGCAGCACCAGTTCCTTTTAATTCGTGAGCTAACGCGGCATTTCTAATTCTCAAATATTTATTCTTACCTTCAACTTTTAAAGCCAGAATATCTTTTCCCTTATACCAATTAGGGTTATTTACCTGTTGAACTATCTGCCGATCATCTACTAAGTTTGTTAAGCGTCGAACATAGTCAGGACTACCTAGTTTTATTTCATCGTTAGGATTTTCTATGACAAATTGCCTTAAAGATTGAGCTACCCTGTTTTTCTCTGCTCGATAAACAATGTTAAAGTATTGCTGGAATATATAAGGCAACACCTGTTCCGTTGGAGCTTCTTCTGTTCTTCCTAAAGCTCTCTTCCACTCAGGCCCAAACGCTTCTATTCCATTACCAGTAACTTGGATAATTTCGTCAGAATCTTCTTTCCCTCGCAAGGGTATATAGTTTTCGTAGTGGGTTCTAAGACGCTGAAATTCTTCTGGAGTTATTAAACCGCTATCAAGGGCGATTGTCAGGGTTTCTGCAAGCAGCGGGTCTATAAAATCTCCTGCTAATCGCCGGTAGTCTTCCGCTTTACCTTCCCTAGTAGCTTCATCCATTATCTCCATAGCCCTTACGTCGGTCATCCCCGATCCCGGCTTATCTGGAGTAGCCATTTCTGGATTGATTTCGGCAATTCTGGCATTTCTAGATGGGGCATGTCTGGCTTTTAACCAATCCGCGAATTTAAGCACATCCACTTTAGACTCAACAATTGCCTCGCCTAGCTCATCTTGGAAGGCATTGAGGTCAGTCATCTTTTCTCCAAGAATAGTCTCAAGAGCATCTAATTTATACGAAGCATTAACATGGTCTTTAATCTCCATCAGTCTTTCGTCTAGAGACTGTCCCTGCAATCCTACTCCAACTCTAGCCATAATGGAGGCCAGATCATGGTATTTATCTATAAAGTTTCTTTTTAGGAGAGCTTGCACCGGGGGTAACTGCATTCCTTTTTCACCCTCCTTCAAGTAGTCTTCTAGGTTATGCTTCTTATAGAACGCATCCCACTTTGCATCAGACCAATCTAAAAGAATGGGAGGAACCATCTTTTCAATTGTCTCTCTACTTGGAACAATAAGTCTGATTAAATCTCGGACTACTTGCCAAGGTAGATTATACATAGTTCTGTAAATCCCCTTAATGCCATCATTCCAAGCCATATCAACAGCCTTGGTGACATTAGTACCTATTGCTCTTGCAAATTCTTTAACATTTCGTATCCCAGCATGGTGTAAGTGGGAGGCTAAACCAACTAGTCCAGTATATATTTGAGGTATCGCACCGGGATTGAAAAACATATTTGCATATAACGCACCTTGTACTTTTCCCAGAGCATTAAACCCTGCTAAAATTTTACGCATATGCCTTTTTATTGGCTGAGTTGCGTCTCGTGTAAAATCAGAATTGCTTCTCTTTTTCCACTCTTGAACCGTTTTTAGGTAATCATTTATTAGTTCGGTGTTTCTGTTAAAAGCCGGTTTCAAATCTAAAAGCATTTGCTTTTGTATTTTTTCAAAGTCTACCGACTTATTCTTTTTCATCCAAGTTTCTATCGTATTCAGATGAGTCTGTATCAGTTTGGGTTGTTTTGATCTTACATCACCCACTTTACCTAAATACTTGTCGGGTCTACTTTGCCCTTTTCCTTTGTCCTCAATATTAGTGACTGTTTTATACATCCCATCTGGCATCCTAAACAGTATGTTGTTTGGATTTGGTTTCCCTTTTTTAGCTCCCTTAGTGTATGGAGCAATCCATTTAGATGTGTCAGTATACCACAACCACTTTAAAACATTGTGGAGGTTCTTTTCCAGTTCCCCAAAATCTTGGTTAAGTCTGCGATAGAATTTTACTTCTTTCGCATCAAATTCATTAGCTGGAAGTTTTGCATGAAATTCCACCCCTTCTTCTCTTTTTGGCAGCAATAAATTGTTATCGTAAAATTCCTTCGCTTGCTCTACTTCCTTAAGAGTGATGTTGACATTACCAAAAGGTAATTCAAATTTACCAAGCTCTCCAGTAGGTTTCTTTTCAAGTATTGCTTGAGCTATTTTATTTTCTATTAACTCAACTGAAATGGGAGGGGGAGGCGTGAAGGTAGTTCCCTGTTCTTCGGCATCTTTGGCATACTGGGCAATTTTAAGTTGTTGGAAAGTAAAAGCTACATAGTCAAAATTATCGGTATCCACCATTCCTTTTTGGTGCAGTCCGTGTGCAAGAGCGTCTAATGGCCCCTCTACTTTTTCTTTAATCGAATTTCTTTCTTCTTGAGCTAGGGCTTCCGCAAGTGAGCTTTGGTGGTGTATGTGCGTTCGTAATAGGGCTTGTTCCAAGTTATGCAAACTACGGTCTTCCTCCATTGCATTAATATAGTAAACACCTTCGAGTGTGTCGCTAAAGGGGTCTTCTCCAGCAAGTATGCGCTTAACTTCATCAACCGTTAGCATACCTTCTCGTTTAATTCCTACCGTATTTTCACCAACTTCTTTATGGAACTCAGCTATGAACGCTTTAATGTTATCATCTGTCCATTTCCAATTCGGGTTTAACATTTTTGAGTTAGGCATTTTGGCTTTCTGTTGCCGATAACCCGCTAGTAACCCTTTAACCACACTTTTAAACTCTATATTAGAATACGGATTCTCAAGATTAGCATATGAACCTGTAACTCTCCCACTTTCGGGTTGTCCTTCAAATACTCTCGCAAATTTTCTATAGTCATCGGGGAGAGCTTTACTCCTATCTCCAAAATGGGGATATGGGCCAAGCTCTGGTTTTTGAGGATGCGATAAAAAAGGAGATAAGGCTTTTAAAACATCATCATTGGGTAAGGGGATAGCCGTAAGTTCATCTACCCACTTTTTATTTTCCTTTCCTTCAAATTCGGCTAACCTTTTATCAAACTGTTTTTTTGTGATCTTCTTATTAACTTTAGCATTAACTAAATCTTTATACTCTTTAGTATATTTATCAGACCTGACCTTAACAGTAACTCGATTCTTCTCAATCTCGTCCATTCTCCGCATAACAAGCTGCCGTAAAGCGAGGATGTCTTTCCCTCGAAGTTGCTCTGCAAAGTTTTTTGTTCCATCAGCATTGAAGTTGGTAGGCAGTTGATAGCTGAAATCACTAACAGGCATGGATATGGGATTACCGTCTCTCCCTTGGAGTTGGATTTTTGGAACATCGGGGAATACCAAGGGCTTTTCACCCTCTGATTGTTTACCTAATCCAGAACTTTCCTCTATGTTTACTTTGATATTTCCTAACGATAGATCGTTAAGAATCCTATTCATAAACTCAGGGAGGCGACCTCCGCTTCTTATACCTTCTGAAATCTTATTTGGTAAGTCGTTTTTGTAAATGTCCAAACCAAAAACAGGAAAGTCTTTAACGAGAAGTTCTTTATTGAAGGTGTCACCATCTTTTAGTGTGTACCGATCTACAAAAGTTGCAGCTTCGGAATCTTTATAAACTTCTGGAGTTATTTTAGTAATCCCTCTAATCGGCAACCTATATCCGAAATCTTCTGCAAACTCTTCCCAACTTCTAGTAGTAGGTATTGGAGCTTTAAAATCATTTGAAACTTTCCCTCCATCATTAAAACTGCTAGTGTTTCCATCAGAAGTTTCAACTATCTTTTTCTCCGTCCTTAGTGGGTATTGATTGATGGAACCATCAGTAAACACCTCGTATCTTTCTCCATTAGGATGTGTGATAGCTGCTCTTCCCGATTCATTTTGGATACTAAATATTTCATCTGTGAAAATATTAGGTACTTTCCCACGACTAGATAGCATTTCTATATCCGCTGGAGTAGCCGTTTTTGTATCTGCCAAAAGACCGTTCTCGTCAAATTGAGGAATGAAAATAGCTTCTCCTGTGGGATTTTCCCAATCGTAAGAGATAACTTTTTCGGGAGATACTTTCCCTTCTTCAATATCTTTTATCCTCTGCTTGTTACTTTCAACACGCGCTTGAGCTTTGTGTATTTCTACGGCGATTCTTTTCTTCTCTTCTGGGGGAGCCTCGGCTTGGGCCGAAACCAAATCATCAATTAAGGCATCGTTTGCTTTAGCTGCCTCTTGTGCGGCTCTTAAATCTGTTACGTACACACCCCACTCAGTCATTCCTCGAACCGCAGTAGGAACAGAACCCCCTACCATCTCTTGTAATCCAGAACGAAAAGCGTTTTCCCACCTATCTCCGCGATCAACTCCTTGAGCCACCGCGTAAGCATCTGATACTGCCGATCCAGAAGCTCCAATGGTAGCATCGAATAAAAGCTCATTGCCTATTTTTGTACCAACCCTAGTAAGACCTTTCCCAACCCCCGGTACGGGAATCATTATCGACGCACCCGCTTCCGCTACTGCGGTTGTAGCGTCAGAGTTAGATACTTTTCTAGCTGTTTCGTAAGCGGACTCAATATTTTGGGAACCTTTCTGGTCTTGTTTCCATCTTTCTCCGAAATAAGTATTTCTTATAGAACCCCCTTTAGCAGTAACGCCTTGTGCAGTAGCCACTACTCCACCACCCGTAATAATGCCTCCTAGTGGAGTTGTGACTATTCCAGCCGCAACTCCTGTGGATATGCCAAGTGCCATATCTCTAGCAATACTTCCGAAAGTTTCTCCAAAAAATTCTGCGCTTAGTAGTTCATGCTCATCCACCCCCGTTGGATTAGCTTTCCATTTTTGGTATGCGTTTTCTAAATATTCGGTTGCTTCTTCGGTAGATGTTTGAAGTATGGCTGCTCCAAAAGCATAGTCTTCTTGAGCTTGTCCGTGCGCTTTCCAGCCAGCATCCATAAACCTATCCCAGATACCTTTTCCAACAGGTTTTTCCTCTTCGGACATAGGCATTTCTTCCGGCCAAAGTTTATCAGGAAACTTCTCCCTAACGGCATTTTCCATGTCCTGATATGGGAAGTAGTCGGGGAAAACCATATACTCAGAAGGGGTGTCCTTCCCTTTTGGGTTTTTAACTTCTATTTGGATTGGCATGTTTTATCTTATTCCATAACCCCGGTTTGCATTCCCATGTCTCTATATATTAGAGGATAGTTCGACATGTGCCTCTTAAACCTAGTTTCATAGGTTAACTTCGCTGCTCGTATTAAAGCTGGAAGGTTTTTCATACGCTTTGTTTCGGGTTCTTCTAGTCCTTCCACTTCGCCTTTCGTCTGAAGATCAAGCAGTTCCTTCTCTAAAGTAGATACCGCTTTTGTTCTATCATCTTCAAGAGTATTCCATGCTTGAGTTGCCGCAGTAGTTCTACCTTGAAGATGTCTAGTTAGTGCAAGTTGTTCTGGACTTCCAAGAGTTGAAGCTGGTTTTACCGCATGGTATTTGTTACTTAATACGGCTCGTTTTTCTCCCGTTGTTGGGTCTGTCACAACATGGAAAGTTGGTTTTTCAATGGCCTTGCCCATTTCCATTATTTTATCCACTATAGAAGGAGAGTTGACCCCGGCATTAACATTGTTGACTAGCCTAGTCATTTTTTCCTCCTGTGTTAACCTCCTATTATAGTCTTTAGCACTAATCCTATTTTCCAAGGCTTCGTCATAAACTCGTTGAGCAGTAGCGTACCTTTCAAGACTCTCTGCTGTTTGTCTCTTTAAAGGTTGTTTCCCGTAATTTAGAAGTCTGTTTATCTGAGTTGAGTCAGTTACTTTTTCTGATATACTTTCAGCCAATTTTTTCCTACTAGGTATAACCCCAGAACGACCCATTAAAGCACCCCCTTGATGTTGTCCCATAGGGACGGTATTGAAAGTACCATCTCTATTCATCAAAGGACTTTGCTTAGTTTTAAGTATTCCCTGCTCTTCTTCTAAACCCTGATAAAACAGTAGCCGATCACCCACAAGTTTACTTTGTTCGGTTTCATGGATAACGAGTTTCTCATCTGGATTCCAAGTGTAACTAGCTCTACCTTTTGTGGAACCGGGATTTTCCATCTCCATACGACTAAGCGTAGCCAGTTTAGTTATCTGCTCTTGAAGGGCTGATATGTTTTCTCTGTTTCTAGTTACCGTCTTTCGCTTTTCTTTTATTATCTTTAGTTGGTCGGGTCTTTCTATTAAAGCATAATCGGCTGCTTTTAATAGGCCCACAGGCGGTTTATTCGGAGTGAAGGGAGTGGCAACGCCAAAAGGATAGCGGCTGTCAAACTTAGGAAGCTGGACTCCAAAAATTTTACTTCCTTCTGTAGCCTCTAACTGATCTTCACGAACTCTGAGTATTCCTTCTTCTTTTTCATTATCTGAAACTAGCTCATCCAAAGCATCTTGGAGAAATACTTTATCTTTTAGTATATCTTCATGGCCACTAAGAACGTTGAAGTCTTCAAAATCAGCTTGGTCGGTTTTAAAAGCGGTGTGTGCCGAATCTCTTTCCTGCTTCTTAATATCCAGACCTTTAGCTTCTATCTTTTTATCTCTTTCAAACCGTTCATCGTCGATAATTGTTTCACTATTATCGTAAAACTTTTTTATTGCATCTAGATCGGCTTCAGCTTGTTTACGTTTAGCTCTTTCCTCAAGACCCTTCCCGATGCCTTCACCCAATGCCGTAATGCCTTTCGCATACTCATCCCCAATGCTGCCCATCATCTGGACAATGCCGGGTGCTATTGCTGGGCCTCCTCGTCCTTGATATTTGCTGAAATAATTAGCCATAATATTAACCTCCTTTACCTCCCCAAATTGATCCTACTGCACCAAGCCCTGCACCAATCATGGATGCGCGGTTCTTCGCACTTGCCGTTCTTGCCGCCAGTTCGCCTTGGTAATTCTGGTTGTAAATGTCGCCCGCGTATTGGGATTCTGGACTAAACATTGCGCCGGGATTAAAGCCTTGCGCTTGACCAACCACGCCTCCAGCCATCATTGGATTCATGGAACTTGGTCTGCCCAAAATAGCCATGAATGGATCAGCTTTTGTTGCTTGGTTCATCCCAACCATTGACTGTGCAAAGCCTTGTCGTTGTTGGCGTTTTTGCTCGCTGCCTTGGAGGTTCGCCCACGACTCGATAGCCGCATCATTTATTCCATACCCAAATCCACGGGCGGCTTGTGCGCCTCTTGCCGATTGGTTAATGGTTCGGCGTTCTCCAGCATTTAACTGTCCGCCTAGCTGGAGGTCGGACATGGCCTGTGCATTTAGTTCTTTTAGGAGGGCGGCTTGTTCTGGATTCGCTGCGTCCAGCGCGGCCCGTGCGCGGCCTCCATATTTTTCAATGGCGGCAATATCGCCTTCACGCTGGAGTCCTAACTGTTCACGATCC
>Ga0208919_1001323_pt1 | contig 14518 bp, 19 predicted proteins | sample 4_EtaG_FD_184076 | JGI IMG/M metagenome (GOLD analysis project Ga0208919, IMG submission 184076) | Marine viral communities from the Subarctic Pacific Ocean - 4_ETSP_OMZ_AT15127 metaG (SPAdes) (version 3) | ecosystem: Environmental > Aquatic > Marine > Oceanic | place: Pacific Ocean | collected...
ACTATGTCATCTGGATCGAGTATGGTGGCAATCACTTCATCATCATTGATGATGCGAACCTCTGCACCTTCCTCCAATTTAAACCTAGAGCCAGAGTAACGCCCTATTAAAACCCATTGTTTTTCTTCACACCAAGGTTTTTCTCCGTACCTTGACTTATCGTTATAACATTGTGGGCCCATTTTTACCACATAAGCTACAACTGTTGCCAAAGCCTCACGATTCACTGTTTCTTTTGCTAGGTGAATACCACCTTTTGTTTTTGATTTACCTGCGTATGGTAAAACCAACATTCTCCAGCCAGTCGGCTGAGGCATGCGATCTAAAATTGATTTATCTAATAATTCTGGATCCAAGATTTTTTCGTCTGGATCTATGTATGCGTCTGCAACTATTTTTGTTTCTGCCATTAATTAACCTTTATATATGTCACCAAGTTCGTTTGCAATATAGTATAAAGCACTGAGCTCTCCTTGCAAATATTTGTAATGTTCAATATCTTTTAGACCGCCAGACATAAGAGTTTCTTGTATTTGTTTTTCTCTTGCCTCAATCAGTCTTTTGATCTTATCGATCAGCGCAATATCGTCCATTATTTCTTATTTTTTGATCCTGCTGGCCTGCCTCTTTTTTTAGCAGCTGGTTTTTTGGCTGCTGCTTTCTTTGGTGCTGCCTTTGCAACTTTTTTTGGTTTTGCCTTTTTTTCAACCACTGGCTCATCTTGAACCACAGGTGTTGGATTTGGCACAACTCCGCCTGCATCTATTATTGCTTGCTTTGCTGCTATTCTTGCGTCACTGGCCTCTTTTTTTGCTTGGGCCTCCATGACAGCTTTAGCATTGTCTTGCATTTCTTGTGCATGACGAATTGCTTTTTCGTGTTTTAACTTTTTTACTGCATCAATTTTATAAGATGTTGTCATTTTATCTCCTAATTTTACTCTCTAGTTCCATCAATTTAAGATCTGCATTTTGCTTTAACCTATCTATTGCTACATCGAGTTTATCATCTGCTATTGATTTTTGCACATTGATACGGTCTTTTTGTATATCTGCGTCTAATAATTTCTCCTGGGCCCTCTGTTCTTGTTTTGCAGCAAACTGTTCAGCGTCCAGATTTAATTCTTTATCTTTAAGTTGTAATTCTGTTTTTCTTATTTCAACCAATGGATCTTCTCCGGAACCCTGGCCAATAGATTGCAAGAACTCAGAAGTTAATTCGGCCATAATTGGCGAGCTAAATTGATCTAAGATCATTTGTATTTGCTGTGAGATCTGTTGTGCCTCTTGCGGAGATACCTGTTGCATTTGTGCCTGGATTTCTTGTATGCGCATTTGTGTCTCTTCTGGTATTTGTTCTTGTGCTAGTTGAGCTGACAAGAATTGTAAGTGCTGCATGCAATGACTAATAATTATTGATTGGATCTGTGGGTTTTCTTTTACCACGCTTGTCAAGAATAGACTTCTATGTGCGTCTAAATGCGCTTGATGGTTTTGTTGCTCAAAAGCCTGGGCAGGTTGGCCCATAAGTAAACCAGCGTTTTCTATACCAGCGTCTATTGGTTGCGGTGTCATGTCTGGCGGTGGCTGTAACAAAGAATCTACATTATCAACTCCTAGAGCTGCATACATTCTCTTATAAGCCTCGTACATGCCCATAGGTCCATGTATCTGTGGGTTAGATTGAACCATTTGCAAAAGCTCCTGGGCAAGTGTAACTCTTTGACTTTGTGAGAATATATTAGGATCTGAAACCGGTATTACGTCTACTCGACCATCAAAGTCCTGGCTTTTAATTTCTTGTCCACCGGATCCAACAGCAAACTCGTACACAGGTGGTAAATATTCAGCAAAAACTTTTGATAGTATTTGAAACTCAACTTTTTGTGCATAATGCAATCTTTTATGAATGGCGCTCATTACCTTGGTGCCACGTTCTAATAAAGCAACAGTAGTCCCAACTGGCATGGCCTGGTTCATATCACCAACGTTCATGTCTGCAATAGCAGCAAACCTTTTACCAGAATCAACCAACAAGCCTAATAACTGCATTAAAACATTGCTCGGTTCTTTTATTGGTAAAGGTATTAAGTTTTCTCTTAGAGATCCACCGGTTGTATCAATGTCTCTAAATTCTCCTGGTTGCAAAGGCTCGTCTTCATCTCTAATCCTCATGCCCCTGGATTTAAAACCAGCTGGTAAATTGGCTAGTGTGCCAGCATCAATTAGCTGTCTAAGTATTGATGTTGATGCTTTTGATAGACCACCAATCATGTGTGACAGGCCAAGTCCGTAAAATCCTAAGCCTGGTAAAAACTTATATTGCACAAAATAGTTGATTTTGTTTTTAAGTGGATCTGTTTCTTGGTAATTTCTGCGTATCGCTAGAACAGATGTTGAGTCTTCATCAATGGTAATAATGTATGGTAGCTTTAATCCTGTTGGTCTGCCCTCTGCATCCAAGTCTTCAAAACCTTCAATGTCTAAAACGGTGTGTATTTCATAAACTGTTCTATTTCTATCTTCTTTATAACTTGGCTCGACACCTTGTATTTCATCTATGGCCTTATCAATTTCAGATTCGTCATCGTCATAAGTTTCATCTGAGATCTCAACATTTGCATAAAAACCAGTGATTTGTTGTTTTTTTACTTCATTCAGCGACATACTGATTGAGTGTGTAATTCTTTCAGCTGAGGTCATGTCAGATGCCTCATAAGGCACAATTAAATCTTCTGGGGGTATAAACTTAGATACTGCTTTATTTGTCACACTGTCAAAATAGACTTTCTTAAATGCAGATCCAGCTAACGGTAGATAAAACAAAAGCATGTCAAGCTCTGGGTCATACTCACTCATTACATTCATAATGTAATAGTTCATAAACTCCTGGACTCTTTCAGCCTGGTTTTCTGTTTCTATTGTCCTGGCACCAATAATTTCTGTTTTTACAGGGCCTTTTGCTGGCAACATTTCTTTATAAGCCTGGGCCTGGAATTGTGTGACCGCCTCTGCAAGAATCGGGTGAATTACTCCAGAGGATCCCTCAAAAGGTTGTGACCTAGACTCATCAAACTTCATACCTAGATATTGCAGGCCGTCTGTGTATGTTTTTTCCCATTCGGATCTGGACTGCTTATCACTCTTAATAGAACTTAAAAGATCAGATGATATTTTTTGTAAAGTCGATTCATCTACAAAGTCGACCAAGTTAGCGTTAAAATCCATTTGTGGAGCTGGCTCTTCTAGCATCTCATCATCTAACAAGATTTCTTCTTCATTAACTAATATTTGTGCTGCATTTGCAATTTGATCTTGCCTAGTTTCTTCTGGCATTACTTCAACAGAAGATCCTTGTACTCTAATGTCTGGATTGTTTTCGGTTCCAAGTGCTTTTTCTATTGCCATAATTTTTTAGTGTAGCACTCTGGGTCTGTTAATGTCATCAAGATCGTCAAGCTGAACAATGCTTTGTAATTCTCCTTCGAGAATTAACCCTTGTGCTTCAGCTATTAGTTCAGCGTTAGCATGATTACTTGCATGTATATCTGGGCCTGTATATTCTTGTCCATCCCAGATAAATTTTGTTAAAAATATTTTCATTAATAATAAACCTGTCTGTTTGATTTTAAAAGCCTGGCCTCGTCTTGGTAATCTTCATCTAATGAAACAAAACCGCCTTGTCTAAATCTCATCAAAGCCATTGTAGCACTATCACAAAAGTCATCATAATCTCCAAATGGGAAAGATGCCATTTCTTCTATAACGTCATCGGCAAAATCATGTTCTGGGGCCCAGACCATTCCAGACTCAAATATTGGGGCAACACTGTTCATCCTGGCTATTTTATCCTGGCCTCTGCTTGGACTGTATGCCGTAACAGGTATGCCCATGCGCCTAAGTTCGTGAGTTAAAGGTGTTCCGGATGCCTTGGCCTCAATCAAAACACAATCTGGGTTCCAATATCTGTACTCCTCCATGGCCATTCTTTTAAGCTCTGGAAAGTCAACCCGCACCCTTTTGGCATCTAAAAGCATGATTGCATCTGCGGTTTCGTCACCGGCATTAAATATTGCCCAGGTGGTTATGGCCGAGTAATCAGCGGTTTCTTTTTTTGAAAAAGCCGTGTCATAACTTTGTATAACATAAGAGTATGGAGGTATATCTTCGTGCTCCCATCTCTGCCACCACTCTCTTTTAACTATGGATCCTTCTTCTGCGGTCGGATTTTGCATCCACTGCGAGTTCCATTTCGATACTGGCAAAGACGCTTTGACTCCTAAGAGCTCTTCTTTTTTCCAAAACTCTGGCCATAAAGGTAGCTCTGACTCTGGCATAATTGCAGGAAACTCAACCACCTCCCATTGGTCAGCATTGTCATCACCTTGTTTTTTCAAGACTTTGCCAACAAGATCTTTTGTGCTCCACCTGGTCATAACAATCACGATAATGCCTCCTGGCTGTAAACGTTGTCTAGGACCAGAGGTATACCATTCATAAGCGGATTCTAAAGATTTTGGAGATAGTGCATCCTGTTCTGAGTGTGGATCATCAATAACCAAAAGATCCGCACCACGACCTGTAATAGCACCACCGACACCAGCAGCAAAGAACTCGCCTTCTTGGTTACTTGTCCATCTTCCTGCTGATTTGTTATCTGCTTGTAGCTGTAGATCTGGAAAAATATGTTGATATTCTTCGCTGTCAATAATGTTTCTGACTTTACGACCAAACCTAACGGCTAATTCGGCGGTATGCGTAGTCTGGATTATTTTAAGATTGCCTCTGCGGCCCATCATCCAAGCAGGAAAATATGTTGAGGCAAACTCTGACTTTGAGTGCCTCGGAGGTAAGCATACTATTAATCTTTTAAGTTTACCGTCTGCAATTTTATTAAATTTCTCTGCAATAATTTTATGGTGACGGCCTTCTATAAATTCTGGCCACATGTGTTTGACAAAACCAATAAAATCTTTTTGACAAGAATCTTGTTTATCTAATTGATCGTATCTATGCAATAAAGCTACTGCCTCAGCTTTGTCTTGCTCAGATAATATATCAAAATCTTTTAAAGAAACTTCATTCATTTTTTATAAAGTCGGGCCAGGCAACCAGGTAGTGACATAGTAGCTACCTAACCCTAAGCACCGAAATGCCTAGGATAAGTATAGATCATTAAACAAGGCGATCAAAATTATTATAAGTGTCAAAATTCCAACAGGCAAAAATTTATATCTCATGCCATTCTTTGCCTTCAAAAAGCAACGCCTCGGCCTCTCTTCGCCTAACAAGTCCCTCAAGCACACGGCCTCCGGCCTTGTTCCAACGTTTTATTTGGTTTGGAACATCGTCCCAGTCTTTGTTATTAATTTTTTGCAAAAGCGTACTGCTTGACAGGTTTGAAGGCCCCAAATTAAAAACCCATGCTACCAAAGCATCAAATTCGTTTTGTTTTAGATCTACCTCAACCATGTGGTTTATATAACCTTCATATTCATTCATTTCATGTATTAATAGATCTTCTGCCTCTTGCATGCTAATTTTCATGCCGTCCTCAACCGGCTTACCTTTGTATTTTGTTGAGCCAAATCCTATGGTCGGGACATTTGCAGCGCATCTATAACTAACAGCATCTCCGCTTTCATCGGTTGGACAACCCTCAAACTTTTTAATTAAAGCCAATCCTTCTTGTGATATATTCATTCTTCTTCCCCTTTTGTTGTTACTTTTCTGTAGTAAACCACCACATCTTTAAGTTCGGTAATGTATCTTTTTATTTCTTGCATGTTGTAAGCCATAACCTCGTAATCTGGTATGGTCATGGCCAAAAAAACTAATTCACCCTCTTGGTCTTCAATTCTTGCTAATTGCTCTTCCCAATTATCTGGTGTTACAACAATCCAACCTGGTTGTTTAAGATCAATTTCCCTGGGCATAATTGGCTGCACAATCTTTTTTTCTAAAGGTTTTGCAGTAACTTGTATTTCTCTAGTCGGAAGTAGGCTGCAACTGCAAGCCATTATCAAGACCATCAATAGTGCTACTGATTTGCTCGATGTTTTCCATGATATGTTTTGTACCATTATTTATTTTCCTTTCCATTTCTACTGGGTCAGCAAGTATTTTAGATGCTAACTCATAATTTTGTATGAATTGCGTGTATCTGCTTAATTCTCTTTGCGCCGCCTGGCTTTTTACTGTTAGATCTTGTAATTGTTGTGTTTGCAACTCAAAGTCTTCTTGTATTGATTTAATTGCCTCCTCTTGAGTAGCAACAGCTCCCTCAAGTGATGCGTTGTTTGCTTGAAGTATTTGATTTTGACTAAAAAAGTAATAGGTAGCAAAACCAAGAACTAAAATAATTCCAATCAATATTTGCTGCATTAGGTTTCTGCCTCATCCATACACTTGGACCATTCATCTCTTTTAACTTCTTCTGGATAGTTTGTATAGAACAGACCTTTGCAAACTTCAAACTGTTTGCGCCAGGCCGCTGGGTCGTATCTGTCATTCCATTCTTTTTGCACTGGTGCCGATGCACATGCAGTAAGAGCCACACTTACTAATAAAATTCGCATCATCCGCTTAATGGATTATCGTCTTTGTTTTCTAATTTGCTTAAATCTTTTTCTAAACTTATTAAATCTGCCTTGATTGTTGCGATGTCAGTTTTAATTTCTGTTACATCTGGGACTTCAATGTTGTCAATTTCTTTTTCTAAAAATTGCACAGATGTTTCTATAGACGCAAAGCGCTCTTCGATTATTTGTACGTTATCTTCTGCCTCGCTGATACCGCCTATTTTAGATTCGAGGTTTTCTAATCTGTTGACGTACTCCGCTCCCGTGTAGCCGAATCCGGCCAGCGTACCCACTATTCCGACAAGGGCGATTATTTGTGTAGTTTTGCTTTGAAACCAGTCCATTTTTACCTCCAAAGGTTAGGTTGGTCCTCAATCATTTGGCCCAAACCTTTTAAATTTTCATTGACCAGGCCAAAAAAAGCGCTGGTGTTGTCGTCTAGTGTAGCAGAAGTATAAATATTTGCACTATTATACCAATCTGTGCTGTCTTGAATCGTTACTTGTTCATACGAATTAAATCCTGGTACATATCCAATTAAAGCAACAAGAGTGCTTTCGTCACCGTATTGGCCAGTGTCTTCTTGCTCTTGTTGTATTTCTTCTTGTTGAGCCTCTATGTTAGCTGCAATAATTTTATCTGCTATTTGGTCGGCCTCTGATGCTGTCATAACTCCAGATGATGCAGTATCAATCTGTCCCTGGACATTTGAAACCTGGACATCTGCAATAGCAGAAGATGCCTGGTTGTCAAAAGTAGGCAAAGGCACAATAGATACAGATACCCCATTAGATCCACCCACACTGTCTGACATTGATAAAACTTGATTGGTTTGTGCGTTTGCACTGGCAAATTGATCTGAGGCGCTAGGAGAGCTTGTGGTGCTTATACCGCCCGATGATGATGAGCTGGCTCCTGTGCTTGTGTTTGTTACACTTGATTGATTGGTTGAGCCAGAGCTTTGTGTTGACCCAGGGCCACCAGAATAGCTGTTGGCAGCTGTTTGTACTCCTGCTCTCACTACTGATAATGCAGTTACCATAAGTTTATTTTTTCCTGTTGGTTCATCAGATTCTACGGCTGCAAATTCTTCTTCTACCTCATCTAATATTTCTTCTCTGGCCTCTTCTTCACGTTCTGCTATACGCTCTTCTTCGATTATCTCTTGTCGCTCTTCTATTTCTTCAAAAATTTCTTCGACAGCCTCTTCTTCAAATATAGGCTCTCTAAACTCTTCTTCTGGTTCACGATCTGCAAGCACTTCTTCGTGTCTTTCTTCGTGATGCTCGTTAGTTTCTTCTTCAAACCATTCCTCTAATTCTTCTATGCTGTTAAATTCAATAAATGTTTCTGGTTCGCTGTAATCTTCAACCAAGAATGTTTCTTGAAATGTAAACTCTTCTAATAGTACATCGTCTTGGTGAAAAGGCTCATCATGGCGCGGGCCAAAATCATCAACAAAAGGCAAGGGATCTGGGTCATAAAAAATAATTATTTCCTCAGCCATGGGTTCTTGAAAATAATCATTCGGGTTATCGCCAAAATCTTCAAAAGGCGTAAACATCTCATCTTCAAATATTTCTATGACTGTAAACTGATCTTCAAATCCTTGGTTATCATGGTGGTGGTGGTCATCTGTAAATATGCCTGTGGCAAATTGCTCTTGCTCATCTATGAAACCGTAGTTGGTATTAGTGTCATCAAAAAAAGCTACCGATTCTTCTTGTCGGTAGCCAGGACAAAAAGGACCGTATTGTGGATCGTCTGCACACTGCGCATCGTCATAAGCCTCCCAGTAGTTTGGACAAGACTGACTATAAAGATCAGTGATATTACATTGCTGGGTTAAATAAGCGTCTGCGTAGCCACTGCAAGAACTATCATTCAATGGGTTGCTACAGTCAACACCATTGCCTGTGCCAACTCCATATAGGGATCCACCGCCTTCAAGTAATGTATTTGCAGATGTGTTATTCCAATCTGTGTTTACGCAACTACTTGAATTTGTCGTGCCTACGTTACATTCATCGTGAAACAAGTATTGGTATATTTGTGAGGATCCACTGCCGATTTCACCGATAATTACATCATGGTTTATGATGTCTAATTCATCGTATCTATACTCAAAGGTGTTATTGGGCCAGAGTATAACTTCAAAGCTATTATCAGAATTTCTGTTGTATTCTCTCATATCATACCAACCAAAAATCATTTTAGAGCTGTCCCCGTATGACTTCATCCTAGAGTTGGTATCTCTAATTAGATCTGTCCAGAAAGGTAGCATTGTGTATGTATAGGCCTTTGTGCTTAATTCATCTGGTGTGTAATCAGCGCAAAAATTATTAGAATTTATATTGCCGCTACCAAGGCCAAAATGTACGCAGCCATTGGTGGCCATGCGGGCGCTGTTAAAAGTTTGGCCATAAAAGGTAAAATTAAAAGGTAAGTTGATTGTTGTTGAGAGTTGATCGTCACCGACCTCATAGGCTAGTTCGCCTTCAAAATTTCCAGCATTTTTTTGTAGTTGGTAAAGGTCTTGCGAACCTTCGTATATATACTGGCCTAAAACATTGTAACTAAACAGGCAGGCTACTGCGTAGCATAAAATTCTTTTTTGCATTGTTTGTCTGTTTTAGTTTTTCTTGTATATATAGTTTTTATGCCCCCGACTACATCTTTTTTTATTTTTTTTCTATGTGGATTTTCTTCGCTTGTGCACTGTTTGATGTATTCTTTTTCTGCATCTTCTGCATCGGGTCTTTTTGATCCGTTTTTGGCCCACTCTGCTTTTGCCTCTTTTCCAATCTTTCCCTCGTAAGGGCAAGGTGTACCTGCCATTGACATAGCCTTAAAAACTCTTGCGTCTTGACACAATAATGCTACGGATGCAACCTTCATGCCCATGTCGTAAAGATATTTAGATAACTTAAGTCTTTCACAATTCTGGTCCACGATTGTTTTACCTCCAGAAAAACCAAATACTTGGCCCTGGAAGGCTCCGCTTACACCGGTGGTACAAAGATCTTGCGAATAACTCATTATGCTAGGAGCAATCGCCGATGCCGGAGGTGCCTCGCTTTTTATATTTTGATTTATAGTTTGCGTTGAATTAGATTCATTGATGTTTCGATTGGTGTTATTGCTCGTACTGTTATTTTCATTGACGTTCCTATTATCTGTTGTCACATTTGATTCCGAGGTCGACTGGTTTACATTGGTGTTGTTGTTGGTGTTGGTGCTATTTGAGGTTGAATTATTCGTGTTATTAACATTCTGATTCACAGTAGAATTTACTGTAGAGGTTGAAGTCGATGTATTGGTGTTGTTATTGTTGTTGGTGCTAGTTGAAGTCGAGGTATTGACGTTTGTGTTTTGGTTGGTCGATACGTTTGTATTATTGTTATTGTTGGTATTTGTCGCAGTCGAAGTCGATACGTTTGTATTATTGTTATTGTTGGTATTTGTCGCAGTCGAGGTCGAAGTCGAGGTATTAGTGTTGTTGTTGGTGTTCGAGTTAGTGTTATTTGTAGTTGTAGTGTTTGTCGTATCTAGGCTATTATTTTCACAGTATTGAGTGCCGTTAGTACAAGCTGTTCCGGACTGTTGTGTAGATTGTGCGTTGACGTTTATAGAAAAACCAATAACTGCTATGACTAATAGTGTAAGAGATGACCAGGCAATTATTTGGTCATTATTTTTGCGATCCTCCGCCTTGTTCATCTGCTGCGTAAACTCCTAGCTCGATAAGTTTTTTTCTATTCTTCAAATGTTCTTCCTCTATATCACTTTTACTTTGTCCATTATATGCAACGGCCAAATATTTTTCAATCATGGAAACGTTTATGTTTATCCCATCTACAATAACTTCGCCAAGGACTCTGCCGTACTTACCTTTTGAATCTTTAAGTTTGGATCGTAGCACCACGCTTTCACCAGAGTTTATTGAATCTTCTAAAAATTTTGCGGCCAACTTCCCTCTTACTTTTTCATCTTTGTCTCTGGTTCTACTCTCCGGAGTATCGATCCCGTAAAGTCTAACTCTGCATTTATGCAAAACTGAAAAGCCTAAATCGAGGATGCAATCGATTGTATCACCGTCCACCACGCGTGTTACCTGGCAGCTGTATTCATACATTAATCTTCGCCTTTAAATTGTTTGCTACTGCCTGTTGTGCCAGCATACAGTCCAAACCATGCAGCTCCGGCCCCAACCACTATAGAAATAAGTCCAGATTGTTCAAATGTTGGTTCTGGCAGCTCCATAAACCATATTGTGCATTTGTAAAGCAGTATGATGTAAACCGTAAGAAAAGCTCTTGGAAAAATACGCCAGGAGTCAACTGCTTTTGCTAAGTGGATCCATTTTTGGTGTGGGTTGATTTTATCATCGGCCTCCAGATCTCTAATTTTATCTTTAAGATCCGATATTTCTTGAATCATGGCCATAAATTTATTGAGATCCATTTCGACCTCATTTCTGTCCATGTCTCCTCCAAATCTGCCGCTGTTTTCGTTCATATAAACTTAGCCAATACTATGGCCCCAACTATAAAAGGATAAACGGCCCAGATCATGTTTTCTAATTTATCAAATCTTTTAGATCCATCTTCCAGGCGCTTATCAATGTTTTTGTATAAGGCTCTACACTCGCGTTCGTGTGATTCTATTGCGTTTAACGCATCTTTTACGGTGGCCATTATTTTTTCTTGGGCCTGCCGGGTTTTTTTGCCACTCTAATGGTTGTGTAAGCCTCATTCACATCTGGCGTTGATTTATCATCTGCCACATACTGACCTTTTTTGGTTCTAGCTCTTACTTTTTTCTCTTCTGTTCCGGTGAAAAAATCCACTACCCTAGTCCATAAACTCATATTACTTCTCCTTGGCCTTGCCAATGTTAAGAGCTGCCCAGTCAATCAGCTTGTATAATTTGCCGATCCAAACATCATCTTTTGGGGTTGGTGTACTGGCCGCAATTAAACTTGCAACTGTGACTATTATTGTAATCCAACTTACTAGATTGAAAATTATTTCCATTTTCTTCTCCTATAAAGGGTGATCGTCACCATCTCCCATGAATAAAACACCAAGACTTGCTACTGCAAATATTGATGCTGCTAATATAAGAAAGTCTATCATTTTTTAAAATAACTTGGTAATCCTAACAGGGGCCTTTTATCAAACTTGTTTATTTCGGCGTTTTCACCTTTTGTGTCATTATAGTGTAAAAAGACCTGTCCACAGTCTTGACCTTTAAAAGCAGGGCGCCAATGTTCAAGTTCACAGCCTCTATACATCAACATATCTCCTTGTTTTAAATTTACCTCGATGCCATCTTGGCCTTCTTTTCCAGATGGCTCTAAGTATATGGGCCATTCATCGCCGCCTAAATGCATTGTGGTTGATATTTCACAAGAGTATCTGTCTTTGTGTCTTTTTAAAACATCACCTTTTTTGTATATTCTTGCATAGGAATAAGTTTCAGACAGCTTTACTTTAGATTCTTTTTCCATAATTGGTTTTACTTTTTGCAATAAAGTTTCCATAACTATGTCAGCGTAATGCGAATAAGTTTCTGGTATTTGCGGATCATTCCAAACTCCAAAATATTGAGTAAATTGCGAAATGTATTTTTCATCAAATAAATATCTTGCTACAGCTCTTTTGTTTAAAAAATATTGATAGCAAAAATCTGCTAACTCTGTTGATAAAGCACCTTTAATAACTTGGTATTTGTCTTTTTTGAAACTCATAATTAAAATCCTGGCGGTTCATCAAACCATGCCATAGCTAATCCCCATAATAATAATGTACAAAATAAATAAATTAAAAAATCAATCATCTATATGGGTACCCTAAATTCCAACACACTAAAGAGTGTCGTACTCCTTTGGTTACTGGTTTTACTCTGTGCCAAACAAAAGAAGGAAAAACTATTATACTTCCTTTGGCTCTTATTTCTTCACATACTTTTGGCTGAGAGCCTTCGTCTGTGTCTCTAAAATCAAACTCTAAATCTCCACCTTTATATTCATTTGGATCTGAAAGCGCAAGGGTCATGCTTAGTTTTCTTATTTTATTGTTTACATTTGGCTGATCTGGCCGATCGTAAGGATCTTTGTTTGAATCACAATGCCAGTCATAAAATTGACCTTTTTTATATTCTGTGAATTGACATGCCTCTGAAAAATCCCACTCAAAATTCCACTCTGCATTAGCATTAGCTTGATGTATATAAGGATGTATTTCGTTGTATATCCACCTATCTGACATCCACACCACATCAGACTTGCGTTTTTTTTGGATGTTTTTAAGTTCTAATTTGGTTAGGTTGTCTTTATCAGAGCTGCCTGTAAGAGCCATTTGTTTGTCTTGCTCTTGACCATAACGAACAATATCGTCACAAATTCTTTCGGGGATAACAGATTGAAAGTACCAGTAATACCATTTTAAATTCATAAGTCACTACACATTTGAATTATTATTTATTTATACCCAATCATCTTCTTTTATTTGTCTATATACAGTTCTTAAATCCCAACAGCTTGATGCAATAGTAACACTTACTGCCGGTTGTTTTGTGATTACTACACCGGAGCCTCCTGTTGTTGCGTTTCCGTAACCTGCAATAACAGGTGTACCTGCTCCGCCACCACCTACAGTAATAGTATATGGTGTGCTACCCACTACTGTTAAAACTGATTCAGCAGATGCTCCGCCTCCAGAACTTTCTCCTGGCACAGAGCAACGATAGCCACCTGCTCCTCCGCCACCGCCAAAATTTTGAAATGGGTTTGAGTCTTCACAGAAACCTCCGCCACCACCACCTGTGTTTGCAGTACCAGCAGATGCACGAGTTCCGGGTGCACCACCTTGTGTACTACCACCAGTGCCTCCGCCCCCTGGACCACCAGAACCCGTAGTTTGTGGTCCAAAATAATAACTTGCACCACCTCCACCACCACCTCTAGTAACAGGTGAGCCAGTTATTGATGATGCAACTCCAGCACCTCCATCTCCACTTTTAAGTGATGAGGGCGGTCCTTGGTAATCTTGACCATCTGCACCAGCACCTCCACCGCCACCAGCTACATCGGCACCGACAGTGTTTGCTCTTGCACCATCACCACCAGGATGTCCTTGTCCAGACGTTCCCGATCCAACAGCGTGTCTACCACCACCACCACCAGAGCCTCCTGGTTGATTCCCAGGATTTGGGGTAAATGTTCCTGTATCTCCACCACCACCACCAGTGCTGGTTATGGTTGTAATCGGTGTGCCTGCTATAGAAGAATCCGATCCTCTTGTACCTACAGTCATGCTACCAGCATTAGTGCCACCACCGCCACCTCCACCTGCAATAATTAAATATTGAAGTTGGGTTGTATGTGCCTCTGTAGTTAATGTTCCGCTTGAATTAAATGTACTTATAACTTGACTTTGTGATATAGAAGTTACTGCTTGTGCTGCTCCGATTAATTTTGGCATATTACACCCATGTTCCTGCTTTTACATTTTCGTAAACTGCATCCATGCTCCACATACCAGATGCTATGGTAGGTCCTGCGTCCTGTTTAATAATAACGACACCAGAGCCACCAGCTTTCCCAGGATTACTATTACCAGCACCGCCGCCGCCACCGCCAGTATTGGCAGATCCCGTTCCTGCGGCACCACCATCACCACCACCTTTTCCGCCACCACCAGGGCCACCATCACCCTCAGTCTGACTAACATCACCTCCGCCACCACCGCCACCTGCTCTTGTGACAGGTGAGCCTGTGATTGAAGAAGCTGTACCAGCACCACCATCACCGCCATCATAATAATCGCCACCACCGCCAACATTTTGATTATTTTGACCTACAGCACCAGCTCCACCACCTCCGCCTCCGCCACCAAGGGCGTTAGCTCCACCGCCTCCACGATTTCCGCCAGT
>Ga0208919_1001326_pt1 | contig 14492 bp, 17 predicted proteins | sample 4_EtaG_FD_184076 | JGI IMG/M metagenome (GOLD analysis project Ga0208919, IMG submission 184076) | Marine viral communities from the Subarctic Pacific Ocean - 4_ETSP_OMZ_AT15127 metaG (SPAdes) (version 3) | ecosystem: Environmental > Aquatic > Marine > Oceanic | place: Pacific Ocean | collected...
CACATGTTTAAATTAGATCTCACCCAAAAATTACAAATCAAGGAGATATTATGGAAAATCAAGAAGTATTGAAGGCTATAGCTACCCTTGCTGATAAGGTGAGCAGATACCACGAACGTTTATTAGCAGTTGAAAGAGAGAATGAAAAATTAAAGAAAGAATTATTAGAACACAAAAAAGGCCCTCATATACATACAATTCAAGGTAAGCCACATAACTCCGATGCAACAGTTATGGTAACAGGTTTAGATTCTGATTTGGAATGTGAAGCTTGTAGTGCTTAATTATTCAGGTGTTTCACCTAACATGTCTGCTAAAGAAGGAGCAAATACTTTTACATCTCTTCTAATTTTCTCAGCTGTTGTAGATGTCCCTGGATTATCAACATCAGCTTGAGCTGCAGCTTCTGATTCATACTCTGCACCCGTGTCAACGTGTGTGATAGTAGTTTCTGTTTTTACTTTATAATGTGGAATTCTTCTTCCGTCTTCGGTCGTAATGTGACCTAATAATTCAGCAGGTTCAACTATTGGCATCGTCTTTTCTCCAATTTATATTAAAACTAATAATAACTCTGTCTTTATCAGAATTATTTGTTTGTACTTCATGTTGTAACCATGATGGAAAAAAAATCAAGGAATTTTCAACAGGCTCCCACTGTACACTGTGAGCTAGGTGTATAGAGGCTTTATCTGTTTTTGGGGGTGATAGTACCTCTGACTGTGGTTTAGGCTCTAGAAACACAATATTTCCGCATTTTTTAGGAGCTTTTAAATAAAATACGCCCGATAAATAGTTATATGGGTGTGTATGTACGTTGTTTCGTGATCCTGGTGGATTTATCATACCCCACATACCAGTTATTTCAGGATTATAATTATCTTTAACATCCATGTGATTAAAACAATCTTTTGCATATTTAAGAATATCGTCAACTAAAGGTCTAAACTTTTTAATATTATGTATTTCATCATCACTATGCCAGCCACCAATATTAGAACGGGGCATTCCTTTTTTATCGTTTTGTTTTATTTGATAAATACTATCGACTAAGTGATCGTGGCCCGTTAACTCTAAAGAAAAAACAGGTGTAATAAATAAAGAGTGAAGATTAATCAGAGCTGTCCTTTTGTGATCTCCATAAAACTAGCTATTATATGCACTTGATTGGCAGCGTTAGCTTGAACTTTCATAACATCACTTTCTTGTAAAACTAATGGCTGTTCTAATAATTCTGTGGTTGTTTTTGTAGCAAGACTTTTTTCTTTAAATATTTCAAAAGTAGCTGATGATCTCAAGACTTCTATATCAAGAAGAGTGGTATTAGCTGAATCATTACAAACCAAAATAGATTTAACAACTGCTGTTGTAGGAGGAACTGGTGGTGCTGCACCAGGATTAGCTGTTGGCACAGTAATTAAAGTTGTTAGGTCTGTCGAATTAACATCCAACATTGCGCTTTTAAATGTATTAGCCAAAGAAAAAAGCCTCCTGCTCTGATTGTTCTTTTAAATCTTGTTGATAGTTTGTATTTAATAAAAGAATAATTTGATCTAATAAACTTATCATTTGATCAAATTGACTAGCATCATATTCTGGGGTTGCATTTGGTAATCTGGTTATATTAATTTTAGCCATACTATCTTTTAGAATAAATTAGGCTTAAAGTCATTCTAAATTTAGGCCCCTTTATGGATTGTGGTCTAATTGTGTGTGGAATAGAGCCGTCAAACAGTAATATTCTACCTGGTATAAAAGATGAAGCAAAATCAATTTTTTGTAAATTTAAGGGGTCATAAAATAATGTTTCACCATACCACCCATCTTTCCAATCCAAGTTCACATAATATAATGCTATCTGTTTATCCCAATGTGCGTGAATATAATGCACGTCCTCAGACTTTACTAAGTTAATTATAATATTCTCAAGGTGTTTATTTTGAAACCAAAGTGTTTCTTCTATACAATCTTCAATACACGGAAGTATATTTTCTTTTGATAAATCTTCTATAGACCATTGTGAAAATAAATTAGGTTCACTTTCTTTCTGAACTGCATCTTCCCATCCTAATTTGTAAAAAGAATTATGTGCTGAGTTATATATTTCTTGTCTTGTTTTAAAAGATACTTTGTTATCAAATATTTTTATTTTTCTATCTTCTTCCATCAGGTCTGAGTTGAAGCTTAGTAGAACCAAGTCTCCAAGGTGTATCATTCACTGTATTTGTTTCGTATTTAATTTTTACTGCTCTTCCTCTACCTCTTACATCAATTTTCTCTGTAGTGCTAGAAATAGTTCCTGAAGTTGTTGTAGTGTTGGTTGATTGTGGATATTGTTCTAAAGTTAAAGTAGCAGTCATATTATTAGTTAAATTATCAAAATCAGGAACTAACTTACTTACAGACATAAGCTCATCACCATCGCCAATCTCAACAGATCCTGTGGTTAAAAAAGCAGAAATAGCTGTGCCATCTGCTTGGTTATTGCCTGACTCATGTTCATAAATATAAGATGCGCCTGCTGTTAAACCTAATATAGTAGATGCATTTGCTGTCACACCTGTGTCGTATTCTGTAGCGATAGGACTTTCATATACATAAGCACCAAGCCACGTGGTTCTACCAAGACTAATTGTGTACCAAGTGTTTTCTAAATAATTATAAGCAACACCTCTATCTATCTGTGTAGCGTTTGCAGAAGGATAGTACCAAATAATTTCATTGTAAGCTGTATTTAATCCAACAGCAATATCATTTTTATTTGTATAACTTAAACTATCAAATACAAAATCTTGCACAGAACAAGGCATTTTTTTAACAACACCATCATACGTATAGAACGCATCATCTGACATCCAATATGCTCTACCATTAACCTCGATTGCTGCGTGTTGTGCTATTAATCCACAGTTAGCACCGAGTTGTCTCATACCAAAAGTAAAAGGTGTTCCAATAAATTGAATACCATGAAGTGATGTATCGGTCCAAACAAGTATTTGACCTGAAGATTTTACAGCGCCCATGATTCTTGAACCATCAGATATACGCAATGAACCAGCTTCATTAGTAGCTGTTGGTGTATAATCTGTAGCGTCTTCTCTGTCCGAAAATCTAAAAAATAAATCGTCTTGTGTTGAAGTGCTACCTATAGTTGTTTCTGTTCCAAATATAAGTAAATGTCTTGTGTCTGTAGAGACTAAACTAAATCTAGATGCTGTCGGTGCGTTTGATAAAGCGGTAGCTATGTTGCTGGTCCCAGATGAAGTATCCCAAATAAAAGTGCCGCCATTTAAAACAGTTGCAATTAAATCCTCACCAAAGGTATCTAAAGACCATTGACGAGCTGCTAAAACAACACCTGAAGAAGATCTAGCAGTGTCCCACGTGCTTGACCCCCATGTTTCTGTGCCCCATCCGTATCCAAATGTAGATGTAGCTGGACCTATTGTTATTTGATATTTAGCGTTTCCTGATCCTCCACCTCCTGATGTGGAGCCAGAGGCAGTGCTTGTATGTGTAACAGTGTAAGTATTTGCAGTCGGCACTGTTAAAATTTCAAATTCTTGATTCATATCCAAACCATCTATGGAAGAAAACGAATCAAAAGTTACAAAGTCTCCGACGTTAGCGTTATGTCCTGAGTCTGTTACGGTTACTGTAGTAGTGCCGTTTGTTGTAAAAGGATTAGTTAAAGCTTGTGTTTCTCTAAGTGGTGTAATGTCGTAAACAGCACCTTCAGTGTAGATATATAATTTTCTATCGGTTCCTACGGCTAAATATCTAGTGCCATCTAAGCCAACCCAACTGTGAGTGTCACGAACAACACCTACAACAGTTTTATTTGGATTAGGTAAATATGACCAACCACCCCATCTTTCAGGTTTTCCGTAGTGAAACCTAACAAAATCAGAATCAACATATTTTCTTTGATCCCCTGCTGAATAAGCAGTATCTTGTTTATCAATGCCTGGTTGGAACTTTAAATCGACTAATTTCATGTCGAGGTATACTAAATTATTTATTGTTTTGTGGCAAGAATTGAGTGCCTACGTTACCCTTGAATGAGTAATTACCATAATGAGTAAGACCACTTACTATGTCAGCATAAACTTTACCACCTATTTTCTGCCATAAACGACAAAAAGCATAGTCTTCTGACAAATATCTTTTTGTGTCAGGATCTATCATCGTATCAAAAAAAGTATAATTCCAATCAGATGTATCATGATAATTAAATGTTTTATCATGTGGAGCACCAATATGTTGGTCTGGCACGAATTTTAATTCAGGATAAGCTAAAGCCATTTTTTTAAATACGTTTCTTTTTATCAACATAAAACCTGTAGCTCCATCTAATACTTCTATAAATCCTTTTCTTACCTCAATGTTTTTAGGATTAACCACGTTTAAATTATATTGTAAAGCAGTGGCTAATAAAGCATCTTCAGATATATTGGGGTTCTCCGATACTTTTATTTTTACTTTACCCCAATCAATTGTTTTTCTTGGATATACACCCGTAACAATCTCTTCATCTAAATCTATCATTCTCATGACGGTGTTGGGATCAAAAGATATATCGGCATCTATAAACAAAAGATGAGTATATTGCTCATCATCCATAAATAATTGCACCAATGTATTTCTAGCTCTTGTAATTAAAGACTCGTTACCGATTGTTCCAAATTGTAATTCAACTTTATTTGTTGCCGCGACTGCAGTAAGTTGCATGCAACTTTTAAAATAGTCTGCTGTTATCATCCCACCGTAGCAGGGTGTTCCTATAAATAATTTAGTCTGCATCTCTATAAAAAATATTAAGTGTGTATCTATTAGAGCTGTCTCCAAAAGATTGTAAATCTGAATGCGATATTTTTGAACCATTAAAAAATAAAGCTCTGTTTTCTACAAAACCTATGTGTGATGCTAATTGATTATTATGCATAAAACCTGTGCCGTTGTTAAGAAGAGGTTCTCCTTTAACAAACAAAAGAAAGTTAGCAACATTACCTTTATCATCATCAGTGTGAAACAAAGGTTCTTTTTTATTTTCTCGTAGATGTGCACTTACAGATATAGGTTCAAGATTTCTGTGTGGAAAAAAATATTGTTTAATTAATTTAAGTAACGGATCACTATGAATACTTTTATTAAAAGTGTGTCGCATACCATATAATTGACCTTCAGGGTTTTTTACCTCATAATATTCTAGTTTTGTTACAGTTTCTTGTAATGATTTCAATGTGTCTTCATCCAAAAAATTATCAACATACATGACAAATTTCGTATTTTTATTGTGTTGCATGAGTCACCGTTAAATATTCTATTTTCTTTATCCAACCTTTTGGTATAGCGATAGCGCCACCACCTGATACTTCATCTTTGTCTTTACTGTAGGATCGCATAATAATTATTTTTTCAGGACCATTATGAACCATCCATCCTACTTCTTGGCACACGGCTAACGGAGCATCCATAACTTCTTTTATATCAAGCCAACCTGTTTCTGTATCACGGGCATCTAACCACGTCACACGGACCATGGGTACTTTGTCAATGTTCATTCGTTAATAGGTTCTTTTTTCTTTAAATGTAAATTAAAAGATACTGATCTTCTCTCTTCGTTTTCTGTTCTAAATGGATATACCCCATGTGATAACCACGCAGGGAAAAGATATATTGCACCAACTTCTGGTGTAGCTTGATGTTTATGACCACTAAAAGTTGCAGCTTGACCACAATGCCAAATTATATCTCCTACACAAGGATAATGATCTTCTCTTGCGTACTCTTCTGGTAAACTTGGAGGCACGCGTAAGTAAACAACACCTGACAACTCTCCTTGATGAATATGAAGAGGATTAAAGTCTCCAGACCATTGGCTCACGGCCCACATAGATTCAATAACCATTGAACCTACAAATGCAGGTGATATGGTGTCACTAGCTGGAGGTATGGATATATATTGTTTTACGATTTGACCGATAGCATCTATTATAGGTTTAAATTTTTTACTTTCTAAATCTTCCATGGGGTATCGAACTTCTTGTTTAACATTACCAGCTAAATTAGATGAGTGATCATATTCTTTAGCTAATTTTTCATCATTAAATAACTCTGATGCTCTATCATCTAACACTTTAATCATGCTATCAGGCAGTTTACCTTGTAATATAGTAGGGCCAAAAGGTCTTACGGCGTGAAAATCTACTTTAGTTGACATGCTATTCCTTTCTATTCATAAATATCTATTGTCATATAGCAAATATTTGCCTATAAATATAGAATTAAATAGGCTTATATTTCAAGTTTAGCCTCCTTGCCTATATACAATCACATAAATTGCAATTTATTTAGGAGATTATGCTAAAAGGATTAAAAGGAATATTAGAAAAAGGACTGCAAATAGCAGCACCATTTATTGGTAGCGCGTTGCTTGGTCCAGCTATGGGATCATTCGCAGCACCATTTGCAACAGGTATTGCTTCACTACTTACAGGTAATAAACCAAAAGACGCTTTATTATCAGCGGGCGGTGCATATTTAAGTGGTATAGGTAATCCACAAGGAAGCCCTTTAAGTAAGGTGTTGAACTTTGGACAAAAAGGTCCAGTTCAAACTATCATAGGTAAAAAACCTACTGGCGGAAGTCAATTTCATTTAAACGAATTACTTAACAAGTATAAAAATATACAAACAGAATCAGGTGATGGTAATAATACCTTCTCTAATATTTTATCAGCAATTACAAAACCAAGAGGAACAGACGAAAAACCTTTACCTTCTTTTCTTACGCAAGGCTTATCAACAGGAATACCAGCATACTTATCTTATTTAGCAGCAAAAGAAGATGCTAAAAAAGCAAATGTTCCTGGTATGGATGAATATATGAGTGCAACAGATAAATTATATGGTGGACAATTTGAAAGACCACCAGAGGAAAGACGAATACAAAATTTAACTCCAACCTACGCAGCAGCAGGTGGTATGATGGGAAGAGAACCAGTGAATGGTTTAAAATTTATGGAGCAACAACCAATTCAATATTCAGCAATGACAGGTCAAGGAGTAATGGGTTTAGCAAAAGGCGGTAAAGTATTTCCAAGAAAAACAGGTCAGATAGAAGGACCTGGCACAAAGACAAGTGATTCAATACCTGCAATGTTAAGTGATGGCGAGTTTGTACAACGAACTGATGCTGTTAACGGTGCAGGTGTAATGATGGGTGCTAAAAATGCAAGTGAAGCAAGAGAAAAAGGTGCAGACTTTATGTATGCGCTACAAGATAAACTTGCTAAAATGGGTCAAAAGGTAGCGTAATGGCTGAAAATGTTACTTCAACACAGATAGCTAGAGAAGCGCCTTTTTTAGAGGACTATAGAAGAAGACTTCTTGATAGTCTTTACGGAGGCACTGAAGTTTATGAAGCAGGTGATACTTTACCACCAGGAGCGAAGATAGGTGATAAAAAAGATCCAGGTCTTTTAGATCAAAGACTTGATCAATTTCAAAGAGGTATAGCTGGTTTTGCACCAGGTGAGGCAGCAGCGTTTACGTCTGCGGCTCAACAAATGGGTTTCGATCCTACAACAGGACAACAAACTGGTGTAGCATCTTTTCAACCTTTTATGCAACAGGCAGCATCAGGTCTTGGCGCAGCGATGGGAACAACTGCTTTAGGCATACCTTCTTTGTCAGCAGCTCAATCACAATTTGATCCTACACAAGCAAATACTCAAGACTTCATGAATCAATATCAATCAGATGTTACACAAGAAGCATTAAAACAATTAGATCAACAAGCAGCAAAAGCACAAAGTAGTCTTGCAAGTCAAGCACAAAAAGCAGGAGCTTTTGGTGGTGCAAGGTTTGGTGTACAAGAGGCAGAGTTACAAAAAAATCTACAAGACATAAAATCAAAAAGAATATTCGAAGATCTTTCAAAGAACTTTATGCAGGCACAACAAGCAGCAATCGGTACAAGTGAAGCAGCGAGAGCAAGAGAACTACAAGCAGCTCCTATATATGGTCAACTCGGTCAAACAGCAGGAACACAAGCACTTGGTTTTGGTAATCTTGGCGCACAACAATTTGGTTTAGGACAACAAGGTATTCAATCATTATTAGGTGTAGGTCAAACTCAACGAACAAGAGATCAAGCACTTTTCGATGAAGACTTTAGATTTAGAACTGCACAAAGCTTAGAGCCAAGACAAAGAATTCAATTTGGTGCTGATATTTTAGCAGGAGTTCCATCTGTTCAACAATCTATGAGTCAACAGCCAATACCATATACTAATCCATTAGCAGCAGCGGTCGGAGGAGGTCTAGCAGGTCTCGGAGGAATTGGTGCAATGTATGGTCAGTAGGTCACATGGTAGCCAGCATTTTCGATAGACCAATGTTTAGAGGGCAACAGCCCATGATGCCTGAAGACACAGGTGAAAGATTACAGCCAAAAGCATCAGTTGTAGAAGCACAAGAGGGAGCAATATCGTATCCCGTATCACGGATCACGGAACCTTTAGGTTCTACTCCAGCAGGTATAATGGAAGCAGCAGCGCAGTTTGCTAATCAAGTTGATCCTGCAGAATTTGCTGCACAAGCAGAACTTTTACAGCCAGCGAGAAGCAGGCAAGAAATTGCTGCAGAATATGATGCACTTTACGCTGATGAGCCCGCAGAGGCTCCTAATTATAGTTTTGAAAAAAATCTTGCACTTGCAAGAGCAGGTCTTGCTTTAATGCAACCTACAGTTGGAGGAACTATAGCTCCTTCTATCGCAAGAGCAGGCGATCAGTTTGTTCAAGACGTAGCAGCAATAAGAGGAAAAGAGAGAGAAGCACAAACAGAAGCTCGTAAACTTCAACAAGCACAAGATCAAGCGAGAAGAAAATATATTTTAGATACAAGACAAGCAGAAGTAAACGCAACAAAAGCTTTGCAAGGTAAATTAATTATGGAGGCTTTTGGTTTTAATCTTGGTGAAGATCAACGATCAAGAGAATACATGCGTGATCTTAATAAGATGTTTTACAATTATCAATATGACACTGATGCTGATGCAATGAAAAGACATTTTGAATTATTAAAAGAAAGATATGATAAAAAAGGTGAAGTTTTATATGATCAACAAACAGGTAAATTTGCTATGGGTTACATACAAGAAAACGATGCAGGAATGCCTATTCCGTATTTTCCTGTTAATGAAGGTGGTGTGTTTAAATATGTACCAAGACCTGAAGCTATAATCACAAACTTTACATTAAATAATAAAGGTGATTTTGATCCTGGTGCAAAACAAGTAATGGATTTAGCATCTGGTATTAATAACGCAAAACTATCATTAAAATTTATTAGAGATGTACAGCAATCTATTGCAGACAATCCAGGCATAATTGGTTTACCTGGTTTTGCAACAGACTTTACACAAAGTGTTGGATCAACAGCTTTTGATATTATGGATGCTTTAAAAGCAAGAGGTGCTATAGATGAAAAATCTTACAATAAAAATGTATCAAGAATTGAAAACAGTGTTGTTAGCAATTTAAAAGACAGCTACGTTAAATATAATAAACAAGGTGACAAAAATGCAAACAATTTTGATAAAGCAGAAGGCACCCCAGAATATGAAATTTATAGAACATTTTTTAATCCTGAAATAGCTAAAAACAAAGTACGATTAAATTCAATTTACTATGCACTAGCAAGAGCACGTAAGGATACAGGTAGATTAAACGTTGATGATATTAATAATGCAAAAGAAGCTATTGATTTATTTGGTCTTGGTGGGTCTGATGCAATTAAAGCATCTTTAAGTATTGTGTATGAACAAATAGAAAATAGATTAAAAAGTGATTTATTACAATTAGGTGAGGGGTACGATAATTTAATATCTGATATTCCTTATACATCATTCATTGGTCAGACTGCTGGTCAAGATATATTTATAAGCTCAACAGAAGCGCAAACAGAATTTACACCAAGTAAAGGAAGCTCTACTTTTGTAGAACCTGGTGTAGAAGGTAGTGCGCCTAAGTTTAACGAAAATTTAGGAACAGGAGGTTAAGATGGCCGATCAAGATATGACCCCTCCAGGGTATACAACTGTTGTAATTGAACCAAGCAGAACAGGACTAGAATATCCTCTTTACATGAAGGTAGAAGATGTTGTTGAAGATCAACCTGCAATCAGACAGGAAGGTATATACATGCCTCGTAACGAAATTGAAACACAAAACGTTGTTAATTTTATTAATGAAAGTAGAAAAAAAGAAAAACTAACTCCTATTGGAGTCGAAACATATGTAGCTAATCAAGACAATTTTTTAAAATATGCGATAGGTCAATATCAAATGATGGAAGAAGGTAAAAAATCTTCTGATCCTATTAACTATTACGGAAACAAATTTCAAAAATACATGGATAAACTTAAAGAAGAAAATCCAACAAGTGATTTTACAGGCTTTGATGTATTTAGAAGACCATCAGATTTTGCTTTTGCACAACTGGTTGGTGGAGCGGAAACAATTTCTGATTATTTACCCATTGAAAAAGGAGACTTTGCTTTAGGTGGTGAAATGCTAGGATCTTTACCAGCAATGGCAGCAGAAGCATCTATGGCTATGCCTGGCGCGGCAAAACTTCCTGGACAATTATATAAAAAAATAATGGCAGGCGGTGCTGGTGTTGTAACAGGTGCATCTCTTGGTCGTGCAGGTGGTACTGCTGTTTATGATTTTTTAAATGATTTAACTAGAGCAGTTGGTGGAATTGATAGCCCTGCGGAAGCAAGTGATCCAGGTATGCAAGCATTAGTTGAAATGAGAAACAGTGCTATGTTTACAACAATGGCAGCAGGTTTAGGACCTTTGGCATCGTATCTCAGACCTATAACTGGTAAAATATTAGGTCTTGGTCAAGACGCGTCACCAATGGCAAAATTATCAGAGAAATATGGTATACCGATTGGCATTTCTATTGCAGCTACAGGAAATAATTTAGGTTCTGCTGTTAAAGGTTTTGGTAAAGTTGTTGGTGTATTTCCTTTAATTGGTTCAATTATGAAAGAAAGACAACTTAGATCTTTGGTAAGAACAAAACAAGCAATAGGCCAACAAGCAGAATTAATTGGCGATCCAGCAGAATTTTACAGAGCTCAATATAAGCTCATGAACAAAGACGACAAAGTAACATTTTTAAAAGATTTAAAAGCAAATGGTTATAACTCTTTAGATGAAGCAATTGAAGCAGAAGTAAGATTAAATGGTTTTGCACCTATTCAACATATGACTGATGTTGGTATGTTTATGCACAAAGCAGCGGAAGATAGATATAAAAGATTTTCTTACATAAATGATTTGTTATACAAAAGTTTTGAAAAAACTTCTGATAAAATATCTAAACCTTTTATTGGAACTGTTCATACAAAGAACGTTGGTAAGTTAATGCAAGAAAGAATTGCAAAATATAAAACAACTTTAGATGATGGTTACACAACGTATGCACCTGAGCTAAATAAAATTGAAAACTTTATTACTAATACGTTAGGAAGACTTCCTGAATATATAACGCCAATGCAACTTAGAGGATTTCAACGTCAATTAAATAATTTGTATGGTGAAATGAAAGCAACAACAGGAATGAATAACTTTGCTGGTTCTGATGTATTATCTGAAGCAAGAAAAGCATTAACAACAGACTTAAATAATTTTGCTGCTTGGCGACAAGGTTTATCTCCTGAAGAAATGATTGCGGCAGAATCTGCAAAGAAAGCATTGCTTCGAGCTAATTCAGTCTTTGCTAAAATGTCACCATTATACAAAAGCCCAGAAGCAAAGAAATTTAAATTAATTGATGAAAACATGTTCTCTGCTGGACCAGATTTACCAGGATGGAATTACTCAGATGAGTTATTTAATATTGTCATGAAAAATAAGATGACACCTCAAGCCGCTGTAGATTTAAAAGAATTAATCGGTGAAGCAGCATATGACTCAGTTGTTAGAACTTGGATTGATAAAGGTTTTAAAAATTCTCTTAGAACAAACAGTGCCATAGATTTAGTAGAAACAGTTACTGGTGCTGGTGGAACAAAGAATGTTACTGTCACTGACTATGCTATTGATCCAGATGCTTTCCTTAGAAATATTGGATACGGTGAACCAGGATTTGAAAAAATGTTAGAAATGACAGGTAGAAATTCAAAAATTGTCAAACAAAACATTGATGATCTTGTTGATCTTGCTAAAAAAATAGAACAACAAGAAATGGGCGATCCTGCTCAATTAGTTAAAAGACGTGTAGCATTAGGTGGTATTCGATCTGGTTTTAAAACATTTTCTTTTGGTGCTGCAGCTGGCGTAGGTGGAGCAGCGACAGGAGCTTTTGGACCAGGCCCTATTATTGCAGGTTTATTAGCAAGATACACCGCAGACTTTTTATCTTCTCCAAATGCATTAAAACGTTATTCACAAATCATAGCTGAAGAAACACCACAAACAGTAAAAAGAGCAGCATTCGTTAATACAATGAGAGATTTTTATAAACAAATAAGCGGAACAGATCGTATGGATGAGTTCCCTGATGAGTTTAAAACGTACAAAGGTGTAATAGAAGATCCTAATGGTTTTGTAGATTGGCTTTTTGGCACGGGATATGACAATTCAATGTCATCTGTTGGCAATCCAGCAGCAGGTGAAGAATATTCAAACTTGCGTTACAATGAATCTTCAAAACTAAACGCAGGATCATATATTCAACGACAATCTGAAGATGGTATGTACGATAATATTGTGCAATCTCAAGATGCACCAAAACAACCTATTGATGTACCAATGCCTGAAGTTCCTAATATGGGTAATGAAAATATTATGGCGGGGGCCTCTCCGATGGTCACGAACTCCCGACCAATGAATCAACAACAAAGAGCAGCATTAGCTGAAGGTAACATAGATGCAGCTCTAGCATTACGAGGACAAGGATAGTGGCTATAAAAAATTATTTAAAAGATGCAAAAGAAATTACAGCTCCTCTTAATTGGAAGTCTTCTCCAGACTCTCCTCCAACACAACTTGCTTACATAACACAACCAGAAATTGATTTATTAGTAAAAGCAAACCTTCATGGTTCTATGAAAGGTAAACCTAACAAAGGACCAAAAGGTATTATTAGTTTAGATGGTCTAGGTGCAGAAGACACTGCAGTTGGAGAAGCAAAAATTAGTGATAAACCTTTTTCTTCAAATATTGTTATTGGTGGTGGTGGATCTGGATCAGGTAATCAAATGGGTCCAGGAGGACCAGGCTCAGATAGTTATAATCCTGATAAAAGTTCTCAGGATCAATTAGCTGCAATATTAGCAGACAAAGAAAATCTTGTAAAACAAGCTGGCACACCAAAATACGCAGATCCAAAACATAAATTTTATAAATACATGACAAAGGATGGCAAGCCCATTCCTTATAATCAAATGACAGAAGGTCAAAAATCTATTTATAATTTTTATTCAGGCTCTGGAGTAAACGCTTATCAACAAGCAATAAATAATTTTATACAATCAAACCCAGCTAATATGGAAGTTTACAAAGAAGAGTTTCCTATTGGAGGTGCTTTAAACGCATTTATGACAACTGCTCCCGAAAAAATTGCAGAAAAAAGTTTGTTTATGCAAGGATTAAAAAGTATTGCGGGTGTAGGAGAAAATGTTTTTGAACAAATAGGTAACGCTTACCAAGCAACAAAAGATAAGGCTGCAGATATGTTTAGCTCTGATCCTGTTAATCAACAAGGTTCAACAGACTTTACAGCACTAAACAGACCAAATATAGCCAATGTTTCTGGTCCGTTAAGTGGAATTCCATCTATATTAAATACATCAACTGACACTGCTGGAATGGAAAAATTATTTGCTTTACCAGGTGGTCAAACAGCAACTCTGACGACTCAGGTTCCTTACAATCCTAATTTAGGTTATCAAACAACAGGTAATTACTTAACGATGAATCCAGAATTGGAACGTTTACAAATGAAAACTCTTCCAACAGGACTGGCAGAAGGAGGTCTTGCATCATTAAACAATCCAGATTACGGTATGTTGATGAATGCAAGTAATTTTGATTTTTAATTATGGATAACAGTTTGAAGAATATTATTTGGTTCGGTTTAATACTCGTCGCCGCAGGCGCAACCTACGGAATGATGTCAACACGACTACAAGCAGTTGAGTCAAAACAAATGCAACTAGAAAAAATAATATTATCAGACATCCCAGAAATAAAAGAACGAGTGATACGACTCGAAGTATTGCTCGAAAGAGCATTAGCCGAATAGTATTTTCTTTGGGTCTTCGCCCATAACTTGACTTGCCAAATCTATTTTAGCATTTAACGCTTTGACAATCTTCTCATCTATAGTATGATCTGCCATTAAATCTACGTATGTCACCTTTGATGTTTGCCCTATTCTATGCGCTCGGTCTTCTGATTGTAACC
>Ga0208919_1001327_pt1 | contig 14490 bp, 15 predicted proteins | sample 4_EtaG_FD_184076 | JGI IMG/M metagenome (GOLD analysis project Ga0208919, IMG submission 184076) | Marine viral communities from the Subarctic Pacific Ocean - 4_ETSP_OMZ_AT15127 metaG (SPAdes) (version 3) | ecosystem: Environmental > Aquatic > Marine > Oceanic | place: Pacific Ocean | collected...
GCATTTCAATCTGCTGATAAGTGGATAAAAAATAATTACGAGGATCGCTTGCCTTTGATGCTGAAAAATCAGCAGTGGCACAGTAAGTCCGCGAGCGACAAGCAAAAACAATTCTTAAACCAGCTAAGGGTGCCGTATGACAATAACAATTTGACGCAGATCGATGCGTCTAAAATGATCAATGATGCGCTATTGACGCGGCGTAAGGGACGAGGAAAGAAAATCAAAAAAGGCAATATCGAAAACGTAACCGTAGGGAGAATAGGTAATGGCTGATGCGACTGAAGTGACCCCGTGGGAATGCTTGAAGGGGATCAACGTGGATAGTATGGAACGATTAGCGAAAATGATTTCATCCACTACCCCAGACGGAGAGTATGCCTTTGGTCGCGCTGGACAGGCGGCGGGCATGGAGTTGTTGCAATGGGTTGCTCACCGTCGAGAAAATACGGTCGTTCGCGTTGCAAAAGCCAAGAAGAAAAAGGAAAAAACCGAAGCTGATCCTCAGCGACTAATCGCTAACAAGGTGATGACTTACTGCGAGGAGTCATACCGAGAGGCGTTTAATGCACCCCTGTCTCACCGATCCAATTGGTTTGCATCGAGCTCGTTGATTCTCAAGCTGATAAAGGGCGGCTATGACGAGGGTCGGCTTCGGGCATTGTGGGACAACTTTCTTCAATGCGGCAAAGACCTTGAATCATCCGACAATAGATTCACCTATCGCACTGGCACCATAACCGATTTCAAAATATCAATAGGGCGTCTTGAAGCGATGGGTGCCGGCGAGTCCGCAAACGAGAATATCGTTCCGCTGTCATTTGCATCAGGAGGATAAGATGAATCTGGAATGCATAGCGTATGTGCAACAGAAAAAATGGAACTACAGAAAGCCCGATGCGGCCGGCAATATAACAATAAAAGATTGTCCGTATTGCCAAGATGATAAGCATCACTTTTCAATCAATCTATCCAAGGATGGCAATCCTTTTCAATGTTTTAAATGCGACCACAAAGGGAACCTCACCGTCCTACAACGCGACTTAGGCGATTTGCCCACGTTGGTATCTGGGACGCGCACCGCGCCCTCTGCCGCTGAAGTATTAGCCGAAGCCTCCCGTGCCGTCAGTGGGTTTAATGTTAAGCCTGTTGAGGAGGTCAAAAAGGTGTTCCCCGCCGACTGGATCAATGAGCCTCACCGCCGCCTGCTTAACAATGAAGGCAATGGATTAACAGCCTTAAACGAAAGGGGCATCGATGAGGCGACGATTCGAAAATTTAAAATCGGCGTAGTAAACGAAGCGAATGGCAATACGCTTTATGGCCCCAACTGGGCTTTCCCCTACCTGTTGGATCATGCCGGTACCATCGGTCTCGTAAAATATCGAACGATACCACCGGACAAGAAATTCATGTCTCGCGAGGCAGGGATGGCTTCAGTCTTGTATAACCAAGCGGGGATAGACTTTGACGCTCAGGCGCTGATCGTCTGTGAGGGTGAGATAGATTGTCTGAGTGTCTATCAATGTGGCCACCGCAACGTAGTGAGTGTCCCTACGGGGGCAAAAGCTATCAAGTCGGATTGGATCGCCCTTTTTGAAAAATTCGAAAAGATCGTATTGGTCTACGATCACGATACGGCGGGTATGGCCGGACGGGCCGAACTGCAAAAACGCATTGGGCAGGACAGGGTCGCCCTGGTAGATCTACCCGGCGGGATGGATGCGAATGATGTGCTGAAAAATTTAGGTGAATCTGCACTCTTTGAAGCGATTGAAAAGGCTAATCCAACCAACATTGAAGGAGTAGTGCAGGTTGGCGAAGCAATGGAGGAGCTGCAAGAGTCGCTGTTGATGGGGGAAGAGGTAGATGGGGGATATGATTGGATGTTCCCCTCGCTGAATAATTCAATTGGTAAGGTTGTTCCGGGAACGTTAACACTCGTAACAGGAAAGAGAGGCACTGGAAAGACTACGCTGATACAGCAACAGTTTTTGCAGTGGGCCAAAGAGGGGATTCCATGCCTTCTGTGGTGTGGAGAAATGACGCCAAGGCAGTTGGTTATCAAGTTGGTGCAGTGCGTAGTGGGTGTTGAGCGCAGTGATATCAACGAGCATGTGATCGCGCAAGCCTATGAGGAGATCGCGTCCCTGCCACTCTTCATCGGCTACCATGCCATCAAGCCAAATAAAGAATTGATCCTCGATATGGCTACGCAAGCCTACAAGCGGTATGGCGTGAAAATGATATGCGTAGACAATCTGCTCTGCATAACACAAGGCGAGAAAGATCCAATGCTCGAAGAGGGGCGCGTAGCTCAAGCATTTAACAACTGGTCGATCTACTACGATGCAAACATCATGCTCGTAGCTCATCCAAGAAAGACAGGGGGCAATGAATCTTCTAATCACGTTGAAACAGCAGACGACATCAAAGGAAACTCCAACGTCATCAACCTTGCATCACAAGCCTTCTCCGTTTTTCGAGAAAACAATGCGCCGAAAAATGCTAAGGATCTTTGGGGCAATATAGGGGAGCTACTGGACAGAAAGACAAGCATTATACCCCTGAAGGGTCGGTATAGTGGCGGAGATAGGATAGGATGGATCTACAACGAGGGTGAATATTCACGATTCAGAGAATGCACCGAATTAGACTTTACCGGAGGAGGACAAATCAGTGGAACTTACTCAAACTCAGCTACGTAAAGCCCGAAGCAAGGGCGCTGCTTCAGTGCTCAAGAGAATACAAACCCTTGAGCGCAAAAAGCACCGCACCAAAAGCGACGAGCAACAATGCCAATCGATGACAAAGCGTATCCTTGAGCTCATCGGCGAAGAGACCACCGCAGTAGAATCAAGTGCAAATAAAGCCAAGGCTCTGCAATCCAAACTGGAAGAGATATGTCAGCCCTTCGTAGAGCAGTATGATCGGGGCGAACTGGATACGCCGAGATTTATTGAGATCTGCAAAGGAGCCAGTGCCGCCCTATCAGAAGAAGGCAAATTCTCAGACGGCATTGAAGATCGACGCGCTGCGATGCGGCGATTTAAAGGTGCTGGCAAAGAAATAAAAATGTTTTCCAAGAAATTAAACAAGCAAATAGCGGTCATATCAGAAGAGTCGCAACGAAACAATTATCCCGATATGACGGTGTATACGATAGATGAAGCAATACTTTTGTCCGAGCCGGAATTGGAACACGATATAGCATCACAGAAGCTGATCGACCAGGTGAAAAGTAGCATGGACGGCGAACTGATAGGAGTGAATTAATGAGTGAAGTAGTGCAGCAACAGCCACTAGTGCTATTGGAAGACAAAGACGAGATTATCGTTCCCGAAATACCCGAAGGCTACGGCGAATGGGAAGAGTATAGAGAATACATACGTAAGGTGCGTTGTGCCATATGTCAGCACACTCGGGAGACTGACATGAACGGCGATCCGATTGAGGAAATAGAAACCGCACCGAGTCTGGTTAGAGTGTCCGACGCGCACCATTTGACCTCCAAAGGGGCGCGGGGGCCGGATGCGGAGAATTTAGTGCCGCTATGTCGAGTTCACCACACTGAGTTCCACGCCATGGGCGTTGATAGTTTTCAGCTGCACTACAACTTCAATCTCGGCTCGGCAGCGCGACTGCTCTTTGTGCGGTTCTTTGAAACATTCGAAGGGCGCGAACATGCTCAGATAGCCAAGGCCAAGCATCAGCGAATACTGTCCCGAGTGCATCATCTTAAAAATGAAGTAAAAGAGATTGGAGAGATGCTACTCGACTTTAGAGAGAATCGGCAAGGCGACAAGCGGCCCTATGAATGGCTTGGGTTTACGCGCTTCGATCAATGGGTCGCCGCTCCGATCAGTGCTGGCGGATGTGGCATCTCTGTGCGTTCGGCATGGCGATATCAAAATGTAGCTAAACTGTATCGCGCCTTCCCTGATCGGCAAGAAGATGTTTCCGAAATTGGCCTGATGAAAGCCAATACGATTGCTACCATGGTAGATAAAGCCGAAAGCGATACGGAAAAAGCTGAGATCCTTTCTCGCGCTCAAGCTTCGTCCACTGCCGATCTAATCGCCTGGAAAGAAGAAAAGACAACAGGGTGTGATCCACGGGAAAAGCTGCGCGACGATATATGCAGTATGCTATTTGAATTCTTGAACGAATTTGGCGTTGGCGAAGCTGATGAAGACGCGCTTCGAAAATGGGCACTGAAGACCATGCAAATCGTCGAACCGAGGAAATATGGCAACGACCGTTACAGCTAGAAGCCCACAAGACAAAGCTTGGTGGTATAACCACGGCGAAACAGAGGAGTTTAAATTCGTCAACTCTATCGCTCCTGCTATGGGCCTCGATGCCATCATCAACCCGGCTAAAGAAAATGAGCCTTGGCAACCAGACCTGATCGTCAACGAATCACTGGCAGACCTTAAGCGGCAGACCACGCCTTTCTTTACTGCCGGCCGATACGACCTCTCCCCTCAGCATACGGTCACATTCAACGCCAAAGACATCGTCCGATATATAGATCTCTATGCCGACCTCGTCATTTATTTCTGGGTATCCTGGCAGGATGAAGAGCGGTTCGGTGTTCACGTGAACAAAATGACGGGGGTGTGGTCTGCAAATATCAAACAACTGGCCACGATCATGGAAGAGAGTAGCACCCCTTGGCATCAGTATACCAACAGAGGAAAAGGTGATCCAAATAGGAACGCCAAATCCAGTTTTCTCATTGATTTGAGACGACTGGATATGTTGTATTACAACGGATTCGGTCAAACCGCTAGCTTAAGGGTGTGTAATATTGGTAGCGAACGAGCTATATTTTAGTATACTTGCAGTAAAGCAAGTAGTTGAGTGCAAAAATACAACTAAAGATGGGTGGAGAGGGAGTAATCATGGCAAAAGCAAAGCCAAAGGTTAAGCCAAAGCCTAAAGCGAAGAGTGAAACGCCGGAAACAAAAGACGATGAAATAACATGGGATACAATTGGACAGCGTCTTGTTTCGTTTTGCAATGCGCCGGAAAACCAGAGTTACCGCTGGTATGTAGTCGATTCCATACGGGATATAAAAATATATCGCCGTCATACTAGCACTCACTTACTAGTGATTTACAAGCCGGTAAACGAGGTGAGCGGTCACATTTCAATCTCTGACCCTCAATTCAACGCCGTAGCCTCAGCAATGGACGCCGATCTTGCCAGCTGGCTAAAGAAAAATGGATGAACTCATCGACATTAAAGAGTTCAAAAAGCAAAAACGGTACAAAAAGCCCAGAGTAAATCCTGAGCAACTGACAGAGTTTCTGAAAAAAGCACCGCCGAAGCTTGAGATCGTATCGTTGATTGAAATATACAAGCTCGACGATGAGGGTAAACGCAAGGCGCGGATCTGCGGTATGCCGCAAAACTATCGGCTACCAACCTTTGTGCCTGATGGCATACCCAATCCACATGGAGTCACAAACCCAAGAAACGAATACCGATGCGCCCGTTATGCCGGAACCAAGACAAGCCATGTAGGGATAGGGTGCTGTCAAAAACACAGTTGGCTCGCCTTTATTGGATTCAATAATCACAAATTCAAAAAAGGCTACAATCTACATCGAGACTTTGAAGAGTTAGTAAAAGAAGAATTTCTGAAAGCTGAATCTATGACAGACGTAGCACTGCCACAGGAAACAGGACTAGCAGACAACATAGACTTCGAAGGTTATGTAGAAAAAGTAAGAAAACAGTTAAAGCCGGAAGAGCTTTTCGATTCAGTTCGATACCTCTATGAACTCGAAGCAATACGTGCGGCACTGAAAGATCAGATGAGAGAAGAGGGGGTGTCCGTTGGGCATCTGGAGATGATGGCAGACCAGATCATCAAATCCGCTGACTTTCAGTCGAAGATGGCTAAGAGGGATGCCGACCTGATGCAGGCCACTGCATTACAGATGCAGACAAAGACCATGATCGCCGGACTACTACACATCGTCAAAGACTGTATCGGCAATGAGATGGCAGTAGAAGTTTTAAAACGAATAAAAAGCGACTTGGTATTGCCTATGAACGAAGTCGGAGCCACCGAACTGCTGCGAAGGCAACAGGCGGCTGGCATAACAGATAATGCCGCATCGATGGCCGAAGTGGTAGAAGCGGATTTTGAGGTAGCCTGATATGGGACGTAAGAAACTGGACGCATGGGGCGATGTGGCCAGTGACATTGATAAGCTGATTGATGTAGCCCAAAGACAGGTGGATGGCACAGTGCGCTATGAAGGGGCACGTAAGGACTGGGACTACGCCGCCTGTCAAAGAGAGATGGACGTAACCATTGAAGACCTGATCGATGATGACTATTACTTAGGCGCATATAACATATGGCCAGCGATACGAGATGAGATAATAGACATCTGGCACAAACGGTGCGACTTCAATGTTCGGATAAAACGCGGCGGGGAAACACTCAAGGAAGATACGATATATGCGTTATCCTTTGAACACGCCAAACGCAAAGCGCAAGAAAGGTGGCCTACACAGACAGCTGAAGCAACGGGACTGGAAATCTATCGCAATAGCAATATCCACACTATTTGCCTTGAACTGCCCAAGGGAACGGGAAAAGACTTTGAGATGAGCCTGATCATGTGGCTCCTGATCCGCGAGTATCTGATCATGGACAGGCGAGAATTCTTTGCACCCTATAATCTGGATCTGGATACGACCATCGCCGTGATCCTCATGAACAGGACAGAAGAGCAAGCCCGAGACGTAACGTTTAAGGAAATACTGCCGCGAGTGCGTTGTCCCTTCTTTCTGGATTACTTCCCACCCCATGTCGATCTGGAAGAAATTGAGAACACCCGACGCTATCCACGTGAACTGAGATTTCCGCGCAATGTGGTGCTTTTCCCTGGCACCGGAGCCGCCGCTTCAGGATTGGGCTATTGCGTAGCCAGTAGCTGTATTGATGAAGCCAACTTCATGGCCAAATCAGCAACGAGTAAACAGAGTATCTACGGATCAGATTCCTATGACGCCGCGCAAGAGGCTCATAATGATCTATTCCAACGTATGGAGAGTCGATTTGGGGCACTGCGTAATGGAGTTATGACCTACGCAGGTTTTTCTATCGTCATTAGTTCTTCGCGGACACAAAACGACTTCACACAGGTATTAGGCCGCAGATCGGCTAAAAATAATGGGATCTATTACAAGCGTATTCCATTCTGGGAACGCAAGCCTTTGAATTTGTCGGGTAAGACCTTCGAATTCGATGTAACCAATCAACAAATACTGAACGTCAAAGAAGCTGAAAAAGATCACAAGGCGCTTCAAGCCATACCGGATAATCTGCAACCGGATTAGGGGAGGGGTTGGGAATGTCATCTAATACAGAACCGTATACAATACAGTGTTCGCATTGTAAGAGTGATGATGTGAGGATAAAGGCCTATCGGGAAAGTAGCATTTCCTATGTATGTAAAGCCTGTGACGGCCACTTTTCAATTCGCAACAGCGACAGAGAGTCGCTCATAGAGCAACTCGATGCAAATAATCAGAAAGTATCGACCAATATTCGATCCGTAGGAGGCGCACCGCCGACAGCAAAAGATATATTTGACCGCTTCGATTTCGATGAGTCGGTCTGGAATACCAATCGCTTTCGCTATAAAGAGACACAGAAACATACCTCAGCCGAAGGATTTTTCACCCTTTACAATGTAGAGGCCGAGATCTCTAGGCTTAAGGCTGTGCCTACCGAAATACCAGCGATACAACCTGTTCGAGTTGGACTGCCCGACTGGCCTAAAGACAGGCCAAAAAAGACAGATCGGGTAACTAAGAAAGCCGTCTTACTGCCAGATGCTCACATAGGCTACAGACGAGAGATGGACTCAGGCAAGCTCAAGCCCTTCCATGATCGGGCAGTATGGGATATGGCTTTCCAGATCATCCAGAAGATCGAACCAGAAGTGATCATAATACAAGGCGATCTGATCGACTTGCCGGAGATGACAGACAAGTTTATGCGGACGCCTGACATGTATTTCACTACGCAGCCAGCCATCATCGAGTCAGTATGGCTCTTGGCTAGGTTGCGTCAGTATGCACCCGAAGCGCGGATCGTCTATCTGGAAGGCAATCACGAACAACGCATGACCAACATCGTCATTAATAATCTATCCGCTGCCTACTGCGTATCGGTAGAAAGTATTAGCAGGGACTATCCTGCTCTGTCCATACCCGCACTGATGGGCCTTGATGAACTCAAAGTAGAATGGATCGATGGGTATCCAGATAACGCCATTTGGCTAAATGAGAACCTGCGCGTCATTCATGGCGATAAGAGCAAAAGCCGATCAGGACAAACCTCGGATGCTTACCTGGACAATGCACGTTCATCCTTGATATTCGGCCATACGCATCGGCGCGAGAGAGCCTGTAAGACGTTATATCACCAGTCCGGCGCTAAGATCTATGAATCGGCCTGTCCGGGTATGATGGGCAACCCAAACCGCGTTCCGGCGCGAGGTGTTGAGCATGACTGGCAACAGGGGATCGCTATCGTTGACTATCAAGACGGCGACGGTGGATTCGATATACAGTTTGCCAATATACACAACAATAGAGAAACCATTTTTATGGGAGAAGAGTTTGTTGGAACGGATTATACGGAAGAATTAAAAAGCTTCACCGGATGGGAGTCGTTCTGATGAATCATTTTATTCGCACTGAAAAAGCAGATAATTCACTGCGAAAACTGGCAAAAGGATTTGCATACCAAACATATCGAATACATGCTGTGAAAATAATTAATAGAGAGACATTCAAAACAGATTTTGGTAATAGCGGAGCGACAGTGAGAGATGCCCATCTCAAATGGGAAGATACAGTCAAAGCGTATATAAACAGGCGGGCCCGTAACCTCGGTATGTGGATCGGCGGCATTGTTGGGCAACTAGTAGAAGAGCCTAATGAAGATAAAGCCATAGAAGTAATGATCTGGGAAACGCAGAATACGCAGTTCGTGTTCTCCATCTGGGCGTATCTGAAAGGGCCAGTGCCAGAAAGAGAATGTGTGGATCGCTCAATGCCTTTGTTTGGATTCTGGCCATGGGAAATATCCGCCGCTGGTAATAGCGGTATTCCCGAAATCGTAGATGCTTCAGTGTTGACGCTTAAAGAGCAAGGTGTAATAAAGGGTTTAGCCCATGCCTGACATGTATTCCATATACCTCTGGGAAGACGAACAGCCAGAGCCTAAGATATTAGCGTTTTGTCCAGAGCAAGGGGTCTTCTCTAAAGGGGAGTCCATAGACGATGCGATACGGACGATTAGACAGAAGCTAGCAGAAAGCATCGCTGAATACGGAGAACAGGGGGAGCCTGGTATCATCATAGAAGAAATTGGAGTAGATAACGAGCTATGATTATAAAAATTCCTCTCGAATATTTTCCGGCATTCCATGAAGAGCCGGAACGGGCCACGCTTGAACTGCTATCTATTCCCTCGGGGTCGATCAACCCGTTTTTTCGCAACTACGAAAAGATCGCCCAGGCCTTTGCAAAAGGAGCCGATAGGCCTAATCCACTGGACGAACTGACCTATCAGTTTTCGCCTTCGTTTGTAGCGGAAGAGTCAAGGCCTCGTTATATGCACATTGATCTCGCTATCAACGGTGACTTCGTAGGTATCGCAATGTGCCATGCCTACGACTTCGAAACAAGAACCATACGTATGCCGGGAGACCTTGAAGCCAGAGAGGTCTCGTTGCCTAAGATGCGCTTTGACTTCGTAGGTCGTTTAGCCCCTCGCTTGGAGTTTGGCGAGATAGCGATGAACTATAACGCCATCGAGGCTATGATAGATGAGTTAGCTCATGCAAGGGGATTCAATCTACACGAAGGGCTGATCACCTTTGACCGCTTTCAATCACATCAGCTTATGCAAGCAATACGAGGGATGAACATACCCTGCGGATTGCTCTCCATCGATCATACCACCTCCAAAGTGCTCGTCGATTATCATAAAGACGGCATGGTGCGAAAAGAAGGAATACCGCGAGAGCCGGCAGCGGCCATGGTATCGCTCAGAGATGCCTTCTATAGGGAAGCACTGGATATACCACAGATCGCTCCATTCGATGATCACCGCAACTGGCTCGAAAAAGAACTAGATGAGTCGCAATGGGATGGCACCAAGCAAAAAGCTATCAAGATGGAAGGCGGATCAGATGACATGCTGCAGTCGGTGGCAGGCGCCGTCTTCAACTGCACTAATAATGCCGACCCTGAAAGCGAAGTGCCGCTACTAGATCAAGACGATCAGATGTCGGAAGAATCATATTACAGCACCATTGGCAGGGAAGACATAACGGGGTTGAACTTGAATATAAACGAAGACGGATATGTCGAAGATGGTTCCTCGTTGTATGACGAGCGCCACAGCGGATATCTGCAAAACATATAGAGGAATTCACGATGGACGATGCAACGACTCAAGATCAACCCCTCCTCGCCGAAACACTGGCTAGTGAGATTAATAAGTTGGCGGTAGGGCACGTAGAAGAGTTGGAAAACAAGCTCCGCACCGAATTACAAAAAGAGCAGGAGGAGCATATAGGCCGAGCCGTAGACGATGCCTTGGCTTTCCATGCTCCTCAGATGTTCGGCAAGGAAGCCGAGAACCAAAGCGGAGTCATGCCGCTCGATGGCGACCACTCGCTTGCCTCTAAAGCGCAGTTTTTGATGAGTGAACACTGGTCGCCTGTGCCGGTAGGAAACGATAAGAACATGACACAGGAGAATATTCAGAAGGCGATTGTAGAATTTCTCTCAGGTGCTCCCCTCTCTCGGCAGCTGATCGGCTCGGATGAAGAATCCTCTGTATTGATCGGCGTTATGGAGAGTTGTGAGCAGAAATATAAGCTCGACCCCCATGCTCGTTCCATTATCGACAATATGACCAATTACACGATAGGAACAGGTGTTGAGTTCGGATGCACCGTAGATGAGATCGATAACGAGCTTAAAGCATTCGCCCTTCGTAATAATCTGCGTAAACGAGTCAAAGAAGCTTGCCGCCGTAAGTATAAGATGGGCGAGCACTACTTCTTCTACTATATCGACAAGTCGAATGGTGACATCTATATCCGAGACCGCACCAAGGCACATGAGATCAAGGCCATTCACACGCACCCCGACGATGCAGAGACCAGACTGGCATACGGGAGAGGCACAGCAGTAGTCGATCCGCGCACTAAGCGGCACGGCAATGAACCCAAGCTTCAGTATTTCGCTGATATAAACTACTGGGAGCAACGGAAAAAGCCGGGCGGAGAGATCGCCAGAGGGGTAGGGAGGCTCTCGCGAGAGAAGCTAGTGCAGATGGTTAAGATCGGTGATGCCAGTGAAGTGAGGGGGACGCCTATACTGTATCCTGCACTTCGCTATCTGCGCTACTATGAAGATTTCATCTTGGATCGTATCGTCCTCAACCATGAACGAAGCAAGGTTGTTTGGGTGCGTAAAGTGTCGGGAAATCGTAATCTGCCAGGGGGACGAGCACAACGCGGCCCTGTCGGTGGACAGATACTCACTGAAACACCGCAACTGGAATGGCGCGTAGTCAATCCAGAGATCCATGGCGATGACGCGATGCCGGATGGGCGATTGATACGAATGGCCATAGCCTCTTCGGTTAATGTGCCTGAGCATGTCCTTTTTCAAGACCCATCCAATCAAGTCTATGCTTCGATACGTCAGCAAGACACACCATTCTCTTATCATATACGCAGTCATCAGCAGGACTGGATAGATGATGTGCGTGTCATGCTCCGCACGGTGATAAGAGAGAAGATAGCGGCCGGCGAATTAGCGCCCACCGCCGAGGTTGAAGTCTTTACCACTGAATCGGCAGATAAGCTCTATAGCGAAGTCGCGCCCATGATACAAGAGAATGCACAGAAAAATGAGATCTTACGCACCATAGAAGCTATCGCTGATGAATCGCCCACCAAGACCATGACAATAGATGCCGTAGATGTGCCACTGGATGTTTCGCTACCAGATGTTGTCCAGGAAGACGGCCTTAAGATGGCGCAGACATCCGAAGTATTGGATCGGATTGGCATACTCAGCAAGACTGAATTAAGCGCTCGTCATGGATACAATTACAAACGGACGGCCTTATTGATGTCTGTTGAAAACGATTGGGTGCAGGACGATGAAGAGATGCCGGAGAAAGACGGCAATAGAGGCCGCTCTACTTTCGGAAAGAATGCATCGAACGACAACGAAACGAAAGATCCTGAAGATTAATATTAAAAGGGGAGGGGATGATGAGTGAGAAAATAGATCCAATGGCTAACAGCGAAGCAGAACAGCCTGAAGAAGATGAAGAGACCAGTCAGGCCAAAGGACTGGCGCTGACCTATGAGCAAGACAACTGGAGTATCGTCCAGTTAGATGGCTACGACTCACTAACCGAAGAAGAACTGTATAGCTTCTGCTGGCAATTCGTAGGGTCGTTCTTAGCGAAGCTGAAGTGAAAGAGCAAGGCTTCGACATACGCAATGCCGCCAAGCAAAAGGTGCTCACCCGGAACGAAGAGTATTATTACTTCGCACGGCTTCGCCAGCTTGAACGGTTTATCGCGGATGAACAGAAAGACGAATGGGTCAAAGAGCGGGTTGAGCTCGTTGATTTAATTATCAAGAGCAACATACGTTTCGTTGTTAAAGTTGCTCATGGATATAAGCGCAGGGAAGGCATACCACTCGATGACCTCATCGCTATCGGCCTGGTAGGACTTCTCAACGCGATAGATCTATTCGATCATGCTACGGGCAATAAGTTTATCACCTTTGCCATATGGCACATAAGAAACTGCCTGAGCAAAGAGATGATCAACTCCATGGATACCACCTCCCACTTCTGGTCTAAGACCAGTAAGGTGGATCGGCTCATCGAGGAGCGGGGCTTGTCGCGCCTGCAAGTCGATTCATTGACGAAAGTCATGGAGGATGAAGAAATAGGAGAAGATGAGGTTGAATCCTACTTCTTTGTCTATGGCAACAGGCCCTCGTTGGACGATCCTATACTCTTCGATGGGGCAGCCTACAGTGCCCGGACATTATCCGATGTCGTTGCTGACCCTAATACAAAAGACGAGCAAACAAGGCTACAAGACGAAGAGCAAAAGAAGATACTGGCCGATGCAGTTAAGTCACTGGGGAAGAGGGCTGACTATATCGTGTCTGCTCATCATGGACTGAGAGGATTTCAGCCTATGACACTTGGTCAGATCGGACGCGATATTGGATACTCTAGAGAGCGGGTAAGGCAGATATACTTCTTAGCTATCAAAAAGCTAAAGACCATGACAGAGTTGGAAGAGCTATTAGACTAATATGAATCGACAGATCGCAGCGTGAGGCGCATCATCGCTCGCGCCTGTGGATCGAAAGATATCTGCGTGATGTAGCATTTCTCACTGAACTGCTTACTCATCGGCAAATTATCTTGGTCTTTAACGGTGACGATGTCATGCATTGATATCCACGGGGCTAATATTGCATCGACATTAAACGTATATCGCGCATTTTTATTGTCGCGAAGTTCGGTGAGGGCGCTCCATTTAGCGGTGTCTTTGTTATGAAATGGATTATTGCGCCGTTGTGATTCTCTTATACCCCATGTATTTATCGACTTTTGACTTTGGGCAATTTGGACTGAAGCTTGATCTTCTTTTCTTTCAAACCCAGATAAATTGATAATAATCTTATCACCGATATCGAATTTTATCCTGTAGTTACCATTTGTACCCGCAGTCGCATCTAAGCGTAGGGAAGTATTCGTTGAGTAATGGGTTCCAACTCCACCTATCCATGAATCGGTGTTGAGAATCGGCACAAACGTTCCTTCTATTGGTCGAAGGGTGTTAGCGTCTAAGGGATCGGCCAAGAACGTTTGGGAAGAGTCATTGGCGAAAGGATGCGATATATTTACCTCATTGCCTACTTTAAAGTCTGATGAAGCAGACAATGCAGCATTGAAAAATACGGTATCACCTTCAGATATTACATATATAGACTCATTAACTGCGTGATCTATTGGCCTTGATGCTCTATGCGTAGCCCTAGCAACGATAAGGGTGTCGTTAGAACTGTCCGTTGTCTCTATCCGACTCACCGTCACATATTCAAAATTATTAGACCCAGTTGCCGAGATACTACCTATATATAAAACGGTTCCACTGGAAATTTTTCCGTCTTTATTCACGATAGTAGATGAGAGATCTGCATTGCCACTGGAGGTTTTTACAACGATGCGATCTGAAGCAGCAGTAAACGCTGTTTTTACTTGTAGATTCTGCGACCAATTAATCTTGGCCTGCAATCCTATGTTAGTTGTCGCCGATACGTCATCTAGTGAGCTATTCTGCCCATGTGCAGTAAATGAGCTCCCATAGAATAAATCGCCTGAAG
>Ga0208919_1001328_pt1 | contig 14482 bp, 24 predicted proteins | sample 4_EtaG_FD_184076 | JGI IMG/M metagenome (GOLD analysis project Ga0208919, IMG submission 184076) | Marine viral communities from the Subarctic Pacific Ocean - 4_ETSP_OMZ_AT15127 metaG (SPAdes) (version 3) | ecosystem: Environmental > Aquatic > Marine > Oceanic | place: Pacific Ocean | collected...
TGCCTCTCTAGCTTTGGCTTCTTCAAACGATTCATTAGGTAGCCTGTACTTCATACTATGAAGTTCTGCACAGGCAGGTACTTGTGGTCCATACTTACTCATGGTCTTTTCCATTGTTTTATCCATAGATAGTTATCAAGTTTATGTATCCCTCTGGCAAACATACGTACAGGGTATGATCTCCAGAAGTACTTACGTATCATAATAAAGTTCCTTAGCCAACTCAGCGTAGTGGATAACCTTGTCTAGGTCCTCTATCTGACCCTTCTGTTCGTGTCTGCATATGTACTTAACGATGTTACCTTCACACCATCCTAACTTGTTCCTATGAATGAACTCAATGGGTTGGATAACCATATCTTTGTAGTGCTTACCACCCACTTGCTTCTTTAGAAACTTTCTAGTAGCTATCTCAAGTTTTGCATTGTGCTCTGCTGGGCTTACCATGTGTCTGTTCCTTTTCTATGTTAGTGTACGAGTGATCCTTGTTCTTCTTGAGGCTCTATACTACTGAGTAATGTATGGATACACTTATGTAGGTACGCCTCTGATATAGGGGGAGAGTCCTTAAGCTCTCTACACAACCTGACGATACACTCTATGCGGTTGATGAGTGGGTCAGGGTTGTATAATAACTCAATAGACTCTTCCTTCTTTTGATTGTTGAACATGTTTATCTTTCCTTCTGTATGTCTTCTTAGATTTAACTACCCTTTGCTGGTACTTAGGGTGGTGTAGGTCATGAGCTACACTGTTACGTTTCTTGTATGGCTTCCTCTTCTGTGTCATAGTTTAAGTCCTGTAGTACTTCATAGAAGGCGTCAGGGTTATCATATATATGGTCTAGACAGAAGTCCAACACCTCCTCACAAGACAGGTCAAGTCTCTCGACTATCTCTGCACCTGTGTACCTGTCAGCGAGTAGTTGTTTCAAATCGCTTGGCTCGACTAGGTCTCTTAGTCTTTCCATGAGATGCGTACTCCTTACGTAAGCTTTCTATTGAGATGAACTGTGGATCATATGAACCTCCTTCCACATTTCGTTTAATGACTACACCTGACCACCATAGAGCCTCTGACTGTACATTATTCCAGCCACTAGTATAGTCTACATAGGCACCACATACCAGACCAATGATACGCTTACCTGCTGCATTGATAGTAGTAGCAAGGTCAAGAGTATGTGTATGTCCAGCTGTGACTGACATGTGCTGCTTGTTGAGTAGAGACTTGGCAGGGTTCTCTCCACCAATAGGTCTACCCATCACACCACTAGCAAAGTAGTGACTGTAGGCTATGTCATCTACCACTACTATATCCATGAAGGGGTATGTCTCCCATCCATAGTCCTCAAGTTGTAGGTCACTCATGCCTATGGTGCCATCAAGGATAGCCTCAGCATTGACTGCCCTATTGATACGCTCTTCATGGTTACCAATAGTGTAGACGTATCGTGCCTTCTTGTACTTGATCTTCTTAGTGGGTGTGAAGAGCCTGTCTTGTGCATCAAGCATAGACTCTACATCCTTCTTATATCGACGGCCTTCGAAGCCTTTGGAACCTTTGTCATACGAAGATAAACTAGGCATATCAGCCATGTCACCCACGTTAACAACAACTTCAGGACGTAGATCAGCAATGAGTTTCCCTATCCATTCGAACCTATCGTTGTTATGATCAGGGTGTGCGTGACCATCAGGGATTACTAAATGGGTTGTCACTGTGTCTCTCCTATGTTAGACTTATTTCAATTTAAAAAGTATAAAGGGGTTACTACATACCTCTTCTGTTTCTGGATCGATGCACTGAAGCGGCAGTGCCTTAGCTGTTGGATCAAGAGATGATGGCCCTACATAATGCCATTTAGCTCCATCAGCACGATCTTGTTTTACACGTTTAAAGAACTCAGTCTGTTCTGTCGAACAAGCCACAAGTATAGGGAATAACAATAAGATTACTAATCTAAACATTGAACCACTCCTTTGGGATAAGTTTGTCAGCGTATATGAAGCCATGCTTATCGCACCAGTCAGCGTACGTAGTCTTACTACCCTTGTAAAGTTTCTTACATGAGTAGCTAAAGACAAAGCGTATGTCAAGTGTAGGGTGCTGCTCTTGTACAAGTAGGTGCTTCTTCCTATCTGCAGAACTGAACAGGCCCTTGGCTTCAATGATAACGCCACTGGGTAGTACGAAGTCAGGGGTGTAGATGTGCTGAGAGATAGGCTTGGAGTACGCTAGCTTCACAGTCTCATACAAGATAGGAATCTTCTTGGTACTGAGTTGCTTAGCTATCTTACTCTCAAGCCCACTCCTGTACTTGCTACCCTTCCTTCGCTTTGGGTACTTCCTCATGTTCCTGGGATACCTTTTATGTCATCAAGCTTCTCAGTAGTTGAGTAGTCAATGAAGACAACAGTACCATCAGCTAACTTCTCAGGAACCTTGGGTAACTTCTCTACCTCTACTAACCACCGAGGCCCAGTACTGTAGAGGAACAGACGTAACCCATCACCATCGTTAGCATCAGACCAGCATGTCTTCTTAAAAGCACAGTAAGAGCAGTTAGTAGGTAGCTTCATGTTACCACTCTTACCATCAGGGACAGGCTCAAAGCAGCGCTCCGGTGGTTCCTCAAGTGATACCACTTCCTTCATGTGGTCCACTCTAGAGGGTACGTCAATCATATCGTTACGATCTACTCGCATGTAAGCTATCTTACCCAGCACCTTCTCAAAGGCTAAGAAGCCAGCTGACTCATCCTTCTCAGGCTCAGCATAGCCACTGATCTGTGCCATGTAACCGAAGGGGTCATCATGTGCAAGGGTACCTTCCTTAAACTTCTTGTAGCCGAAGGGAGATGCCGACTTAACATCAACAGGTACGCCATCAATACGACAGTCCATGTGTCCTTTGATACCGTTAACCTCTACCTCTGCCTGTTCATGGGTTACCTTGTGTCCAGCTTCCTTAACTAGGTAGAGCATGAGAGCTTCAATGAGGTCACCGAAGAGAAACTTAACACGTGTCTGTGCATCGATACCTTCTCCATCAGTCTCATTGATCTCATGCCATAGCTGACAGTCAGGCTTACCAATGTTAGACATACGTAGGTGGTTACCACGCTTACGATTGGCTGGCTTGAACTGCTTGAGTAGTGCCGCAGCTACGTCCTCTTGGAAGTCAGTGACATATGCAAAGTCAGGTTCGAAACCCTCTTCAACTGCTGCATAGATGTCGTCTACTAATGTATCTACGGTTTTCATATTGTGTCCTTTCGTATTTAAAGATTGTCTGGTCTACCTACCTCTTTACCAGAACCCTAGGCAATTACACGCTGATGGCTACCTAGGCCCATAGGGTGAGCTACTTAGTCGTCAGGATTCTCGAACTCTTCATCCATATCAAGTTCATCCGGGTTGTACGTTACCAGATGCGTAACTTTAATACCACCCAAGCCATTGAAGGGACCGGGGAAGGACTTGGTATCATAAGCAAAGACAAGAACCTCTGCCTCTGTACCATTACCAATGTCATCCAAGTCTACTGCTTGCTCATTGTCGTCCTTGACAGAGAGAAGCTTCTTAGTCTTAGCAGTGATGAAGTTCTCACGTTCATCTTTCTTGTTACGTGGGGTAATACCAATCTTCTCCAAGTCCTTGACGGATTGCTTGGTGAGGTTACCAATGTCCACTGAGTACTTCTTATTATCAGGTTCAAAGGTGGTGTTAAACTTATTAAGGAAGGGCCAGTACAGGTTGCCTTCGATCTTTGTCTTTCCTAAGATAGCCATGTTTAGTATCTCCTTCAGAGATGTTAAGTTAAGTTGAGTAGTCTAGTTAGGTTGGTTAGGTTGGTTAGTCTCTTAGTCTGTTTAGTATTATATAGGAAGATTAAGTAGGTGTCAACAGCTAATGTGTCTCAGCCCAATTCAATCCAGTCTTATACTCACCATCCATAGGACACTTGAGATTAAAGTGCTTACCCGCTTGGATGATGCTCTTGCGTACCAGTTCTCCTACTTCATCTGCTTGCTCCTTCCGTACCTCCAGTTGAAACTCATCATGTACTACAGCTACCTGCCTAGCATCTAAGTTACGTTGCTTGACCCAGTGGTGCCACAGTATCATAGCGTACTTCATCACCACTGCCTCACCACCCTGTAGATAGCATGAGAGGGCGTAGTGTTCAGACTTGACCTCTATCTTGCGTCCATCGAGTCCAACCATTCTACCAAGTCCAGCTGCTTTTGCGGCCTTGAGTTTGAGGGTTGCGAGGGCGGGTGTATTAGCGAGGAAAGTATCTTTAACTCTTCTTCCGTCTTCGCTAGTTCCTCCGATAATTTGCCCAACCTTTGTATCACCTGCACCAAGTAACCATGCGTAGATAAAGGTCTTTGCGATAGGTCGAGAGGTGTATTGTCCATCGATTAGTTCTCCTTTGGGTATGCCCATTGCGATTAAGTTAGTGGTGTGTACGTCACCGTTCAGTACTTCATGTGTGTAGTCAGGGTCATCCATGTAGTGTGCTAGGATACGTAGCTGTATACCACTGGCGTCACACCCTAGGATAACATGAGTGTCAGGCTTATCAGTGATGAAACAAGAGCGGCACTCCTCTCCATATGGTGAGCCTGACGATGGTATGTTAGCCATGTTAGGGCTACGGTGTGACATACGGTGAGTAACAGCACCAGTACTAAGTACATCACCATGTACCCTATCGTCACTCCGTAGGGCATCGAGCCACCCTTCTACTTCCTTAGCCCTAGCAGTGAGCATAGCGTACTCACCCAAGGCTTTCAGTTCTTGAGGTGCATCGTCATAGATAGTTGCTAAATTTTCTGGGCAAATTTTCCATGACTCTCCGCTCTTGGTAGGTACGTATGGACTCCAGAATGGTTCAAGTCTCTTCACCTTCTGCTTAGCTGACTTAAGGTTGAAGACTTCCCATCCTATCTTACTGAAGGGGCCACCGACACACTCATAGTCAGTGCCGTATACCTTCAGGCCGATCTTGGATAGCTCACCACCTTTCTTATAGCGAGGCTCGATAACTCCAAGGTCTATTGGTAGGTCAGGTGAGACATCCAGTATCATCTCACTCAGGGTGTTGGCTTCGTTATTTAAGTGGGCAAAGAGAGCGTCTGCCTTTGGTACGTCTAAAGCAAAGCCAAGCTCATGTTGGTCCTCTAGTAAGTTTGTTACTAGGTTCTCTATCTTGCTTGCTTCTTCGCTTCCTCTCTCCCTGCCTTCGGACTTTAGTGCTACTGCTACCTTGTACGTAAGCTCTACGTCATTGACACAGTACTCAAGCATCTCCTCAGTGTACTTAGAGAAGTCCTCGTAGTTTCCCTTCGGAAAGCCTAAGTGTTCACCCCATGCTGCTAGGCTGTGCTTCCTAGTAAACTTCTGCAGCCGGGACAGCAACAGGGTATCAGTTACATGTAACGGTTTGATCTTGATGTTGAGTATCTTCTTCAACACCCTTGCGTCATAGGCTATGAAGTTGTGGCCTATCCACTGATTGACAGTTGATGCGAACTCACTGAACTCATTAAGATTGTCAGGCGTCCACTTGAATATCTCACCTGTGTCCCAGTCCTTGCACACTATACACCATATCTGTGTCACATTGTACAACAGACCATCAGCTTCTATGTCGCATACGACTGTGCGTTTAGCCATACCTATCCATCTCTTTCAACACATGCAGTGCCTTGTCGTAGTCATAAACAATATTCTGTATCATTATGAAGGCTGAGGTAGCTCCAAGCTCATACTCTTTGATGTACTTAATACGTTCTTTAAGCTCAGCCTTCTGTGACTGGGTGAGTCTAAGCTTCTTCTTCTTGCTAGTTTTTATAGCGAACTGTTTACCTCTTGAAGTCTTACGTGCTAAGGTCATGTGACTTACTCCTTTCATTCACTTCATTAAGATTACAGTATTTTGTAAGCGACAGTCCTAACACTCTTGTCCCAACAGGCACGGCAACTACCGCACTCACCGGATCGCTCATACGATGTACATTGAAACGTACCGGCTGGTTGTTCACGTTTGTATACGACAGATCCATGAGTACGCTTGTTGAAACTGTCAAATCTACTTGAACTATAGCGGACTGCACAGTTAGGCTGTCTCTTGAGAGCAGTGATGTGAGGCTTGAGCTTAGGGATACGATAACTTCTCGTAGGTATCCAATGACTAGTGTTGGGAGTTCGCTTAATGACATCAAGGAGTTTCTTTGCCAGTCCAACAGTATATATATCACCACTGTCAAACCAACGGAAGAAGCTGCTGTCACCAATAGCATCCACCATATCTCTTGTCCAATCATTACGCTTCCAATCATGTCTGTTAAACTGACGTAGTGCTACTGAGTTAGGCATGAGGTAGAAGTTACGATTAGCATAGCACTCCTCGCATACCTCAGCATCTACAGCACCGGGGCATGTGGTCACAGCCTCAGTAGACCATGACTCACATGGCATCTTACTTGTCTTAGATAATTTAATCACGATGACCATACCATTCAACATCACTACCTGATGCTTGGGTACAACCTAACGGGTCTATGTCACAGTTAGGAAAAGAGGGGCAACAGAGATGTTCATAGTCATCATCATCATCTTCAACAAGATCATTGCCATCGTACCTTTCCCAAGGCGCACCTATTGCGAACCACTTACCTAATAAGTAGAACCCAAGGCCTTCGTATCTGTTATAAGACACGCCTAGTAAAGATTTTAGACTAACAACCCCTGTGTCATTCAGACCCCATGCAAACAGATACAAACAGTACTCTTCTGTCTGACCTACACTAATATATAACGGCATTATATCTTTAGGCATCTTCCTTCTCCTCAGTTACTTTCTCAGTTTCAGTTAACCTACCTGTGTCTCTATTGTACTTAAGGTAGGACGTAGGCCCTGTGATACCACTGAACCGGTTCTTGAGTACCCTTACCAGTGTGGTGTTACGTATCTCCTCATCCTCATGCTGCCCGTCTCTCTCTAGGCCCATGACAATGTTCGCAAGTTGACCAAGCCCAGCGGTGCCTCGTAAATCAGACAGGCTTGTGATTCCACCCTCTTCAAGTGGCTTGGCTGATTGTCTACGTGAGTGTGCCACAGTAAGGAGGTGGATGTCAAGCTCGATAGACAGGGCCTTGAGTTTGTGTCCGATCTCATCGAGCATCTTCCTTTCGTCCCCGTTGTTGTCGGAGACCATGAAGGAGATGTGGTCAAGGATGATGAGTTCACAGTCGAGACCCTTGGCAAAGTACTTGATCTTGTCGCAGATGTAATCGACATTGTTGTCCCTCCAACTGTCACCCAATGTAAAGACACGATCAGTACCCCACGTTCTACCGTTAGCCTCACGTAGCTCAGTGTCAGTGACATGGGTATCCGGTAGATGAGTAGGCTTATCAAGATCAATACTTAACAGGCCCCTTGCTGTCTCCCATGCTGTTTCCTCAAGATAGATAAGACCTACCTTAGACTCACTGTTCTTCAGTACATGGTAACTAATCTCACGTAGTACCTGTGTCTTACCAGTACCACTACCTGCTGTGATGATGGTGAACTCACCCTTACGCATACCGTACGTCACATCATTTAAACGGTCCCAAGGATATAGGAACGCTGCCTCTGCACGAGGTGTGATGATGATGTCCCACATGGCTGCTTCACCACCGAGAATATCATCAGGCTTGTACATCTCAGCAGACCACCACAACTCGATGAAGTCCTTCTCCTTATGGCCCTCAAGGTACTCACCTGCATCACCAAGCCCAAGCTTAACTATCTTAGCCTTCTTAGGGAAGAGAGATGCTACTTGCTTAGCTGCCTTCTGCCCCGGCTCATCCATATCAAAGCATATGATCACGTTGTCGAAGGAGTTAAGCCAGTCAAAGCTACGTTTACAGTTCTTATACGCCTCGCTACTTGACTTCACACCTACTGTGGGATGACGAGAGCCGTTCATCTGAAAGACAGCCATCGTATCTATCTCACCCTCACATAGAGTGATGTACTTACCACCCGTTGTGAAAGCTGACTGTCCGAACAGGGTAGACTTACGAGAAGGACCATTGATGTTGAAGTCCTTACCTTTCACAGTGCGTGTCTTGTACGCTATGATATCCCCGTCCTTAGACATATAAGGGTAGTGGTGGTGCGTGACTACACCGTGTTCATCGAGGTCAAGACGTACCTTGTAGTGTGCCACTGTCTCCTTGATGATGTTACGATCCTTGATAGGCCCAAGCATAGAGTCATCGAGGTCTATGTCTAGGTCATTCTCTTCGGGTGCATTAAACTTTAGCACGTTATCATTCCTTTCAAATCCTAGAGGTGGTGGAGTGTATGTATCACACACATAGCACCAATGATGGCCGTCATCGTACAGAATATTGCCATCACTGGAGCCACAGTTACACTCCTCTTTAGATATGGCAGTGGACGTAGAGTGTTCCTTGTCGTGCCAATCTTTAGTGTACCTGTTGTGCATGAGGTTACCCTCCCTCAAGACAGTTGACTAGACTGGCTAGCCTATTGAGTAAGAGTTTTACCATTCATCTCTCCTTTCATTCCACCGTTCCATAGTGACAAGACCTTCTCCTTCAAGGTACATAGTATCCTTGTCAAACTGAAAGCCAACGAGGTTAGGCTCAAAGGCTTCGAGTTGCTCGATAGTATGATTGGCTTTCTCCTTAACCTCTTCATTGGCTGCTTGGAAACACTCAAAGCAAGGCTTCCACTTACTTTGAGCATCCCGTTGCACCTCATGAGGCATGAGTTCCACGTTACAGATGTGACAGAGTGCCATTAGTAACCACCATTATCATCATCATCATCATACTGTTCTTCCCACACTGAGGTATCAGACAACGTGTCTTCCGTACCATTCATGTGTTCAGCAACGACAGTGTACTCACATACCCGCATCTTGCTGTTCTTATAGTCAACGGGTACACTCACAACATCACGTGGGTTGATCTTAACCACCATTGTGTGTCCACTGGTACCCCAGAAACCCTTGAGGTATTCAATAGAGCAGACATGAAGACCAGAGGAACAGGTTTGATTAGGATCGTCCATCACCTCATTGCGAGGCATAGAGCAGACCATACCAATGGAGTTGTCGAAGGTACCACTGTGCTTGTCGGTGTAGTCCTCACCTACATTCTTATAGCTGAGGAAGTGTCCATCAGGTGTGATAGGCAGATCATTACACTCCAAGAATGTATAGAGTTCCTTAACTGCACGACCACTGGGATTCTCCATCAGGTTCTCAAGGAACTGAACCATTGGATTAACATCAAACCCATCACTGATCATGCTACCAATCCTACGAGTGAGAGAGTTGTGTAACTCCAACCCATTGTAGAATACAACACCATCCTTCACTACTACCTTACCCTCTCCGAAGGTATTGATAGTACGAGCAGCATCAGCGAGAGCGATAGCTATATTAAAGTCACCTTCAATGATAGCTTCACGCACCTCATTGTACGAGATGTGGCTAGACGGTACGGTTAAGATCTCTTCCGAAGTGGTGATGGTGATAGCGGAAGAGGTAACAAGATGTCCAATGTAGTTAGTCATAGTAGGCTCCTATATGTTGAGTTTACAGTTGGTTTTAAGATTGATATAGTCTTGTGTGTCGTTAGTCAGTGTCTCTAACTCATCACCGTCATAGTAAGACGGGAAGGATAGGTGGTTCAGTAGAGGGTATCGAGAAAAGAACTTACTCTCTATCTGATCTTCGTAGTCTACATAGGCTTCTCCTCTTATTAGACTATTAAGTTTACTTAAGCTGTTATATATAGAGTAATTACTAGTAGTCCTTATAGAGTTCTTAAAGGTTTTGTTGTGACTACATAGTTTAGTATAATAGCTGTTATCCACATCGATGTCAAGCTTAAACATATTATTATTAGTACTTATGAATCTATTAAGACTATCATGGTATGAGTACTGTCGTATGTCCTTCTTACTCAGTAGCTCATGACCTAGTTCAAGTGCCGTATCAATACAGTCGTCTAAGTGCATGAAATTACAAGAGTCTTTAAGCTTGTTCTTATGTGAGCCGGGGATACCAAACAACTTAGTATCACTAGGTATAAACCCTGCATCCTTTAGGGATTGTACCGCCCCACGTACCATTTCAGGATTAACAAATTTATACCTACACTCATGGAAGTACCCGTTACGTATGTCCACATAGATACCTCTTGATGTACTGGTGTCGAGGTCAGGGTGATCCAGCCACATGTCCTTGATACCTTCGTTGTACCCCATGTAACCATCAAGACTAAACTCCTTGACCCTTGCAACCTTACGTTTAACAGCAGCACTCCCCTTTGGGGTTTTGTACTCACCCACTACATCATCAAAGATATCACACTTCCAACCGAAAGTTGCATAGATATACCTACGCATCCTGGCTAGATTTGTATCATTATACACAAACAACAGCACCACTGTCTTCTCTTCCCTGTCTACTCCTGCTTGTGTATCTTTGTAGTGTTGCAACAGTCGAGAGGGTACTCTCTTGCTGTCCTTATGCACCAACATAGGTAGGTAATCTTTACTGTACCGTTGGAACATAATCTTCCCGTCCTTAGTAGGCTTGACACGATGTTGCTGCATATTCAAGGACTTAAGGGCTAGTCTATCAGGCTGGATAATATAGATACCCTCACTACATGGGTAAGGTAGTTCCATATGGTGCCGTGCCTCTACTCCCTTATACAGTGGCCACCAGTCCTTGAGTATACGGCTATAGAGTGAAGAGGTATCGTGCATAAACTTCATCACTTCATAAGGGTTCTTCTTACTGTCTACCTCTGTCTGTACCTCTTTAGCTAACACATCTCGTACCTCATCAAGCACACCTCTTATTCTAGCTAGAGTTGCAGGTGTATAGAGGATAGCTTCTCTTGATAGTGGTAACTGCACTGATCCTATCGGTAGGTAAAGGTCAATAGCATGACCAAGTATCCTATCGTACACATCGCCGTAATCTTCACGAACCTGTCCACTGTCGATCTCATAGTATAGGTTACCCATGATGACACGACTATTACGGCCAAACCTGACTTCGTTGCTACGATCATGACCGGCTACACCCCACTTAGTGTCACTAATTGGAGTCACACCCTCTACTATGTACTCAATGTCAACCCAGTCCACCTCAGTGTTAGTGGTAGGTCGAGGATTGAAATAGTTCAAGGCTTGAGGGATCTTGTTACGTACACCACTGAACTCTCTGCTCTCTACTGGTACACGTACCTCAATACCACACTCCACACCTACCTCAGTCTTCTTGTCTAAGAGGAGTCTGAACTGTGGCTCACCGAACTCATCCTTGTATGCACTGTAGGTGTACGTCCTACCACCATACCTGTTGATGATGGTGTACTGGTCAGACATGGTGAATGGTACCTTCATACCTATACCAAAGCCACCTACCTTAGTGTTATCCCCGTCCTTGGTAGATGCACCAACACCACTAGCTAGGCGTACCAATTCATCAGGCTCAAGACCACCACCATTATCTACGATGGCAAGCCAAGGCTCAATGTCAGTAGGTAAGTGAACATTGAATGTTGGGTCCACTTCACTAGCGTTCTGACATATCTCCCTAATGGTGGCAGTAACAGGATCAGAGTAGGCATTGTCAAGAATAGTAAGGATCATCTTACTGCTGTTCTCGATATGGAATGCCTTCGCTTCAGTGTCCATGTCACTCATTAAGAAGTCATCGTTATGTTCTTGGAATACTTTCATCATATAAACTCCTCGTACCATTCACGTTTCAGAAACTTATTAAGTATTCTCCACCTGTCTTCCAGGATATCTCTTATACCTTTCTTAATAATACTGAAGGGAGTGTCGATGTACTCACCAACAAGTAGCCCCGTCTTCACAGTCTTCATGTTGTACTCCCAATCAAAGTAAGGGATGAAGAGAACAGGCACATACATACCCATCCCATCTCTAGAGTAGTACTCTCTACCCCATTGACGAGGACCATCCCAGTTCTTACGGTCTTTGCGAATGTCATACATCTTTCTCATCCCTCCATTCATTGACTGGATTATAACTATCTACTTCCTGATTATACCACTCACTATCAGGTACTAGATGTAGGTTATCTAATATATACTTTTGAGTCTCATCCGGCGCCCCAATAGGTGCCACCATATTAAAGGTAGCTTTCTGTTGTACAGTACGATGAGCAGTTACTTGTATAGTACGTAGAGTTAGGTGTCCTTCTAATTCATACATTGTATAGCTCCTTCCATCTTCTTATAGGTTTGAGTTGCTTACGAGTACGAAAGACAACGTACCCAAAGAGAAAGACAGACACACACTTGTATCGTATGCCCATCTCCATAGTTGTGAAGCGGCGTACCTTAAGCATCATCACCACTCCCATTCAATAGAGACTTAATGTGTGACGTAGGTATACCTATCCAACCCTGATTAGTGACACTGGCTATGCGTAGGTAGTACTCACGCACATCAGCCGCATTGGTAGGCTCGTTGGGCCACGGGTCATTGTATCCGTATTCAAAGTCTAAGTTGACTCCGTTATCAATGATGGGATTGTTTTCTTCGGTCAGTTTGTCTTGCATCTGATTTAAATAAACTGTTTTATAGCCTTTCATTTTCATCTCCTGTTGTTGATACCTTCTTTGTTGCTAGGTTTAAAAGTGATTTCCATGATATTTTTTTATCAACTTTTCCGCGCCATATCACTTTCCCGTTTTCATTTACTACGGTGCCATGCCATTTATAAGTTTTATTTCCGTAAAATGTTCCAGTGCGGTTTCCACGTTTTACCCAAAGACGGTAGCCATCAATTTTTGTGTGGCGGGTGGAATTTAAGGCGATTGCCATTTTCGTCTCCTGTTGTTGATACCCGGAAAGCCCCTGCTAATTTAATAGCCAGCGACTGTGCCTATCACAGTACCAAGGCCACCGTAATAGGCTACCTTGTCCCCAATGGCTAAATCAGTTTTCAGCATTTACATTTCTCCCCATCCGGCACTCTTAAGCCATGCGTTATCAGCGTCAGCATTCTCTTGCTGTTGCTTGATTGCGGGATCATCTATGCACTTATTACACAGTGCCTGACCTCCAAAGGGGTTAGTGTCGCCGCACTTGACAAACACCTCCTTATAGTCATTTTTCCACCAATCAGGTTGATAATGGAGGGAAACGTAGTAAGAAACTTTGTTATCACACATTTTGTTATACTCCTATACTATGGTTAAAATTACAAGTGCGCCCATTACGCTTGCGATGAGCATGATTAGAATATCGTTGGCTGTGAACATTACTTCCATCCTTCGCTCACTTCACTAGAGATTATCTTAACCTCTGGATTGTAAGAAGAGTTTAAAGAAAGGGCTTTGACGGCTAAGTCTTCCCAATCCTCGATTTTATTTAAATAACCTGGAACCATGTCCAGATCAACCGAAAATTCCAATGTGATTTTTGCTCGTTGGCGTTGCATTTCACTTCTCCTTAGTTAAACCTCAACATCAACAAGATGAGGTAAGTTACACATCCACAAAATAGACAGGCTTACGTAGTTCATATCGTACGTCTCCACCCATTCTTATCTCCTTTAAGGACAGACCAATCAAACGAGTGAAGGTAACTCACTACATCATCCACCCTACTCACTCGCTTAGGCTCGCGTCCTGTCAAGTCTACTGACCACTGACGCTCACGACTGTGATACTTAATGCGACCTATCAACTGACAGTCCCACAGTACCTTGCCGTCCATTACGTTTGTTATCTTCAGCATCCCGTCATCTCCTCAAGAGTATAAAAGATACGCTTGTAACAGCCATCGCCACGCTTGGAAGGCATGAACTCACGCACTACATACAACCTACGTTTAATCTTACGCATCACTCTTCACTCCTTACGTTATCACTTCGTTGCCATTTAGTGTCACTAAACAGGAAGTCTATTTAGTGTCACTAAACAGGAACGAAAACGCAGACGTGCGAAAGCCCCTCGCATTACGCAAGGGACTTCCTAGTCTGTCTGGTTTAGGTCGCTGGTGTTATTTGACCAGCTTTTCCAACTCGTCAGCCAGCTTTTCAATTGAGCCAGTGGCGTAGTCATTCCAGTCTTGGCTATTGAGAGACTTCAAAGCTTTGTTGATCCTCTTTTGAGCATTTTTAACGTCGGTCAAAGGATCAACCGGCTTGCAAGCTTTCCGCATTTCTTCCCATGTTTGGAAACCCAACAAGCTCCCCTCTTGGATCAATGCCCGCTTGGCCTCGGAGAATGCCGTTGAGAGGTTGGCCGGGGCTTTATCGCCCTCGACTTCGATGAACTTATCATGGGTAGGATTGTAAATCTTATGAGAATACCCGTTGATTGAGAGGCATTCTATCCGGGCATCGTTAAGGGATACGCCCTGACGCTCCGCTTCTTGGATACCA
>Ga0208919_1001329_pt1 | contig 14454 bp, 28 predicted proteins | sample 4_EtaG_FD_184076 | JGI IMG/M metagenome (GOLD analysis project Ga0208919, IMG submission 184076) | Marine viral communities from the Subarctic Pacific Ocean - 4_ETSP_OMZ_AT15127 metaG (SPAdes) (version 3) | ecosystem: Environmental > Aquatic > Marine > Oceanic | place: Pacific Ocean | collected...
TGGAGACAGAGATAGAAAATCTAAAGGGTCGTTTATTGTCTGAAGGTTCTGCTGAGATGGCAAAAGATGTGGGGGAACTAGACATGAGAGTTTCGGAAATCGAAGCACTGTTATTGGAATGGTCAGATCAAAATGTATTCCATATACACGATGAAGACTTCGATAAGAAAATCGAACAGAAAGTAACTACTCTTAGACAGCGGATTAAGAAACTGGAAGATAACCAAGCTACAATTTTTGAAGAAGCCCGTGGTATTAAATCGAAGGTGAAATAGTATGGGTAAAAACGGTAACGGAATAAATCTATCGGAGTCTGGGAAAGTAAACCTAGATATTAAATCCTTGGTAGGTATTGTCGCAATGTTATTATCAATTGCATCAGTGTACTTTACGTTGCAAGGCAAGATAACACAATTAGAATTAGATGTAGTTAGAATGCAAGACACTTCGCAAATGAACACCGAGTTCCGTATCAAATGGCCTAGGGGTGAACTGGGGGCATTACCAGATGATGCGGTACAGGACATTAATATCGAATACCTTCAAGAAGAAATAGAGGACTTAGAAGAAGTTCTTGAAGACCTAGAAGATGTACTGGAAAGCCATTTAAATGAACGTGGTGACGGACACTAATAAAATAATATATAAGGAGAGAGATATGTTAAAAATAGGACATGAGGTAGTTAGACCAAGCAAAATAATTGGCGGCAATGACGTAGTTATACCTATACCTGAAGAACTTGAAACTGTACCAGGCATTCCCATGAACCAAAGAGAAGTTGATTGGTATGCCAGAGAATATCCGTTAGAAACCATGAACATTACTGAACGAGCTTCCAGAGACTGGGCAAATCAAATCCGAGATGGGCATGCTGAAATGAGGGAGATTAGGAAAGAACATGACAAACTTAATCGCAACCTTGTTATGGCTGCTCGACTTACAGGCGATGTAGAACCTACGGCTGAACCAAGTGGGGATGATGTTGCAGACTTAATTAAACAAAAAGCCAAAGAGCTAGGTTTCACAGAAGTCGGTATTACCGCTTCTAACCGTAAATATTACTTTGCCAGTAAACAAGATTGGGTAAAGTTTCCTAATGTTATTTGTTTAGCGTACGAACAAGACTACGAACCTACACAAACGATACCTAGTATTGATGCAGAAATTGTTCACTCTAGCACCTACAGAACGGAAGGAGCAGCTGGACTGGAACTAGGGAAGTACATTAATGAATTAGGATATCATTCTCAAGTACATAGTCCAAACGATAACACTGGACCGTACATTCCTATGTTTGTAGCCGCAGGATTAGGGCAATTAGGAGCTTGCGGATATTTACTCACACCACACGTAGGTTCAAGATGTAGACTAATGATGATTACAACTGATGCGAATGTATCGTATGATGAACCAGTAGATTATGGAATACACGCATTTTGTCAGGTATGTCAAGTTTGTGTAAACCGATGTCCGGGAAGGGCGTTAATGAGAGATAAAATCTGGTGGAGAGGAATCGAGAAAAATAAACTATACTTCAAACGATGCCGACCAGTTATGGCTAGGTACTTAGGATGCGGAGTTTGTATGAAGGTTTGTCCTATACAGAAATACGGAATGCAGAACGTTATGGAACATTATGCAGAAACTGGACAAGTACTTGGGAAAGGAACTCACGACCTCGAAGGATATGAAATGGAAGGTATGGGTTACTTTGGTCCTGGTGAAATGCCTCAGTTCGATGCTGGGTTCTTTGACATGCCACATGGCGATGCTACCGAATGGGCATTCGATGAGTTCAAAAAGAAAGCTCAAGAAGCTGGGGGGGAGATAACTGATACCTTATTAGCAGACTTCAAGGATGAAGTACAAAGAGCAATGGGCTTGAGTAATGATAACCTTGAAATGATGTATGAGGAAGAAGATTATATTTAAGAAATGTTTAAAAAACTTACACTACGGGATTGGCTGATAGTAGGTGTAATATTCTTTACTTTATTATACCTAGTATCATGCCGACACCTACCCTATATAGGGGAAGATCAGACTAGCGAAGATGAAACTGAAACTACAGAGGAAGTAGCTACAGCTCCTACCAACACGTTAGAAGCCGTTTTACAAAGGGGGGCTTTGAAATGTGGAGTCAATGAAAACCTCAAGGGGTTCGGTATAAAGCTCTCTACGGGCAACTACGAGGGCTTCGATATTGATTTTTGCAAGGCTGTAGCTACGGCTATCCTAGGAACACCGACAGTTGAGTACATTCCGTTAAATGCAGCGGAACGCTTTACAGCACTGTCAGACGGAACGATAGACGTACTTATTCGTAACACAACATGGACAGCCACAAGAGATATGAAACTAGGGAATAGTTTTGTAGCAACTACCTTTTATGACGGACAAGGAATACTTGTTTATTCAAATACAATGTACACAGGCTTAGACCTTTTGGTTATGCAGACATTAACTGAGGGAACAGACACCCTTATGGAGTTATCAGGAAGCACAATCTGTGTCGTAGCAGGCACAACAACAGAGAGGAATATAGTTGAAACATTTAACAATGCCGGTGTCCCGTTTAAAATACTACCTTTTGAAACTAATATGCCTTTACGTGCGGCATTTGGAAGGGGAATTTGCAACGCAATCAGCATGGATAAATCAGCGCTATTAAGTTTCAAAGCCACCTTAACTAACCCAGATGAACTTACATTAGCAGGAGCTACCTTATCCAAAGAGCCATTAGGACCTGTAACTAGGGACAATGATTCAGAGTTTTACGATGTGGTTCAGTGGACTATATTTGGAATGATTCAGGCAGAGGAACTAGGTGTATCATCTGCCAACATAGATAGATATGTACAACAACCTTTTGACCCACGCATAGCTAAACTCTTAGGCGTAAGTTATGGGGGCGGAGAAGTATTGGATGTAGGGTTAGCAGTGAAGGCACAGTTTATGCAAGAAGTAATACGCCAAGTAGGAAACTATGGGGAAGTCTACGATAGACACCTTACGCCACTTGGATTAACTAGAGAGAACAGTTTAAATGCTTTATGGCAAAATGGGGGTTTGATTTACTCACCACCATTTAAGTAAGGAGAGAAAATGGCTATAACCCATATAGGAGACATACCTAATCTACACGTTAGAGACTTCCAACGAAAACGTGTATATGACTCAGAACTAGATTGTTCTTTTTGGGATAATGTTTCCATACTTCCTATTGAGGAAATTGAAGAGTTAATTACAGATATATCTTTATGGGCAGATATTAAAAAGCCACAACTCTCAGTTCAAGGGCATGAGGATATGTTAGCAGCCTACGCAACTCCAACCGAAATAGTATTACCATTTCCGGTAACTCAAAGCAAACCTTTCATATGCCACGAAATGGCGCATGTGATTAACTATCAACTAGGCCCCGCTGATCATCATGGGTCAAACTTTGCTAAGGTCTACCTAGAGGTGGTAAACACATTTATAGGGAAGGAGGCTTATGACGAACTCAAGAAGGCATTTGACCATCTGCGGGTACGCTATGAGGAGGTGATCTTAGTCTAGGGTATGGTAGGTAGCGAATTACTGCCTACCATATTCCTTATATAAAAAGTACCCAGTTAGGGAGAGGCGATGATAAGACCTAATCTAACTGAGCACTTTAAAACTGAATTGGGGTAGTCCACCCAAAACGGTTAACATTTGCAAGCATACTCTTAGACAAACCGTCTGTCAAGACCGTATTTAAGGGGAAAATGGGGTAATTTTAAGTATAATATAGTAATACCTATTGAGGATGAAGGCATGATCAGTGAACTTATGCGTATATTTTTAGCTATTTGTAGCAGTTGTGACAAACTTAATATGGAAGATGTCGTAAAAGTAGTTAACCCTGATGAAAAAATCTCTACGGTTAGCTGTAATTCCTGTGGAAATAAGAACAGTGTTCTCATGTTTACTTTAACTATACCTGAGAACTACAAAAGGGAGGAGAAGAAAGATTCAAAAGATGGACAAGTGGACTCATCGGGATCGGAAACTGGAGAAACGAAGTCTGACTAAAGACTATCAAAAACCTTTCAAAAAACGATCTAAGTCTGTAAAAGAAAATTACAGAGAAGCTATAAAAACTAAATATTCCTAAAGGAGAGATAATGGCCGGTCATTTTGAATTTGAGGCATCAGACGAATACCTACCAGATGTAGTAGATAAAACCCTGTCCCTTACAAGGAATGAACTATTATTTATTGATGACAGTTTATCCATGCTAGTCGAAAAAGACTTAGGCGATTCTGGGCTAGGCACCGTTAGACCGTTGGCACATACAGCGGGCTTACCTGCTCCAATCGAATTGTTAGAAAAAGTAGGTAAAGGTATATTATTTACCGTAGATCCTAAAAACAAAGGCTTAGAAGCTAAAGTCCCTGTTTCAGATACTGATTTATACATGTTGCGTGAAGTGGCTTTAAGTTATTTAAAATTTGGTAATGAGAATGTGGGCTTTAGAATTAAGATTAAAATTTACGAGCAGCTATTTGCTAAAGATTACGAACGAGATCAAATTGCTGATACGTTATTAGCCCAAGTAGATACTACAACCAAAGTACTAGATAATGATTCAATTTAAAGCTAAGGTAGAATCCATCCCTACCTTAACTCCCTCATATGATTCATTAGATCCAGATTGGTCCATTACTATTATGGAAAATAAAGATTTTACTTGGCGTATATCACATCAAGTAACTAAGACTAAACGACGCGCATACACAGAACCCGATTATGTATCAATGATGAATCGGATACACCTCATAACACAACACTTCCCAGTTTGGGTCCAGGTGTGATATTATTTTAATTGTATAATCTCACAGGATATACTGGACAAGGTACGCCACTCTCGTGGAAGTGATGGAATTCTTGCCATGTAGCTAAGGTCTAAAAGCTGCGCATACTCAGGCAGGGCGTTCGACAAGGTGGTCAACTTTTCTAACCCTGCCTGATTCTGTATATAAGGAGAACATAAAATGTCATTACAATGGGACTTAACAGAAATTCAAGATTACAGAGAATTATGTTGGCTAGACAACCCAAATGAGGATCATTCACCGGAGGAAGCTTATATGCTAAATCCAGTAACTGAAGCAATCATACAGTTACTAGGATTAGTAGGTATAACAAAAGTTACGTCAAAGAATTACAAAGAAGCTACAAAACGCTTTGCGGAATTAGAGGTATTAGGTATAACTTACGAGCTGCCTACAAACCCACGCGAAGACGAGTTATATAACCATATAGGTTTATCAGTTATTTCAGATGAACAGTTAGATAATAAAAAATGGGGCAATAAACTTAGAACACTTCTTAGACAACAAGCTCAAGGATTAATAGACAATGCAAAAAACTGAGTATAATAAACTATGCTATATTACAATATGCGAGATTTTGACGAAATGGCGTATTTGGCTGGAGAAGTTAGACAATTTTTCCCTAAAGAGCCAGACTTGGCGTTGGAATATTTCCAACAGTCATACACACGTCTTATAGCTTTATTAATTGTTAGCATGACTTGGAATTACTTAGAGGCAGAAAAGTTGCTTAAAGATGGATTAAAACCATTAGATGATCCATTTGAGGGAGCTAGAAAATGGCGACCGCAAGACTTTTTAAAGTATCAGCATTGGATAAGAAATTAGAGAGGTATAATGGCTAAATATAGAATCGGCGTACCAGGTCTTGAAGGTTTAAAGTTAGGTTTAGCTTTAAATAACAGATTAAATGATCCTGCATTATTAGAACGAGCTCGTGAAACATATAGCGATGATGAAGAAATTGGCGCTATTTTTAAAGATAAACAAACGTTATTAACTGCAATAACCAATGCTATAGGTCCCAATGGAAAACTTAGCGTCCAAGAATGGGCCAGTATTGGAAAAGCATTAGGAATATACACCGACAAAATATAAGATAGAGAGGAAGCGATATGACAACACAAGAATGTTTTCACCCAATAAATAGTAATCAGCACGAACATTTAAAAGTTATTAGTAGTTGTTGTAATGCTCCCGAACATAGATGGTTTCCAATGATGTGCTCTGACTGCGGAGACTTCACAGACTTTCTCTGCGTTAAGTGCGGCGAAGTCGCTTATCCCTTAGATGACTAATTTATTTTGACTTCTAGCGTTGGCTCTTGTACACTAACTTAAATTTTGTGTCACTGGAGTGTTTAATGCTTACCATGAATCGAGAAACAAAACATATTATTAGATTTGTAGAAGCTAGTTACTGCAATTATCCAATCGAAGATCAATTACCCATTATTAAAGAACTTTATCAAACCGCTATAGATAACTACACTTTTTCTAAAGAATTGGAGTGGTACTTTTTAACATCCATTACCAGTAAAGATTTGCTATACAACATTAAATATACCAAAAAATCAGAATTTACGTTAAATGTACAATGGCACTTAGTTGCCAGATACTACATTAATCTTTTTAAAGACAATCCTGATTTACATTTCAGTGAAGTTCTTTCCAGTTATCACCATAAAAAGTATTTAAAGGATCCTAACATGCATAATTCTGGGCGTTATCAGTTCGATAAACGTGATTTTGCGAAAAAAGACTATATAATAAGTTTAAAGGCTCCTGAAAAAATTAAGGGGGTAAAGTGATAATAGACTTTATACCAAAAGTTAATTGGGTAGTGGACTGCCAATTTTTTAAAGTATGGCATCCAGAGTTTGGAGCAGATATTATATATAAATGTTGGACTGTAATAGAGAAGTCCTTCTAAGGAGTAGACATGACTAAGAAACGTTATAGAATATGGTTTGAGAGACGTACAGAGCACTGTATAGAAGTTACTGGAGACGATTTAACACCCGCACAGGCCAGAGACTTAGCGTACGACGCACAAGAACGTGGATCGCAGTGCAGCAAACATTCTAAATTTGAGAAAGCTAACTGCCAGAGCTTTATTGAGATTAGCGATACGGAATTATATGAAAATAGGCAGTGGAAAGTGTTATAGTTAACAGCACATAACCTCTTGTTTTTGATGCCCAACATAATAGTTGGGCATTTTTATTTTAGGAAATTTGACAAGAAAGTCAACTTCGATTATTATAACTGTATGCTTAATAAAGCAACTATAAATTAATTGGAGAAACTCATGAAGACAAAATTAGACCTGGATATAAAACTTCTTAATAGTGCCATTGGTGAGATCACTACAAGGGCGTTACCTAGCGGTCCTAAAAAGTTAAGGAAAGCCATATTGGATATAAAGCGTAATAATCCTACGTTAGCTGTAGAAGAATGGATACAACAGTTTCCAGAACCTTATGGTTCCAACATAAATTTGTATCAGAAAAAAGCTGACTTGCACAGAAAGTTATTTAAGCTTGGAAAAAAAGAGTGGTTTTCCAAAAAAGACCCTACCATGTATATTTTTAACGAGATTGAAAAAACCGCACGTTTAACCAGGCAAGAAATTTATAAGCAACTAATTATGGACCCTTCTTTAGTAGACTCGCATGTTCACGCTGACTACGCACTGGATATAGAGGATATAATTTCTATTATAGAGGAGCGTTCGCCTTACCTAAAACAACGCTGGAAAGGGGTAGACAACAACGGTAAGCAAAGTCACGTCAGAAGCACAATAACTCTTACTACACCAGAACCCGATCCTGAGTTATGTAGGTTGTACTATCCTACGGGGTATAGGTCAGTTCAACACGGATTTTTCAATGATGACGCTTCCTTCAAAAATGACATCCGCTTTGCCAAACGCAGTAAATCGGGACACTTGCGATTTCAGAATAATTACTCAGAGTATAAGATTGGGGTACAGCTTCTAATAGATACAATTCATGCCGCACATGAAAAATGGTTGCAAAATGGGAAATCTTTTACAAACATGGAATTTGTTGATATGCCTAAACATATAGAAGAAAATAACGTAACGGAAGGATCTATAGTAGACGACCCTAGATTTGGAGAAGGTATAGTAGAAAAGGTTGGAGATTCAGGGGAGCTTCGAGTATTTTTCGCTGACGATCAAACTAGATTAGTGAAGATTACTGACATAACGCTTGATGAAAAATTAGAAGATTTAATCGGTCAAGTGGGACAGCAAACCGCTAAAATGAATACTATAGCCGTACAATTAGAGGCACTTGCTAATCACAGCGGTCCTGTAGAATCCCAGAGAAACTTCATACTGCGCAGTCTGTTAGCAGCAGCTTATCCAATACGAATAGTTGCACGTATTAGATTACAGTCTCCGGTATATAGTAAGAGGTAAGGGATGAGTAATTTAAGAAAAGAACGTAGACATATTATGCTACAATATTTAATGGACAAAGTAGATTATAGGCTGACAACTTATTCTGATGCGTCAGCTTTAGCACAAGCAACGGATGTATATGCTATGCTAACAACCATGTCTGATACAGAACTAGAAAAGATTTATATAAAAAGTAAAGGAGAATCTAATGATACATACAGAATACAAATTTCCTAATAAGCAGCAATCATTAAAAAAAGCGGATATTGCCGAGTTAATTAAAGAACGTGTTATCCAACTTAAACATGAAACCCCTACTAGAACCTTACAAAGTATAGGTAATGAAGTAGGCATTACAAGAGAACGAGTTAGGCAAATTTTGAAAGCAGAAGGGTTAAATAACGTATATCCTCCACGCGAATATCAATCAAAACGCGCCAACTTATACGATTCATGCAAAACCTGTGGAATTGACTTAGATATAAGCGCATATCATTCACGGAGAGTAGCTGAATGTATTCCTTGTAGACAAATTACAAAGGATAAAGCTCTATATACGCATAATACATGCCCACACTGTAATGTTGAGTTCAAAATAAGCAAAGCCTATTTAGCAACTCGTCAAAGACTAGCGGATACATACCATTTGACCTATGGCAAAGGCCATACATCAGATAGACCTTTTTGCTCTCGAAAATGTTCTGCTCTTTACCATAAAGCAGGTATAAAATATGGGTTTGGATCTCCAGAGCATGTGCGTAACATTCAAACCAACAAACCTAAGCTTTCAGATGCACACATACAATATCTTTTAAATGCCAGAGCAAACGGAGTTATTTATAAAGAACTAATTCGTTTGTTTGCAGATGAGCATGGAATACAAGTATCTGAAGGTACATTACGAAGATATATCAAACGCGCAAAACGTAAAACAATCGTGGAACAAATTAGTATATTAGAAAACGAATTAATAAAAGTATAAGGAGAAAAGAAATGGAATTTATATTACATGACGATACACACAACGCAAAATTAGTAAAGGGCCATGTCAAAGAAATAATTATAGGCAACGATGAAACTCACGCTGCTATGACGGAAAAGCTACATAATATATGCAATAATTTAGATTTTGCGTATGAATTTGGAAGAGGTACATGTTGGTTAGGTGACGAAGGCTTAGACTACCGGTATACCAATAAGAGTCACGTAGCGCAGGGTTGGCGGGATGATTTAATAGTTAAATTAACTGCCTCAATACGACAGTTATCTGATGAATTAGGTTTTACAGACTCTCAGAAACCTTTGTATAACCATCTACTGATTAACCAATACCTACCTAAGCAAAAACTTAATATGCACAGAGATAATGAACCGATACTCACAGGTCCTTTAGCAAGCTTTACTATAGGTGCACCTTCTCGCTTTACCTATGGACTTACGAAGTCTATACGCGAGGGCACTAAAATAGAATTGGGCGAGGGGGACATATTAATTGGTAATAGAGAGTTCTTTGATAACTATTACCATAGTGTAGCAGCACCTAAAGTAACAGAAGAACAGCCAGTACGATATAATTTCACATGGCGAACATTAAAGGAGAATAGCAATGCGTAACTTATACACCAAACAGATAAAGATAGATCGTCAGAAAGCCTGGCGATTAAAGGTGGCGTTGGAAAACGGAATGTTTGAAATGTTCCATCAATGCCCAAAATGCAACAGCCACAACATATCTGATTATATGGATGCAGATGTGTATAAGGTGCAAAAACTCAATCAGAAACCGCACTGGCATTATGTATGCTTTGATTGTGGTACGGCTGAAACAATTTATTACTGTACAACGTGTTGCGAATACTATGGTCAGGACAACACTCGATTACAAAGTCCGGATTTCGATACTTTGGACACTGTAAACACTCCTATTCGATTTGTAGGACAGGTACAGGATTTACTAGCGCACTTAAATAAATTAGAATTTCAAAAATAGGAGAGGAAACAATGAGTAACGAAGTAAACGAAAGAGCCTTAGAACATTACTATGAGCAGTTTATGGATCAAGGGCATACAAGAGAAGAATCCGCGAGGTTGGCAAAAATTATGTTTGAAAACTTAGCAGATACAGGATATGATAAAGAACTAGTAGGCACAGATTATTATGAGGAGGTAGACTAGATGGCTTCAGAATGGGATTCAGTACAACAGATAATAAAACGATACCCCGGCCACGCATACAAGGCACAGAAGTTAGGTTATATACAAGCCGACACACCGTTTCATCAGGCATTACATGCGCACTTCGAGCATGAGATGCCCTATGATATGGCTAAAGGAAGGGTGGGGGATCCTGATGAATGGATTGAAGAAAGATTAGAAGATATAGGGTTCTTTGATAATCCTATTACAAGGGGGTATTAAGGAGTAGTGGTAGATATACACAAAGTACTTTCTACCTGTAATCCATTACAACGGATGATATTTGTGGGGGCGATGTATTTAACTGCTCCCGCATCTGTTCCAGAAAACTATAGAGAACAGATATTAGAAGAAGTAAACGAATTAGAGGTTAGATTAACAAAGAATGAGCTATCAAGAGCAAAAGAAGCTATACAAATCTTAGTCAAAGTAGATGGCTTTCCATCATTAAGCCATGAAGAACTTGCAGACTTCTTACAAGGTTATGAATTAGATGAAGTAAACGATACGGTTAAAGATAGCATAGAAGGAGATACGGCATGACTAGTAATATCCAATATGACTTCTATTGCTGCAACTGTGCTCCAACATGGCACACGGAATACGAAACCTATTTAGATCTCGGGGCGAGGGAAAACCAAAGGCTGTACGAAGACTTTATAGATGAGGTAAACAACGAAGAGATATACTACATGGATGGACTAATAGCATACTGCACAAAGTGCAATAAAGATACAGACTTCATATTAACAGACACAGAACCAATACCTTGGGAAACAGCGTTATACAACTCACTAAGACTAAGGTATTAATATTATAAATAAACTACTATAATCAAAGCTTCCCCTCTCGCGGTAGAGAACCAAAAGTAAATACCATTACTTGACGCACTCACCCTACATTAGTGTATATAATTCTCTGCCGCACCTACAAACAGCCGACTACGGCAAAATTTCACAGCTACGGGTAAATGTAATCGTTCTATTATGGGCGTTAGCTATCCATTACGTACCGTGGGAAGGAACGGGAAGCAATGGGAAGGAGGTCCGGGAAGCGGGAAGGGAAGCACGGGAAGGGAAGCAGTTATGTCCAAAAACGCGGGGGTAACACAACGTCTCAGCTACGAATGGGAAGGAGATCCGGGAACCGGGAAGGGAACCAGGGCGTTCCGGGAAGGAAGGAACGGTGTTCGGGAAGGGCGTTAGCTACGAATGTTTGGGAACGAGTCTCAATGATGTCGATATTTCCCGGGGTAACACCGATTTATAGGGTTTCGGGAAGGGAATGGTACTATGGTTGTGATAAGGCGTAGTGTTTATATTACTAGGGTAGAGGTAAGAGAATTATTTACAGATTGCCCCAAAAATTCATTATTGATCGACATAAGTTTTAAAAACATCCTGTAAAACTGCTTATTGACAAAGTTAATTCAAGTCATGTATCCTTAGTACTATATTTATAATACGGAGGGAAGCCAAATGTTAAATCACCACACACCATTCCATGAGCAAGACCTACTATGCTGCGAGTGCGGTAAACCGCATGGGGAGGATCTAGGAAGCCCCTACGCGCAGATGGCTCTACAGTACGGAGCAGGGTTCTACTGCGCCGATTGCACGCCAGACGACGTACAAGACCTGATAGACAACTTCTACGAGCAGGATCAGAGCTGGCGCTATATGAGCAATGAGATGAATGATTATCTCAATGAGGTAAGTGGGAGTGATGACTGGGAAGAATATGGAGAGTACCTACCATGAAAAACTCTTCACATGGTACACGAAGCAAGATTATTCATATAGACATAGGGGAACTATGCACCCACTGCGGAAAGGACACCGCATTTAACTCTGGTGAGCTACTACGTGTAAACCGCATCTCCAGTGAGGCTGATGCTGCACTTACGTTATCGGCTTGCGGCGCTAGTATACCTGCCGTAGTCCAAGGATATATGTGCGCGGAATGCCAAGACGGGGATCGAGATTAAAAAAGGAGGGAGTGCCATTTAGGGAAACACACTAAACAATTTCATACGTTAAGGGAAGGGTCATCTGCTTTCGAGTAGGTGGCCTTTTTTTGCGTTCTGGGAAGCCTAAGAGGGCTTTAAGGAAGGAAGGTGGACCCTAACACCGGGAAGGGGGGTAAGGGGCCTCTACGGGAAGGGATAGAAAGCTTTACAGGAAGGCGGGAAAGGAGGAGAGCTCGGGAACGGGAACGGGAAGGAGGGGGTGTTTTGGACGGTTAGGAGATCAAATTGTAGGTTTGTTGGAGGGAAACCATGAAATCAAAAACATATAGGAGTGTTTATGCGTTGATCCCCTAACCTGGTAACAGTATATAAAAATCTACGGGAAGGGTCAAGTGTAAAAACAGCCCCCCCTACCCTTCGGGAAGCAGCAGCACGCACGGGAAGGAACGGGAACGGGAAGCAGTTCGGGAAGTGGGGCTGTATTAAGGGCTTATTTTATAGAGGGCGATCAAAAACCTCTACCGCATAACCTGGTTTCTTAAAGTTTAGATCATACAGTAGAGGTTTCTAATTAGGTTGCCGCCATTTTCTTACGTTTATAAAGTGGCTGCAAAACAGCTACCTATTTACTCATCTCCTACAATATCTTTATATATAGCCTCTAATGTTTCAGGACTTAAGTCCTTGGCGTGAAATTCACCCTTATAGGCGTTAGTTATAGAGTCCGACCAAACGATTGTAATATCTAACATATTATAGTCATACAATAACTGGCCATTCTTAAACTCAACGCCTTGCTCATTCTCTGTATAATTATCCATATCTATTCTTCTCCTAACCGTTATTTTGTTTCTTTATGGTACTGCCCACGATCTCTACCTCAAAGCTAAGTCCAGTTGGTGGAACAACATGGTAAACTGTGTGTTCACCCGTATAGTTTCCCGCATCGTCAACATCTAATTCCCAATCTAACATGCCCCATTCTTCTTGATTGGCTATAGATATTGCCTCATCTTCAGAGGTAGCCTCAATGGTAACTTTAAAGTAGTGCGGTATGTATGCGTGTATTTCGTATGATCCCATATCTATTCTTCTCCCTGTGCGACCATTTCGCAAGTAGCACAAATCACTTGAACGCCATCTTCTGCACGGATGTACTCTAGTGTTAGCTCTTTGCAATAGTCGCATTCAATCATTTGACAGTCTGGACACATATACCCAAGAACCTCGCCAGTATCACTACCGATCCGATTCACAAACAATCCATTACCTGAACCAAAAGATGTATCCCTGCCACAATGTGTACATAAGTCCCCAATATCCTTCATATCGTTCTATCTCCTATTTAGTGTATCTACCAATTTTAGTTGAATAGTTAAAGTTTGTCAAGTTACTGCAAAAAATCAGTCGCTTTTACAAACCGCTTTTGTGAATACCCTGTAAAAGTAGTATCGTGTCGTCTGCTGTGATACTGACACAATCTAGGTCCATGTTCTGTGTATATAATGACCGTATCGCAGCGATCACATAATGTTTTTTCTGGGGAGTCTGTAAAATTCATTTTTCTAACCTCTCTGTAAAATTCTATAAGCAACGTATCCGCCACCTACAACGTATACTGGGGTCATTGAACCCGTAAACCCGTAAAGGGTCATTAAGAGTAAGGCTAAATATATCATGCTGTAACCTCCTGCTTTTGATTTCGTCTGCATACATCATACACTATTTTCTCGGATGCTGTTTCACTAATATTGAATTTCTTTTCTAGGCTATCCATAACCTCCCACATATCAATAATGCTGATCCAATTGGAACCACTGGCATTGGCTCGCTTGCTCAAGTGTTTCCAAGCCTCTTTCGCCAGGACTGGTCTATTGTGTTTATTAAGTCGTGTCTTCATATCTATTCTCCTTCTAATAAAATGTTAGTTTCTAACTCAAATACTTCTGGAGTAATACCTTCTTTTCTTGCTAATGTCTCAAGAAAAATATCAGTA
>Ga0208919_1001331_pt1 | contig 14418 bp, 15 predicted proteins | sample 4_EtaG_FD_184076 | JGI IMG/M metagenome (GOLD analysis project Ga0208919, IMG submission 184076) | Marine viral communities from the Subarctic Pacific Ocean - 4_ETSP_OMZ_AT15127 metaG (SPAdes) (version 3) | ecosystem: Environmental > Aquatic > Marine > Oceanic | place: Pacific Ocean | collected...
AATATGCGATTAAAAGCTGCATTAATGATTTTTTAGCAATTCCGTATGGTGCGTTTGTTTCTTCTGGAAAACCTTTCCATAGATCTTGTTCTCTAAATGGTACTGCGGTCATTTTGGGATATGCACATACAGTTCCGACCATAATAAACTTCTTCAATTTACCATAATCTCTACATTCTTCAATAACATTCATACCCATAGCTAGATTATTATACATAAATAGCCCTGGATTTTCTTTATTAGCACCAATGCCGCCAACAGTGGCCGCAAGATGGACGACTACATCTGGCTGGGTCTGGGTAAGTGCCCGAGCCATGTATCCCTGTTTAGTCAAATCCCATTGCTCTCTACCAGATAAAGGAATTAAAGTATATTTATCATCATCTTCTAGGTTGTGACAAACCGCATTTCCTAGAAAACCAGTAGCTCCTGTGACTAATACCTTATAGTTCTCCATGTTGAAACTCCTTATAACTTTCTAGTGCTTTTTGAGAAAGTTGCTCAAGCCCAAAGTAATTTAAAATTTCTGCAGCACGATGTACGCTTGTGTGGTTATTGATAATATACTGATAACCTTTTGCTGCTATATCAACTCGCTCTGATGTATTATTCAAATAATGATCAATCTTTTCTTTAAAATCTTCTGGTGATTCAGCTATCACAATACCATCACCAAACATTTTATATGCCTCTACATTATCAGCAATACAGAACCCGCCAGCATACAAAACTTTAAATATACGCTCATTAAGATCAATACCAAATTCCTGAGCATGTGGCTCGCTTAGGTTGGGACAAATCTTCGCTGACGCGAATAAATTCTTGACATCCTCATCAGCCATTAAACCACAGTATTGGTTTACACCCCAAGGCTGATTTCCGAAAATTTTAACATTATATTTACCAATAGGATGTAGTAGTGGAAGTAAGTATTTATCTAACACTTGACCTTTGTAAGGCCAGTATCCGCCAACAAATCCAAGATCACACTCTAATGTCGGATCAAAAACAGAATTATTATAGGTAATAATATCTGCACACATCATAACCGATCTTGGTGTAATACCAATAGATTCAAAATGATTGTGTGTTCTCTTAATGTCGTCATGGTTGTAATGAATATGTACGAAATCTGGTTTGCCAGTTTCTTCTTTTAACCTCTTTAGAAGATCTTTCTCTTGTTGCGAGCAATATAGAATATTAAACCTAGACTTGTCAACCTCTTCTTCTTGATCACCCCAATCTCCAGCACGTAACCCAACCTTTAAATGAGGTCTCTCATAGATACATTTGATAGTGGCGGCATCTAGATTATAGGATTGTCCTAGAAAAATATCTGGTTCAAATTTATCAAAAGCATCAAATGCTGGTACATTTTTACAGTCCCATATTGCTGTTTCAATCCCTAAAGCGTTGAATACATTGGCCCAAGCTATTCTTTGAAAGTAATGAGCATGTGTGCCATCATTTGAGATTAATATTTTCATTTTTTAAGTCCTTTATACAATCTATTTCTAGTATAGACATTTTTTGAGGTTGGTAACAATGAAATGATGCACCCATAGATATCATCTTGTTAATAATTTCAAACGATAAATTCTTTTTACTTATTTCGTCAAATTTATGAAAAATCTTTTTTAAGATATCAACTTCTCGACCAGTGACATAAGCTATTTGTGCCCACTTTACAGGTAATCCATATGATAATATAGTTGCAATATCTTTATTACTAGTCACACCAACTTCTTTTTCTGAAAATTGGTTTTTGTCATCAACTAATATAAATGATTTGCTGTAATCTAAGTTAGATAATGTTTCTTGATTAAAATATAAATCACCATGAATAAATAGAAAATTATTTTTGGTGCTGTTATTAAAAGCTAGTCGCATAGATTCAGATGTATTAGTTTCTGTATAGATTTGATTCTCGACAATTCTGACAGACCCCCTGATTCTTTTTGTGATCTTGTCGGCACCACATCCAATAACAGCTATAATTTCTGGAGATTCAAAACATTGTTGAAGAGTGCTAATTTGATGTTCTATTAATGTTTTACTCCCTATTCTAATCATACTTCTTGGTTCATATGATTTTATACGAGCACCTATACCAGCACTTAAAATAGCCACGGCAATATCTTGTTGGTTATTGCAGGTTTGAACCTGGGTGATCGATCTTACAAATCTACTCATTGTCTAGTTTTTAAAATTTCTGCGTTTTGCATAAAGATTTCTGAAGTCATTTTCATGGATTGATTTTGACCACTTTCAACAGCAATAGCCAAAGACTCTGGAACATGTGTTATCATACATAGCTTGGATAATCTTAACCATAAATCATAGTCTTCTGTACAACCTATAAAATTTTGACTTCCGGGGCCATGTAGCCTACTATCAAAGTACTCACCATTTTGTAATTTCACAGAAGCTAGAGCCGATCTTTTGATCAATGCGTTACTATGTACCATACATCTATTTAACAACTCTTCACGATCATAGGATTGTTTAAATTCATATTTCATATAGTTCTTATCGCCAAAAACACGATGGATATCATAATCGCCGTAAGCTACGCCTATCTCTGTATACTCCAAAAGCTTCTGAAGTAATACCTCTACTTTGTGTGATTTGTACTGGTCGTCCGCATCTAAAATACCAAACACATCAGCCCATGCCCATGCCTTATGTATTGCTACATTTCTAGCGGTACTAGCACCCGAATTATTAATCCGATAAGCAAATAGATTTTCGCCTTTTCTGGATTCAATTGGGCCGGTGTAATGACCTTCTTCCACATCTTCTGAAGAATCAGCTTCTGTAATTTCACAAATCTTGTCCCACGAATTATCAGATGAACCATCATCTACTAGGTAAATCTGTATAGGACCCTTATAGGTTTGTTTTCTAATACTTTCAATACCATCCATAAGATAGTGACCATAGTTATAGTTAGCAATTATGATTGCAACATTAGTCTCCATAAAATTCTCCCCATTCTATTACAGAACCCTCTGCACTCATTTGTGCCAAATCTTCCACCTTCTCTAAAAACGGTCTATCGTCAACATTCTTTTCGTCATCTTCACCCTCATATACTTTTCTTCTATTGCCATTTAGATATTTGAACAACGAGGCTTGAAATATCATTCCATTAATTTCATCGTAGGGCTTAACTACCGACAATATATTCATATCTATATTCATTCTTTGGTGCATCCTATCTAACAAATCAAGAGGCACATTTTCTCCAGAAGAAGTGACATAAACCCAACCATTCTTTGCGTGAATAAATGCCTCATCTACTAAATGATGTTGTGTAGGAAAGTTTGTATTAATTTGAACGATGTGGTGCATTGTTATGTAGTGGTCAAATAATTCTCCAAACAATCCTTGTATTTCATTATTGTATTCTACCTTATCATTTACTACAACAACATATCTAGGTATTGCATCTTTTTGATTCTTAATATCTAACAATGTCTTTTTTAATTTGTCTATAGCATCTGTGCCCTGACTGTCCATAATCACAAAAAAACCTACACGAGGCTTAATCTCCTCCAAGACAGTATTGCACAAATTTCCAGACTCTTCTAAAGACAACATTGGTAGCCATTCTTTTGGCCGATAAGCATTACAGAATCTATTTAAGTTAAAAAAACCATCATCATTTGTTTCATTAACACCTAGCTTTAATTCTCTGTCTAGCTTACATCCAGTTTGAATCTTGTCTTCATTCAGATTTGCGAAGACACATGCATCGCACTTGGTGTGGATCATTATTGAAGTCTCCTACATTTGACAGTTATCTCAGATAAAAGATTGTCAAAATGTTTATGTTGCAATGGAATACTGTCAGGTATGTTTTGTTCTATATTCTCTAGCGTGCATACACTTTTAATAAAGGGATTTTTAAACATAACCTCATTTACCTCTTCAATATCCATTTCTCCCCTAACTATTTTCTTTGCGATAAAATCCATATCATTTTCCATGATAGTAAGCTCACAATTTACTCTCATCTTCTTAGCTATTTTTTGTAATAGCGGCCTCAACTCTGCATGAGTAAAAGTGGATAAAAATCTATCTAGAATAATGTAAGTGGCCTCACCATCTAAAATTTGTGATTCAAATGTTGCTATATCTGAAATCCATGTACAGGATTTATCACTAGGTTCGATCATAGAAAGATAAATTCGCATAATTATCCCTTGTAGTTGTTAATAGTTTGATAAAATAAGTTATTCCATCCATCTAGAAATCTAGATAAATTGTAATTTTCTTTAATGGTTTGTTGAGCATTGTATCCTAATTCTTTTGCTAAATCGGCATCAGTGGCGAGACGCTCTATGTATATTTGTAGTTGCTGTGCATCATTAGCTAGCAGGCCATTCTTCCCATGTTCAATTATTTCAGGTATCATACAATTATTAGTTGACACAACCGCACACCCACAGGCCATAGCCTCCATTAGTACCGTAGGCACTGGAGAATGGATAGATGTATTTAAAAAGATTAAGGATGAATGATATATTTTTCTAAGCTCTTCTATAGATGAAGCTGGATGGGATAATCCAGGATTCTTACCAACAACTATAGGCTTAATAGTGGGTGCATCCATAGACATATTCGTATCCTGTACGTATTTTTGTATCACGTCATTCCATAATTGCCAACCACAACACCAATCTCTATTCGCCCAGTCATTTACAACTGATAGACAGGTTTGTTCTCTTTCTGGAACGTTTTCATCACTCCAAAATTCATAATCCATGCCATGTTCTACCACATTCGCTTGCTGCTTATTAAAGCCCCAGGTTTTCATATTGTACTCAGAAATAAAACTAATAGCATCAGTTTGATCCGCTACTTGTTTAAAGTTGTCAGTTTGTGTTTTGACATCAAATCTAACATCTGGGAGAACATGAGTATGCAACAACACAGGAATGTTAAATTCACTTCTCATATTGTATGCTATTTGGAGTCTTTCACAAGTTGTGTGGGACAGAATTAAATCAAAATCTACACCACTGGGAAATCTTTCAATAGGATGATAATTGTCCGGAATTTTTCCATAATCAGTATCCCACCTTTTACCAGTTTCAATAGAATAAAACTGATGCCCGGTCTTACATAGTTGTTGCTCGTATCTCTCATGAGTACAAAATGTAAGAATGTTTAGTGGTTCTTGTTTTTCTTTTCGCCGCATAATTGCACGAATAGATTCTGCAGTTGCTTTAGCCGTCATTTAAAAGATCCTTTAATTTTTGACCAATAACTTTATGATCATAATTTAATGCTTGATTTTTTGCAGCTTCAGATTCTTCAGCAGCTACTTCTGTATTCCACTTCATAAAAGCTGTTCTCATAGCTGAACATAATTCTGGAATATCTATTTCATTCCATGTGCTATTTGCTGTATCTAAGTCTGGCAAGCCTGAAGTAGCACCAAAGCATGGTGTAGGATGTGCTGTAATAGATGTTGAACCAACCCCCTTACAAAAATCTTCCATGCCGGTATCTTGGGTGTAAATTACTGGGACGCCTAATGCCATAGCCTCTAAAGCTGGTATACAAAACGCTTCACCTCTGCTGGGCATAACAAATCTATGACACTGAGATAGTACAGATAAATAATCCGACCTCTTTAACATACCAGCAACAATGATTTCATTTTTATACTTTGGTCTTATTTTAAGACCTTTTTTGATTTCTGAGCAATATTTTTGCACATAGTCTAAGTTTTGTAGTGATGTTTTAATAAACAAATTGACTGGTTCGTACATACTAAATTCAGCATGAAACGCTCTGATCAATGCTTGTAAGTTTTTTCTTTCTATAAACTCACCAACAAATCCAAAGTTATAAGTGTTAAGCATTTCATCTATCTTGTTACCATGAACATTTTGATATTGTGACATATCTAAAGAATGTGGAGCTACATGTATAGGTTTAGTTACTCCACTAATTCTAGCTGCACCTTTAGTGTGTAGGCTAGGAACCCATAATTCATCCATCAGATTGCAAAATTTGTCCCAATTGGTATCTATAAAATTAGAAGACTCTGTTGCAAAAAATCCAATATTTCTAAAGTTGCCATTATATGAATACAAATGTGGTAATGTATGCTGTATACAAATATCACAGTCGTTAATATTATTATCTTCTAGTTCTTTTAGTCTTTGGGGATAATCATTGTCGTGTGTGTTAAATGTAACAGCCCTTGGTACGACCTCAACACCCACAGAATCCAAAGCTAATATGTTATTAATGGCCGCATTAGCCCATCCGGTGCCATCTTTATAGTTGCTAATATATAATACTTTCATTACTGTCCCCCTCCCATAGAAGACATTTTTTCATATCTGGCTTGTTCCCACTCATTTATTTGCTGTCTAAAAAATGCTAATTCTTTTGCAGCATCATCAATTGAGAATGCTTGATTACCCTGCTGTGCCTGCACATGAGATTCATTAAAGTAAAAATCTTTTTGCACATTTTCACATCTGTACCCGAATGTACAGTCTTTCAAAACCTTCTTCCACAGATAGCTACCGATCCATTCTGGTTTATGTAGAGTATTGTGGAATAAATAATTAACCTTATCAACCATTGAGCCTTGAGTTGGTATTTTTTTATTAGACTGTAAAATTTTTGGTGGTGACAACCATGTTTCTTGTGGGTCTTTAGGGTTGACTTTCATGATATGCTTAAGCCATGTGTCAGCCGTTTTATCCCAGTTATAATGATCAAGTGCGTTGTTTCTGATCTCAGCACCTAAGCTTGGTAGCTGGTCTTGAGCTTGATATAGCTTAACCAATTCTTCTACAAACTTATTATTGTCTGGAACAGCCCTCTTACATCCAGTTTCACATTCTAAGTAGTAGCTTAAAGGTTCAATACCAATTGCGTCAATATTATCAACAATAGATTGCATTGCGGAATAGTAAGTAGAGATCACTGGCACAGAGCATTGAGCCGCCTCTAATTGAGGCATTCCAAATCCCTCACTGTTGGCATATTGTACATAAATATCAAACAAGTTATAAACTGAAGCTAATTCGTTTTCATCTATGGGATTATTAATACCCACCATCTGAGATGTGAATTCGTTACAATGTCTACAATGTTGTACCGAATCTTGGAAGAAATTAACAGATATCTTACCACAATTCTTACATTTATATGTAAACAATACCCTGCTAGATAACCCAAACTCGTTAAGAAATTTAGGTATTTCCCAGCCAACATCTGGATAGTAGGTGTGACATAATAAGTAAATATTTGGATCTTGAACTTGATCTAAGAATTTTCTAAATGATGCAAATAGATCAGGATAAAGCTTACGTTTTTGATTACGCATCACGGTGCCAACAACAAACACATCTCCGGATAATCCCATACTAGTTTTATGTGATGCCTTGTCTTCATATGGCATAAAGGCATTACTTGCAGACGGAGACGCAACATCAATGAATTTAATATCATCAGATTGACTTAATAATGTATCTCTCCCAAATTCTGAATAAGCAAACACCGCATCTGCCGAGGCATAGGTATTAATCCATTGATCAGCTTGTGGCGTAGCGTCAACAGTGGGCATAATAGCCCAATGGAAAAAGTCTCTAAATGGAGATCTTTGTTGATACTCTATCATCCACCAGTCCCTAATATCAATTACGATATCTGGCTGGTAATGAAGCAACACTTGATTAAATGACTGCTCTCCAAATTGGGCTGATGGATTTCCATTATAACTATCAAGAGCTGGATCATTTGCTGATGGTTTATTGGGATAAACTTTCCAAGGGATATCTCTACCCTCTACATCCTCAATTGCAGCATAACAAGCCAGCTCAGCAACTTCAATATCCTCTACATCCTTTAATCTGCTTAGAACTTCCTTGGTATACACTGAGTAACCAGTGCTAAGCCATGAAGCCTCAGAACAAAACAATACCTTTTTTTTATTCATGGTTATCTACATTCTCATAATTATTACTATTAAAAATTTTAAAATTTGTCACACGAAAATGAACGTTACTATAATCACTATCATCTTTTTGTTTTCTAGCAATAGCTTCAACAGCTAGACAATCACCTTTAATAGCGTGATCATAGATAGTACGAGCAGCAGAGTCCCATACTTCGAAATCTAAAAATTCCACTCTTCTTATTTTTTGTCCCGATTTATCCTTTCGATATTCTTCAACAGCTAATGTGAATTTAACTAATACTGTATAATCTTTTGGGTATAAAACTGGATCATCGGCTAGTTTGCCGACAAAATGACACTTGTTCATATTCTACTTTCAAATTTGTGTTACTTTATTTACAATAATCGAGGTGCTGTCCTTCTTCGACACTTCACCACTCAGTACTACAGTATTATTCTCAATTAACAAATCTTTGAATTGCTCGTATTGTTCGGGAAAAATAGTAATTCCATCTAATACGCCGCTACTATCTTCTGCAACTATGAATGCCATTGTTTGGCCAGGGTTTTTACCCTTCTTGGTTTTATACTGTCTTACTGAGTTCAATTGAACAGCTAGGTGTGTCTTACCTTTTATAGTTTGTCTAGATATATCTTTACACAAAGAAATTGAGAAATTTGTATGAAATCCATCAACTAAGCTACATGTCAATGCACACCCCATATATTTCTGCTCATCTGTAGCAATTGTCTGTACATCATCGTCCAAACTGTACATTGGATTCTCTAATGCGTTCATAATATCAATAACGGTTGGTAGTCTCCGCTTATTAACCTTATTTGAATTTATATAACCCTCTATACAATCAGCTAATGTTTTATAGTTTTGGTAATTGGCACAGATGTATTTTGTTTCCGTGGCTGTTAATTTTTTCCAGCTATCAAATTCATATAACATAGCTTGGCGATTGTTTGTATTATTCTTGCCATTGAAAGCCCCGACAGAAATCAAAGCAATAACAGCTCTTTTATTGAGTTTACATTTTTGGATTACATTAATCAATACATCCAACCATGTATATTCAGATATATCTTCCGTAAGTTCTGCAATCTTATCACATTCTTTTTGTCCCACATGCTTAATATGCCTGAGACCAAAGAAAATAGTCTCGCCAACATCAGTAAAATCTGTATGCAGGTGTTGTAATCTTGGTGGATATGTTTCCAAATCCAAAGACTTAGCATCTACAATTAGCTCTTTCAATTCTTTCTGGGAATCAGGTTTCCGATCCGAATGGTTTAGGTATGACACATAGAAATCAGTAGGTTTATAATGCTTGCAGTATGCACTCCAGTAGGCATTAATAGCATAGCTCACAGCATGAGATTTGTTAAACGCATATCTGTTAGACTTTTCAATCCATCCAAAGATTTCTTCTGCGACTTCTTTGGTGATGAACCCCTGCTTTTCAGCACCCTCTAGGAAAGACTTCTTGACTTTCTCCATAAGATCCGCCTTCTTCTTTCCGATGGCCTTACGGAGCTGATCAGCGTCCTTCAAATCGAAACCAGCAAGCTTTTGGGCGATCCTCATTGACTGTTCTTGATAAACCAAGACCCCGTATGTTTCGGAGAGGATTTCTTCCAAAGAATCATCTGGATAAGTTACTGGATCTTGTTTAGCTTTTCTATCTACATAGTGTTGGGTCATAGATTTACCATCACTATAAGCTTTCAAGCAACCCGGACGAATCAACGAGATCAAAGCAGCAAGCTCCGCTATGTTGCGAGGCTTAACTCTTTTAGCCCAAGACCTACCAAGTTGAGACTCAAGTTGAAAGACACCTTTAGTGCGACCTTCGCAAATTAGATCCCAAACATTTGGATCATTAAAATCATTGATATCAAACATAAAACTCGCCATTTCCAAATGTCTTTTCAAACTTAACTTTCTTCAGTAGACTTCTCTGAAGCTTCAAGAACTTGATCAATATATTAGCAGTATCTTTAACATCTTGCAAGGCATCATGAGCATTATCTGTTTCAATTCCAAAATAATCCCTCATATAGTCCATACTATAACCCTTTACATCTTGATTGTTTTCAAACCAGCAATAGATGTGCTGCATCAGGTCAATCGTAAAGATAGGATTAAACAATTTCTGTTTACCCTTTTTGGTATCCATTGGCCCATAGGCTTCGCACATCCTTTGGACAATTGGCATATCAAATGAATTAATGTTATATCCCGCAGCAACTGGAGCATAGTAGGAAGTCTTTTTGAAATTATACTTATCGCAAAACTGACCAAACTTTTGCCATACTGTTTTAGGTAAAGGGGCCTTAGCTAAATCGTCACGATTTTTACGGGTAATCTCTAAAGCCTTATCCTCTAATGGATCAAACCCCTTAGCAATAGCCTTTTCATCATCAATGATTGGCCGCATCTCACTATTAAAAACACCGCCCGGTTGTAGTTCCAGTTTGCGAGCATGGATAGCAACAGCAGCAATTTGTGTGGGCTGTGTCTTATGTGGGTTCGCTGATCCGGTTTCAAAGTCAAAAACAATAATGTCCCTATAATTCATTTGGCTAACTCCAGAAATTTGTTTACAGCATCGTCAATATTTCTAAACAGATCATAAACTCTATGCCTGTCTGACCACACCTGATAAGAACCACTTTTACTACCTAATCTAAATGCAATATGATTTGTAAGATTGCAAATAGACACTCCCGCTTTTTCCACTGAACATCCAGAAAAGATGACAGATTTAATATCTTGTTTATCAGTATCGTACATAACTAATCCTCACTTGCAATAATGTCCATAATTTTACTTAAAAGGTCAATACCTAAAATATCAAACTTTACATGTCCTTGACTTTCTAAATCATTCATTTCAAATGCGGCAATTGGTTTGCCTGATTTGTCTAGAACCATAGGACAGATGTCCTGTAACTTATGTTTAGAAATAATAACTCCAGCAGCATGTTTACCCTGTGATTTATTTGTGCCCTCAATTTTAATAGCCTGTTTGAATAAATCTGCAAGAGGTCCGTTTACATTCTCTTCTTCATCCATGTGGCACCATTCCCTAAGACTATCAGCCTCATTAATTAAAGCCCACTTAATAATTGAAGGATCATCCATCATTTCCAATTGGTCAGAAATTTGTGCTTCATCTGGAATAGCGTCAGTAATATTATTCATCTCAGAAAAGGACACAGCATCATTAATACGAAGCACTTCCTTAACTGCTGAACGACCCTGTAACCTACCAAATGTAATCATCTGTGCAACATTTTCCTGACCATATCTCTCCTTAATATATGCAATAACATCATCTCTATGTTCTGCTGGAACGTCTACATCAATATCCGGTAAAGAAATATGATCTTCTGTATTTCTACCTTCATTATAGAATCTCTCGAAGATTAAATCATACTCAATTGGATCAACTTCAGTAATACTCAATAAATATGACACCAAACAGCCAGCAGCAGAGCCTCGACCTGGACCTGCAATCCAACCTTGGTCTTTCACATACGTGACGATATCTCTCACAATCAAAAAATATCCCGATAGTTCTGCCTTAAATATGACATCCATCTCTTGTTTAATTCTATCGGTATAAATATCTTTAGTTTCTTGGTCATCAATCTTACCACTACCCATCAACTTATTACGCCATCCATGTCTACATAGATCTTTAAGATATTCATCTTCACTCAAGCCCTGTGGACAATTGTAGCGTGGTAGCATGGGTTTCTCAATTAGCTCATAATCCTCACACATATTAATAATCTTATTAATGATTTCATTGTCGTCAAATTCTGTAGACTCTGCTGAAGTAGGTAGATACCAATTATCTTTGAGAAAAAACTGTTCGTTATCAAGCTCTTCCTTATCCTTAATTTTTTTAGCTACCTTCTTAAGATTGGTTTTCATACCTGAGCACAGCATGACCCTATGACACTCGGCATCTTCTTTGTCTACATAAAATACTTCATGATCGCGACACGACCAGTTAATATAATTATTCTTAAATAATTTTTGTAGTCCGTTGCCACTGTCCGAAACGCAAATAACATTTCCATGTTCAGCAACCAACTTTAGAGTCTCAACATCTTGGGATGAAACATATTTAATTAAATCAAACCAGCCATCTTTGTTTTTAGCATAAAGAATGAAATCTTCAAAGTCGCAACCAAGGATTGGTTTAATACCTTCTTTCTTGCAATTCTTGTGAAAGTCTGCTGCTCCAGAAATAGTACCAATATCTGCTATGCCACATGCGGCATAACCATACTCTTTACACTTAGCTGCTAAGCTATTACATCGAGAGAATCCCTTAAGCAAGCTAAAATGAGTTTTACAATTTAATGGTGCCCATGTCTTCATAATGGATTATACCTTTTCTAATTTCCTGAAGGATTTCCCGATTACCATCTTTGGTCGCTAATCTATGATGTACTTTTTCTTCTAGTATTCCAGCTAATACAGCGGGATTTAATACGGTCTGACAATAATCAGCCAGACTGTAAAGCATCTGTCTACAGTTGCTGGTTTGTAAAAAGTTTAAATTTTCCACCAACGTGTCGTCAAGAGTATACCAAGATCTATCTACATTAAGGAAGGGACATCTTTCATAATACCAAAGTTTAGGCAGCTTGTCAACTATTGGTATTGCACCTACAGACAAAGCTTCAAAAAGTCTAAAGGTTTCTGGACTATGAGCACCTTGTGGACATAGACATAGTTTGGAATTATTTAAAACATCAAAGTACTCATCTCTATCTAAACCCTTATTGAATCCATTCGTGATTTTCACAAAGTATTTATACTTATCGCCAGACTCATTCATGACCCTGTCTAAGCCTCGTTTAAAAGCATCCCTCGTTCCAGTGTGTGGAATTTGTCCCATGAAACAAAAATCATATTCTCGTTCTGTTAAGGGTTTTATTTCTAGCGTTGGGCCAGGGTCTTTAAAGGTTCCAAGTGGCAGCGGATAAGACAATGGATTATGCACAGGATATCCCCATCTGTCAAGCATAAAGTAGTGCTGAAAAATAATCAACACATCGTCTCTAGCAAACTCCTTGGGTGGAATATGTATTTCTTTAGAAGTGCAGAACACTACGTTATGTTTATCGTCATTATAGCTTGGTAAATCTTGACCCTGATACTTTACAATCACACGAAAACTATCATCTAGTTTACTAGCCAGATGAGCAGCAGTATGTAGTGTAAACTTATTACCTAATTCAAAGTCTCCAAAGATATCAATTAATTCTGCTGCCATGTTACATCCAATCTTCTTCTATGAGCCATAGGTTAAATTCTTCTTGTTTAATAATTATTCCAAGCTTATGTCCCATGTATGGGATTTTTTGTATTCTTCCTGATTCTTTAAAATCTTCTAAAACCGCCTTAACATTATGCGGCCACATGATGCCCCATTTAAACTGGTGCTGCTTAGATTCAATTAACTTAGTATACTTATCTAGGTCATGATGTTTAGGAGTTCTTAAATTTGTGCCACAACTTTCAGCATTATAGATAAACAATATTGCTGCTTCTTCTTTGATGTATGCTTTTAGATCATTTACTTTTAATGTGAATTTTCCTGCTGTTGGAACCCACTTCATTTCTAATGGTAGATTTTTGTAAGTCCCGTGATAAGTCATGTCAACCATATAGTCAGCACCAGAAGTATTAGTTCCAGTTGCCATGTACTCACCATCGTTTTCAATTCCATTGTCGCTCCAACTATCTATATCGACATCTGGATTATTCTTACAAACTTCTAACCATCTATTGAAAAAATACTTTTCAACTTGAGTAGTAAATTTGATATGTTTCTTAAAATCATCTTTAGATCTGTTGTCAAATCTTTTATCCATCAACCTGGTGCCTCGTAAAAACCAATCTCATGTCCTTCAGCAGTACATCTTTCCATCGTCTCCTGTTCACCAAAAGCTTTCAAGTGATCTTCTACATGGTTACACATAGTTTGATTAGTGCCGGGCCATTTATTTTTGTAGAAATGGCATAGCTTTGTACACTTAAAATGCCTCCTTGTATGTGATATTGGCTGTGGATAATCATTTCTTTTAATCTGTTTGAATCTCTTCTCTAACATCTTTAAAAACTTAGCCTGATCATCCTCATCATAGCACATGCTAAATGGACCACCGTCGCGTATATAGAAGATCGACATAATTGCTTGCTCGTATTCAGGAAATAGTTTTGATATTGCATAATTATACAACAGCAACTGAGGATCTTCAATCAGTTTCTCATAAGTTTTTTCTTCGCCTGTCGCCCAGTTTAATCTTCGGCCCGTTTTCCAGTCAATAACTTCTATGACGCCATCTTCTACTTCTGTAACTAAATCTATTGTACCTTTAATAGCTAATTGACCAGTAACGGATTCTCCATTAGGCATTTTGTACTCAAACTTAGCCCAGTCTTCTTCTATT
>Ga0208919_1001333_pt1 | contig 14404 bp, 31 predicted proteins | sample 4_EtaG_FD_184076 | JGI IMG/M metagenome (GOLD analysis project Ga0208919, IMG submission 184076) | Marine viral communities from the Subarctic Pacific Ocean - 4_ETSP_OMZ_AT15127 metaG (SPAdes) (version 3) | ecosystem: Environmental > Aquatic > Marine > Oceanic | place: Pacific Ocean | collected...
GGCAGGGCCTCTATATACTCGATATGCTGTTCTCTCTCGCCCTGCTTACTATGCTACTTCCTATAAGTGTAGTCCTCGGCCCCTCACAACCAATAAGCTTTTTTGTTCTCTACGTTTACGTAAGAAAAATGCTTATGTGCTTTTGTGTTCTTTAGTTGCGCTCCCGATTTGCTTGGGCAAGGTACAACAGAAAATCTACAAAGTCAAGTGGCTGTGGAAAAAAAATTGTAACCCGCAAAGACTTAATAGACAGCCTTCTAAACGATGTTTTGCTGGTTTTTGAAAAATCAAGCCCGCTAGAAACCTTAAAAAAACGTCAGCAATACAGAGATCGGGGATAATATAGATGTATACACGCCTCACGCACGCAACCGAAACGCATCCGTGAACCCCCGTGGGTGCAATACGCGCACGATTCGCGCATAGATTTCAGCTTTATTCAATCCGCCTTAACCCTTTGAGTATTAGTGATTTATCCACCGTTGATTCTATCGACAGTGTAAACGCTGAGAGGTAACTAGCTGAGACTGAGGTAAGGACAGTCCCTTGGCTCTCCTACTACGTCAAGCCCACACCTCACGTACGGGTACGCATACACCTAGCGCACACATACTCGTGCATCCCCGCACATACGCACACATGCTCGCGCTCGCTCGCTTGTGCACACACGCATCTGGGCGGGCATACGCACACACCCGCACATGTACCCGCGCCTGTGCTGGCATGCGATCACGTACACGCGCACATGTACACACGTACACGCACATGCGTAAAGACTTTCCTTATTTAGAATGAATATAAACAAGGGTTGTATCTCGTTGGTTGTTAGCCAGTTACAAATGGGATTCAATTTTGTTGTCGAAATATGGAGAAGTTTTTTGTACCTTTACCAAAGTTGGCAACGCAGCTGACTATCAAAATCTCTAGTGATGAGCACATACACTCCCACACACTGCCCAGAGACGGGCTTCTAAGCCCAAGCGTAAGCCGAAGGCTTCGAAAGCGAAGCTTAAAGCCAAAACCATTCGGAAGCCCAAGCGCAGCTCGAATGCAGGCTTGGAGCAGGCACAAGCACGAGGCGGTGTGGGTGTCGGCACTCCCGCAAAGACGAAAGTTGTTCACGCCATCACCGAAGGTGATGCTCAACCGTTCGAGCCGCGTAAGGCTGTCGTCGTCACTCCCTCACCTGCCAAGCGAGCGGCTGTGAAGGAAGTGTTTACACTTCTCGACGGTGAAACCCCTCAGGAAGCTATCCGCCGCCAGCGTATACTCGCTGAGCAGGAGCGGTGCGCACTTGAAGCGGAGGCGCTGATGAGCGGAGCCCCTGAAGTATTCTAAACAACCCCTTTAGGGGTTACAAATCAGATTTGGTTTTTCGGAACCAATGCCGTACCTTTACCAAGCCGATGGCAATTCAGCTATCGCATTCTAAATCTCTCTGTCATGCAATCATGCAAGCAAGCGGCTGTAAATAGCCTGTACTACGACGTACAACTCGACATTCAAACCATAGGTTTCGATGCTGTCCGTGCCACCCACGAATGGGACACACTCACCAACGACGAGCAGATGACGCTCGAAGACCTAGTGAACACTCTGTAAGAGTGTGACTGTGACACCTATGCAGGAACACCCTGCTTAATGGGGCTTTAGAAAAGACCGCCCCAAGGTGTCCTTTACAAGCGGTTGCCTGATGGGGGCTACCATAGCAGGGTTCGACTCCCTGAACCGCTCTAATATCAAAAACGATGTGTCGTGAGCAAGCTACTCATGAGGGGCATAGCCCGCAAGCCGTATAGTGTAACTGGATAGCACACCCGCGTTAAGGATGTAGTACACATCTACGATGGAGGAGCAGGTTCGAATCCTGTCTATGGCTCTAATTTTCAAAATCTCAAAACGATGTTAAACCCTTTTCTCGACTGCACAATAGAAGAAATCATAGATGCCTATGAGTACTTCCATGACATCCGCGACTACAAAGGATGCCAACTAGTTGGTACTGCCTTTGCTGCATGCACAATCTTAAACCCCCAAGCCCTAAGCTAAATGACACACGAACAGAAAGAAGCCCACATAAAGCGAGTTACACGGAGCATCATGATGGGTGCTAGTAGGTACTCCCGCGATGGGCTAACCATTGAAAACCTACCTGCTCCACAGAGGGCAGGGACGATGACACAAGGCGAGACATACGCTAAGATGACGGCGCGTAAACTAGTCGAAAACATTCAAAATAAGTAAAATGAAAACGAAATTCACCAACACACGAGTAATCCGCGTAGGATCGCAGGTGTTACACAGAGGAGGCTTCGGTCGGGACTCTCAGAGCGTAGCAGGCGTAATTGCCATCGAGCAGACGAAGCACTACCGCGAGAAGTACGGGGCGGAGGTAGATGAAGTGAGCATGGGTGACAACTACGTACTCACACTAGACAACGGACACTGGTGTTACTCAGACCAAGTGGATGGAGTAGTAATCCCTTCAGAATCAGCAGCTTAGAAATTAAATTTGGAAATAGGAAAACTATGCCTTATCTTTGTATCGGCAATGTTGCCAACTCAAAATCTCTCTCTCATGAAATATGCTAACGGTTACCTACCTAAGATTGCCTACCACATGGTAGTCACTCAAGACCAATCCAAGGTCGATTACTTCGCCAAGCGTCAACAGCAGACGTATGGTGACCCCACCCCCGAAGATGATGACTTCTTAAGAAGTGAAATCACCCGACTAGTAGCCGAGCAGTTACCAACTGCACGAATGTACCACGTACAAACATGAGCGACATGAAACAATACATCTTCAGCTTCGAAGGGAGCGGATGGAATAGCGTATACGCTACCTCTAAAGAGGAGGCAGTTCAAGCGGCACTCGAAGAGTACAAGCACAGCGCAACACTCAACCCGATACCGAGCAGCTTCTTCCTCCGTGAGAGTAACGAAGAAACCTATCAGTCTCTACTGAGTCTGTTCTACTAACACACATAGCGATGACACGTCCCCTGTGAGGATAGGGTGAGGATGTGTCAACCCAACAGCTGTTCCTTCCACCCGTTACCACGGGATTATGGCAATGAACATGAGGGTTGATGGTGGTTCGATTCCACCCATCGCTACAATTGGACGGTGTTACAAATCACCAGGAAGACCATTACCTGTGTTGTAAGCTATGGGTGACGAGGCTTGCACCGATGGGAGAGAAACCCAAACATCGTCTTTTTTTATTAATTCAAAATCTCTAACACATGAAAGTATACGCAGTCCAAGCACTCAGTTGGTTACTCGACGAGTGCGAAACAGAAATCTACGCTAACAAAAGCGATGCAATGGAAGCATTCAATGACTTGTTAGCCTCGTACCATGACGGGATCGCCAAGGTGCATAGCCAGAGCGAGACACACGTCTACTTCGAAGGCAAGTACGATGAGCAAATCAAGATATTAATTGAAGAAATCGAAGTGATTTCACGAGTAAAAATGAAGTAAAATGATGACAGATAAACAAGCCCTAGCCTTCATGCAGAAGGTAGATGCAAACGCCCCATTTTGGGTGGAGTTGCACGACGAAGACCGACCGACGATGAATATCAACGGCAATGACGTACCGCGATGCCTATACAATCTCATGCTCACCAAGCGTGACATCAGGCTGTATGCAGACCACAACATGAAACCTAACCGACACTGGAAGATAGGCGACGTAAAGAAGTACTTTGGACTCAAGGGTGGCAAGGGTAAAATCAAGGATGCCATCTTCGTAATCCACGACGAGTTTATTGGACGAATAGAAAACCAAGACGATGATACAATTGAAAATGACTGAACAAACCTTTACTGCCGTAGCTGATTGGGCAGAGCGCATCCAAACGATGGCGCAAGAGAACAGCCTTATTAATGCTCAGGATATCGTACACGATGTGTTCGGTATGCTACGAGACGACGAACACTTTATACCACGACTATGAATCCAGACGAACACGAAGACCCAACACCAACCTACACAGGGGAGGTATACATCACTGTCTGTGTACAGATACAAGACATGGAAGCTGACTCCGAAGCCGAGGTTTCTTCGCAAGCCCTGTCAGCCCTAAAGGAATGCCTTAATAATCATCAATCTGTTTTCGCTAACTACGAATCAGAGGTATATGTACAGGAGATAGAGGACTGGGATTTGTATCAATCCAATGCACCTAAAGGCTTCCTAGAGTTAGCAGACGATGCTTATGACCGAGCCAAAGACAATTAAACAATACAACAATGATTAATTACGAGCGACTATACAACGAACTGGTCACTGTGTACGAGAAGACACACGAGGACGATCCCATAAACTACACGCTTATGGACTTGATGGACATCGCCAAAGAGCGATACCATAAATACTTATTTGAAACAGCAGAAAAACTAACGAAAAATGATTAACGACGAAAGCCAACTCACATACACGATAGAGAATTTAATCTCTATCTCACGGATAGAATACGAAGCGACTGATGCCTGCTTCAGCGCATTTAGCGACGAATGGGACAAGGCGATGGACACGCTGACACCCGAAGAGCAGGTCATAGCCATCGGGCTAAAGGACAGCATACGAAGAGACGTGTTCGATGGACTAAACATCTGATTCAGAGTCAGTTAAAAAACAGAAGAAACAACAACACTATGACAAACTTTGAAAAATATATCGGGCATGAATTGCCTCAGGAGTGGATCAATTACATTGACGCACACACAACAGAAGAACTTATGCATCAAGCGGAGAGGCTTAAGTTTGACTCATGGTGTCCCGTTGCCTTGGAAGGTGACTCACCTGAACTGCGAAAGCACTTGAAAGAAGCAAGCGAACTGTTCTTCAAGTACGTTGAGTTTCAGTCAGTTAGAAATTAAATTTGGAATAACGAAAACTATCCCTTATCTTTGTCGAGGTCTATTAGTGAAATAGAATCATATCTCCCTGTCACGGAGAAGTCGAAGGAGCGTAACCTTCATAGACCGCAAACTAAATCTCAATTACAATGAAATTATATGCATCCATACATGGAGTATGTGGACTAGCCGAGAACTACTCCGATACCACAGCAGCCTTCTTTAAGACACTTGACGAAGCGCTCGAACACAAGGCAAGGCTACTCAAGTGGATTACGAAAAGCCCTTTCGAAGAAGTAATCAGTCAGGCGGACGGCTTGGAAGATATCATCGTTATCAATGACGACGAGAGTGAACACGAGATACTCAAGGTTGTAGAAATAAATCCTATGTACGACTCGACTAGCGGGATATACTTCCGTGAATGGTTTGTTTGGGACCAGATGGATAGCGAACCGCACTGTGATGGTTACTTACCATCGGACATGGGGTGTATAAGGACAGCCCTTGAAGCCATTGAATTTCAAGCCCCGCTCCCAGGACGAGGCCGAGCGCGGACGTTTGATCTTGATGTATTCAAAGATTTTTTCAATGACCTATGGTACAACAGCCAATCGATGCTCGACTGTGACGACTTGTGCCTCCACTTCTTCCGAATCCCCAAATTAGAAACACTAAAAAACAATAAATAAAACACAATGGCTAACTACGCAGTATACCGAGTCTACAAAGACTGGAACAAACGCTCTAGAACCCTTATGGATGGGCTCACACGAGAACAAGCACAAGAGATTGTGCGGAACACACCGAGCAACGAGAACAGCATGGTGGTGTTCGATAAGATGAAATAAACACATAAACAAAATCTCATGTACAAAGTTAGATTCCACCTCGGACGAGGTGAACACTTCATGCACTGGCAGTTAAAAGACTTGGAGTCAGGCAAAGTCTCCTACATCCACCCACAAGACAATCAGCTAGCTTTGCTAGGTTGTAAGCTAAGTGTACAGCCAACAGCGGCACAGAAGATTCATGACGGCGCAAACAAGACTGTTTGTGCATGGATAGAGTGCAAAGCTGTCCAGGTCTTGGCGGTCAATAGAATCAAGCCTAACGAAGGTGACTACCGCATCAAGTTTAACCCACGACTCAACCCCGACTGGACTGACGAAACCGACAGCATTGTAAGCGGTCACGAATACGAAATACTTTTTACAAACGACAGAACTCTATGGGTTGTAGGTTGGGAACATGAGTGTGACTTAAACTAACGGCAATGAAATACAAACCTAAAATTCAATCAACAGTACACGTCAACCCACCTAAAAACTTTAACGAGTGGGCGGCGAACCTACACAAACAAATCAATCAGCAGTACAACGCTAAAATTAAATCAAAATGAAAAAACTACAAAGTTGGACTAAGCTAATGGAAACCGACCTTTTAGCTCTTGCGGAAGAGTACAACATAACTATCCTTGATCACGAGGGGCATACGTTTATACCTTTGAGGAAGAAGTTCATGAGTCGGACAGCAAACATGGTACGGAGGTTCAATCGACTACATGGAACCTCCGTGTCTGCAAACGCCGTCGCTGCTAAGTACAAGAGAGTGCGAAACCCTGAGTGGGCTAAGATGAAGAATAACATTCAGAAAGAGAAGTATAGGCAGGCTCGCTTAAACACAAGCGGACTTCTTTATCCCGATAACCCCGTAGAGGTAGCCCCTGAAGCCCCGCCTACACCAAATAGGAGCGGCATCAGCATAGCAGTGGTTAAGCTGTCCCGACTACTGTCGGAAAACAAAATAGACGAAGCTACTTTTAACGAGGCTATTGCTCAGTTTTAAATCAACCCTCATGCACCAACTCACCCATCACCTCAAGCGCATAGCTAATTGGATCGACTGGAACTTCCGTTGGTTCTTTACGAACGGACAGAAACACAAAGACCTAAAGCTTGTCTCCATGCTCTGTACACAGATAGAGTGCATGATAATAGAGGCAAAAGAGCATAAGGTGATGGATGAGGAGGTGGAGAATTGGAAGCAGAGCTATAGGAATATATTTAAGCAGTACGAAAAAAACTTTTACAAATGACCACACTACAAGAGTCCTTCCCCGAACAGCACGATGCCCTAGTAAGGATGGGGGATGCCCAGAAACTATTCACTAGGTTCATGGAAATCCAGCGCATCCGAAAACGTTATGGAAACCCTACAACGCCAATGGCTAACAAGACCTATCACGAAAGACGACTTGACTCCTTGTTTAAAGACGGCGAAAACTATGGATTTTAATTACTATGACCGAAACATCACAGCTATGGGAGTACGTTGTCAACGGACAAACCTTCTACACACCATCAGGTGCATTTGCTTACCAACAAGATCCTAACGCAAACCTCGTATATGAAAAAGAGATTAACTAATATTGAAGCCATTAACCAAGTAAGCTCTATGTCCGACAGAGAGTCCAAACCTTCTGTCGTGGCAAGCATCTTCGCTAAGGAAGACATCATCGAACACGATGTAGACAACTGGGTGCTTATACCTACACACGAACTATTACATCAGTTCAAAGGGTATGCTGTTGAAGCTGTGTCAGGGTACATAGACGAAGCCGAAAGGAACAATGGTCATCTTCGATTCAAAGAAGAGATGTTCGAATTGCACAACAGGAACATGGAATTATTAGATTCCGCTATCGAATACTCACGTATTCATTCAGCAGTTAAGGAGCAGTCAGAACGCTGACGCTTAGGGTGGAGCATGGTGTGCAGGGAGATCCTGTAACGAGGTTTTGGTACGTACATCTTGATGATTATTACCTAATTGAGAACCTTGAGAAACAAATCCACCCTTTTCCTTGACTTTGAACAAACCATTAATTAAATTTACACATGATACAATCCGATGACGAGATAATCAGTGCTTGCATAAGCCAGTTCTATGATGCATTGCGTATGGCAGATACCAAGCGAAGACACAAGGAGCAGGTTAAGGCGCGTAACGCAATTGCCGTCGCTCTCCTTGGTCACTTTAACTCTAAGCAAGTTGCCGCTCACCTCAGCAGAGACAGGTCTACGCTTTCTCATATGGTAAAAAAGCACGAAGACAACATGAGCTATTGGGAGGGGTACAAAGACCGATACCTATTAGCTAAAGAGATAGTCGATTCGCTAACATTTAAGCACGTAGAAGAAACGCGACTAGCGTACTTGGCTGTGCGAAAGCAATTTATCGAGAGCCATATCAGATCAATCCACAGAAACATTGAAATTAAATCCAATCAATTAAATGAGTAATTACAAATTCAAGACCACGAACATACGTGGCAAGCAGTACGTTGAAGTCAACGAACGCATCAAGTTCTTCCGCCAGGAAGAGCAGTACAAAAACTGGAGCCTTATAACAGAGTTCACGATGTTAGACTCGGAACAATGTGTGTGCAAAGCCTCTATCGTAGACGCCTCTAACCGTATTATATCTACGGGTCATGCTCACGAAGTGCAAGGCAGTAGCAACATCAACAAAACTAGCTACGTAGAGAACTGCGAGACATCGGCTATCGGCAGGGCATTAGCTATGTTGGGCATAGGGATCGACACGTCTATCGCTTCGGCTAACGAGGTGTCAGATGCTATCGCTAAACAAGACACTCCGAAGGAGGCTACCGTTGCTGAAGAGGCCAACATAATGGACAAGGCTGTTGCTTACCTCAAGTCGCAGACAGACAAGAAGAAAGCTTTTGAGTCTATCACGTCGAAGTACGGGGAACAGCTTACAGAGAAGCAGAAAGCAGGGCTTAGCAAGTTTGTTCGATGACAGCGGCTGGAACTAAAAAAACAGTAACGTACACCTCAGAAGCATACATGAGGAAGCACAAGATGGAGCGTAATCGTATTAGCAGAAGCGCAAAGAAAATTGTGTGGACTGACGTCTCGATTCCTCCGCCCTGTGATGGCTTGTACTTTACTAAAAACAATGAGCTTAGAGGCGAAGTAGAGCTTACCTCATATGAGCTTCGGAAAGGAATCCCCTATTGGTCTACATCCTTTAAACCCGACTACTGGGGGGTGTCGTCAGAAGAATAATTAACATGAATATATCCGAAAAACTAATGGAGAGGTATGGCAAGTCACACTTGTCGTACTCCTCGCTAAAGAATGCTCTTGGTGATATGGCGCAATTTGATCGCTATATGAAAGGAGAACTTAAATTTAAATCTGACGCCCTTGACTTTGGTACGCTATACGATATGCTGCTGTTTGAACGAGACAAGGCTATGGAGAAGTACACTGTGATGAACAAAGGGCAAATCCTTTCTGAGTGCAGTGAGAAAACAAAGAACTCTAAATCCCCTCACCTAACATCAGAGTACAAGGGAGTCAAATCCCAGATGGAGGAAGCAGCTAAAGAGAAAGGCAACACACTAGTCTCTCAAGAAGATTGGAAGACAGCCAACGACATGATTGACCGCTTAGATTCTTGCGGTTTGATAAACACATACCTCAAGGGCGACTACCAGGTCGGTTTCCTTGAGGAGGTAAACGGTGTGCAAGTGAAAGGGTTTCTCGATTGCTTAGGCGATGGATTTATCAGTGACAGCAAGTCAGCCCGCAGCTCAGAGAAGTTTCGGTATAGCGTGAGGGACTTCTCTTACGACATACAAGCATACATATACACAAAAGTTTTTGGAATAAAAACCTTCTATTGGGTTGTACAAGAGAAAACTTATCCGTACCTTCCTGCCCTCGTAAAGTGTACAGACGAAACCCTATTCGTAGGTGAAATGAAATTCACAGACGCCCTAGGTAGGATAGAAAAATTCCTTAACGAAGACTATAACCCCATGACAGATTATTTGCAATATGAAGTTTAAACGACTAACAACAAACCTAATGCTTATAGGAGCATTCATTTTATTTCATCTTTTATTCACCAATTTTCTCTACACATGAGCGAACAAACAAAGAAGTACGAAAGCGTACTATGCGGTTGGGCCGATGAGCCTAGCTTTAATGACAACGGCGAGCTACTGTCTTGGACATTCCGCCTAAAGGATAATGAACTCAAGGACATCCTTGATCAGTATCTAACAAGACGTGACGAAGAGGGGCGGGGCGGCAACGCACGGTTCAAACTCTTTATGTCTAAGAATGGCAAAGCTTGCCTGAGCGTATGGGATCCTAACAGCGCAGCTGCACAGGAACGCCAGAACACTCAAGCTAAAGCTCCAGATGCAAAGGCTGACGACCTGCCCTTCTAAACCATTCGGTTTTTATGCTTGTTGGGAATGGGGGTTGAGGAATGTAAAGTTCCTCTCCCCCTTTTCTTTCTCCGCTAGCAAAGAAGGCAGAGAGATTACATTCTTTGTACACGTACAAGACCACACAGATAAACATGAGGTATCTCTTCCGCTGTTTAGCGAGGATTACTTAATTTTGTACATCCCTAACAAGGAAGGAGATAACTGCGTGGTTATAGACGGCAAAGATTGCCTCGGACAGCTTACGATTAACTTCAAATGGATAGCCGTTTTCTTAAAAAGAAAATTCAGAATCAATGAACTCCACCACACTGACAACGTATTCCATGACAGCCGACGTGACCTACCTGAAGAACAGGAGGCTTAACGATACCGTAGTGTGGATTGTTAGCGGGTATGACCTGCCTGAAGATATAATGGAGCGCGATGAGAGTACCATGTCGCGCCTTGATCTAGAGATTTACGGCAAGGGCTATGAGAACACAAAAAAAATAGTAATCACTAAGATCCGCTCTAAAAAGGAAATTAGCTAACTAGACAATCATACGTGGAACGTAGAACTATATACTATATGACCGTTGAAATATCTTATGTTAAAAACAAAACCTCCTACAAGAAACAGACTTGGATTGTAAGCAAGCAAGCAACGCTTGCGGACATAATGGAGAAAGATAAAAGAACCATGAAGATGCTAGAAGACCTGGTTTACAAGAAGGGCTCACGTACTGTAAAGAAGGTGGTTATTGATAAAATATTAACTAAGCTCTCCCTAGGGAAGGAGAACAAATCCGCAATGTATGAAGCACGATAGCTACATAAACCCAAATCACTATAGGCGATCATGTAAAGAGACATGGGAAATGATGGTCGACATATGGGGGAAAGAGAAGTACATCGCTTTCTGCGAGATGAATGCTTTCAAGTACAGGATGCGAGCAGGACTAAAGCCTAACCAGCCGTTTGAACGCGAGCTGGAAAAAGCCAATTGGTATGAACTAAAAGCAATGGAATTAAAAAATGAAAGTAACGATATTCAAGGACGTGTTCCAGAAGGACAAGCCCCATCACATAAACATGGCGACAGCCTTAAAGAGAATCCAGCAGGGGACTTCTGCGCCAACGATTAAGCTTGTACGTGATGGCAATAAAGAAAAGAAGAAGAAGCTCCCCGTTGTCCTCTTTAGCGGAGAATTTAGCACCAGGGCTGACGAAGCGTGTATTAGTCATAGCGGATACGTTGTTTTGGATTTCGATCACATCGATGTTGGTTCATCCAAGAAGCTGCTCGGTTCGGATCCTTATGTCTATAGCTGCTGGGTTTCACCGTCTGGTGACGGGCTCAAGGCTCTAGTACACATAACAAACCCTGAGCGTCATCGGGATCACTTCCGCGCTCTTCGAACGTACTTCCATAAGCAGTACGGACTAGAAGTAGATGAGTCGGGCATCAACGAGTCCCGCGCATGCTTTGAATCGTATGACCCTGAGCTCTCTCTAAATGAAGAAGCGGCTAGCTTTGGGGCTTTTGCTACAGAGCAGGGCGAATCACAGGTAGCTGTTTCTAAATCAGGGAGTTACACCGATTACTTAAAGCTAAATCTAGCCTCCCGAATGATCCGCCAGTGTGATGACGGAGAGAAACACGCCGTCCTTCTTAAGGCGGCTCGACTTGTAGGCGGGTATATAGCGGCAGGAAGAATCGAGGATGACGAGGCTGTCCGTGTACTGATGCGGGAGATTAAGAAAAGAGACATAGATTCTGAGGATCACGCATATAAGACCATAAGAGAGGGCATAGAGAAGGGCAAGCAGGACCCTATAAGGGCCACCCTGGCAGACGAGAAAGAGGCCAAGAGAGAGCTTCTAATCAACGATGGAGACATGTCGTTCATTTCGTCCGACGATGAAGACTTCCGATGGATAGACGACTACGCTAATGGCCGCATCGAGGTGGGGCTAGATACTGGAGACGAAACGCTGGACAAGTACTTCCGCTATAAAAAAGAATTCACTATCATCAATGGGCATTCTAATGTAGGTAAGACCACTATGGCTCTATATATGATGGTTAACTCCGCTATACGCCACAAGTGGAAGTGGGTGGTATACTCATCCGAGAACCGAACAGCCTCGTTGAAGATGACCCTTATGCAATTCGCGGTTAATCGCCCGATTGACGCCATGACATATGATCAACGTAAAGAAGCGTACAGGTGGGTGAATGAGCACTTTACAGTCATCAGTAACAAGCAGGTATACAGCTACGCCGATATCATCGTGTTCCTCGAAAAGATCCTAAAGCAGCAGCCTGTTGATGCTGTCTTTGTAGACCCATACAATAGCCTAAAGCTGGACATGAAGAACAGCGGTATAGGGGTACACGACTACCACTACGAAGCCGCGTCTGAGTTCCTTACGTTTTCTACTGCACACAATGTAGCTGTTTGGCTTAACATGCATGCCGTAACAGAGGCGCAGAGACGCAAAGGAGACGATGGGTTACCTATAGCCCCTTACGCCGAGGATACGGAGGGTGGTGGTAAATTCGTAAACCGATCAGACTGTTTTATTACAGTACATAGAAAAGTCCAGCATCCTGACTTCAACGAACGTAAAGTAACAGAATGGCACATGCGTAAGGTTCGTGACGTAGAGACGGGCGGTGAGCCGACCTCACTGGACGAGCCTATTCGCTTTACAATCAACACATCAAGAACAGCTTTTAGATTGAACCATACTCAAAAGGAATTGTTTCAATCTATTGGGTCGCAATTTGATAACTATAATGTTTTTAATCCCAATTAAACCGTAGCTTCGCTATGTGAAGCGAAAGACAAAAGGAACCCCCAAAAAGAAATCATCCAAAAAAAGAAATTTAGGTAAGTACAAAAGCGGATTAGAGAAAACCTGCGCCGATCTTCTAGCTGAGTCAGGCATAAGTTTTACCTACGAGACACATCAGTATATGCTCGTAGATAAATTTAGATACCCTGGCACGTATCTTAAGTCAACAGCCAAGAAGAAAGAGCTAACAGACAGAACAAACGCCGTTGTACTTCCTATAAAATATACTCCAGACTTCGTAGGACCAGACGCGGTGTGGATTATCGAAACCAAAGGGTACGTTCCTTCTCATCATGATTTCCCGATGAGGTGGAAGCTGTTCCTTAAACACTTGATAGACTCAGGAGAACCAGTCCCAGCTTTATTCATCTGTAAAAATAAAAGTCAGATTGAACAAGCAATTGAAAAAATTAAACAACTAGGATATGGTAGAAAAGGAGTTAACAAAAGAGCAGCTAGGAACCACGTATCGCGTGGCGACAGTACGGCTGCATGATATAGTAACAGAGTTCTATGAGGACCTGTTCGACATCAAAGGAGATCCGAGGACGGACCCAGGTAACGTGGCTAACATGATATCTGCGATCCGCATTTCGATAAATTTAGAGCTAGACCTTATTAAGGAGGCTTCATATGAACACCTTGAAGCCAACTCAAATGATAAGCCAAAGCAGGAGAGCCTATTCGGGTTCAACAGGAAGGGTAGCTGAAGTACGATTTGCTCGTGCTGCTACAGCCCTTAACCTTCAAGTAACCAAAGCCAACCGCAAAGATGATATGCATCTGCACGTTGACTATTGGATGACCTATGATGGGAAGGAAGGGAGATGGGGGGTTGACGTGAAAGGAAACAACCTGCCCGATGAGATTTGGTGTGAGTTTAAAAACGTAAGGGGGAACCCTGGATGGATGTACGGGGGATCAAAAATCATAGCCTTCGATATGCCAGAAGAGGGTGGTTTTAGCGTTGTGGATCGGGAAGACTTAAGACTTTTTTGTGAAGAGAACGTAGAGGATGTCATGGTGACGAATAAAGCCGACGCACACCTTAAGAAATACCAAAGAAAGGATAGGCTAGACCTCATCACGAAGCTTAAATTACTAGACCTCAAGAGATTGAAAACGTACAGAGTGTGGGACTACTTTAAGGGGTATTGACTATCTTCGTAGTTCGCTTTTTTAAAAAAAAATAATCAATGAAAACTTACGATCCTTCACTTGTCCCTTGGGGCGAGGTGGGGTACGCTGTCTATAAGCGTACCTATTCGAGAACAGATGAAAACGGAAAAACAGAAGAATGGGAAGACACCGTTGACCGCGTGGTTGATGCGTGTAGAGAGCAGCTTAATTGCGGGTTTACACAATTCGAAGAAGGAGAGTTAAAGAAGATTATGATGGAGCTAAAAGGAACCGTCGCAGG
>Ga0208919_1001334_pt1 | contig 14382 bp, 21 predicted proteins | sample 4_EtaG_FD_184076 | JGI IMG/M metagenome (GOLD analysis project Ga0208919, IMG submission 184076) | Marine viral communities from the Subarctic Pacific Ocean - 4_ETSP_OMZ_AT15127 metaG (SPAdes) (version 3) | ecosystem: Environmental > Aquatic > Marine > Oceanic | place: Pacific Ocean | collected...
GTTTTCTCCTTATTATTTATGTATTAACCTTATCATACTTTGTTCAATCTGTCAAGCTATGTCAAGGTTCGATAGGGTGTCGAACCTATCTACAAGCACCAGATTTTCTAGCACCTTTAATCTTCACACGCATTTCTCCAAATGGTGTCTGCTTTATCCTATAAACACAACCCCAACCTGTCGTAGATTTATATCCTGCTTTGGATAAACTACTCCTATCACTTACTCCAAAATGTGAGTAATTGTTCTTTGGTTGTGTACTCGTACTCTTTTCTAATTGTGATACATATTTCACAATACTTCTTTTATCTAGTGTCGGCATATTCAAATCTCCTTATCAATTATTATGCCTTCAGCATAGCATACTTTGAGCCATCTGTCAATGCAAGTAAGGGTTCGATAGGGTGTCGAACCTTCATCATTCCCTATAATATGTATCATCTTTTCCTATGTCGCCGAGTCATCATAGTATAGAAGGAATGGTTAGTCTTGCTTGTCTTAAGTGTCTGTTTTCTGGGCATATGACTACATAATAGACAGAAACAAGGTGAAATAATGTGTAGTTCTCTGCATTATGTCGTGCTTACCGAAAATATTATATAAAAAAAGGGGGAGTTTGTGGTGTTCTCTCGTGTTCTCTGCATTATTTAGGGTTCGAGGGGGTGTCGAACTCTCCGAACTTACCGAACATACTAGAAATCTGGGACAAAAAAAATAGAAATACTATGGAACTCACCGAACTTGTTAGAATATTGGGGCTCACCGAACATATTAAAAATAAAAAAGAAAAAAAAGGTAAAAAAAAGGGAGCCGAAGCCCCCTGGTTCTTAAGAGTTGGAGTAAATTAAACTCCAGATTATTATATTAGCAAAGATTAAAGTAATCATATAAAAATTTCCTCGTTGTCTGTTATTCATTTGTTTATCCTTTATAATGTGGGGAGCTTTTACACTCCCCTGGTTAATATTATATTGAGTTTTCAAACTGTTCCTCTAAAGATTCTGGAGGATTGTAATCATAATCAATAAAATCTGGTAAGCCTACCTTTCTAGCAATGGAATTATAATTATTAATCCATAACTTTCTTTGGTCAGCAGGAAGCCTGCCAGGTTCGTCAAGTAAATTGCAGATATTCTCTAATCTAGCTGAAGTTTCTACAAAGTTTATTAAGTCTTTCTTATTCATTTTATTCCCTTTCAAGTTAGTGGGGAGCTTTTACACTCCCCATTTAATATTAGCTAACTTTGTTAATCTGTTTAGCTAATGCTTCTGCACCATCTTCGTCTAAAAGATTAAACGTAGAACACATCTTACGTATAAATCTATTTAGAGCTTGGTCATCTTTGTCGTTCATCTGTTCGACAATCTTCCAAGCCTTCTGGTCAAGAGTCTCAGGAGCTTTATCTTTAGCCCATTTTTGCATCTTGCTCCAAGAGTCAAGCTCTAATTCTACAAGCTTGTTAGAAATATCCTCAAAGCTTGTATTCTTTGAGAAAGTCTCTCTAACTTTCTTAGAGTTAGCAAACTCTCTAAGCTTATTAAGCTTGTTACATACTAAACCTTTTTTGGTTAGTGTGTACTCATAGACAGGTTTTCCTTTACTGTCTTTAAGCTCATTAAGCTCCAAAGTTAACTTTTCAGCTAACTTCTGACCTTTCTCTTTTTGAGCTAGACACCACGCTACAGCAGTAATGCCAATCTCAATCTGAGTTTCGTTAACCTCAGTACCTAAAGTACTTTTGGCTTTCTTCAGCTTGTCTTCTTTATTATCAGCAAGTAGCTGTAACTCACCGATTCTTTTTATATAATCACTCATAGTTTTCTCCTTTGTGATTAAGTTAAAAAACACCAACAAGGAATTTGTTGGATGATTAATCATTACAAAAAAAATTATGAATGTCAACAAAATGTTAAATATAATTTTGAAAGCCTTACTGAGCAAGGGTTTCAGAGGATACTTTTTTTTAAGGTATCTTTTTATAAAAAAACAGTTATTCGTTACATAATATAGCCATACCCCACCACAAAAAATTATTATGTATTGTGTATATATATATGGTAGTGTCATATATAGAATAAAAAACTAGGGTCAAAATAATACTTGCATTTTAGTGGGGAGTAATATATAATATATATAATAATATAATACTATATAGTTTAAGAGGTATTTAAAATTAAATATTATAGTTTTATATTATTACAATATAACAACTTAACAATATAACAATGTAAAGGTCTTAAATACTTTGGAAACTATAGAGACTATATCTACATCACCATATATTAATTTAAATCATTATCTTAATTTAAAAATAACCCAAGACTCTAAATCAGATTTCATAACATTTGTTAGGAAGATTGCTCCTATACTTGTTTCTGATTGGAAGATGGGTCGTCATATAGAAGTAATATCAGAAAAACTAAAACAATTAGAAAGTGGTGAAATAAAAAGATTAATGGTGTTTTTACCACCACGTTCCTCTAAATCTGTTATTTGTTCTAAACTGTTTCCTGCATGGTATATTGGTCGTAATCCAGAACATGAGATATTAACTGTTTCTCATAGTGACCAATTGTCTTCTGACTTTGGTAGGTCTGTTAGAGATGTCGTAGACTCTGAAGAGTTTCAAGATATATTTAAAGGTGTAAAGTTAAGAACTGATGTTAGAGCTGCAGGTAAATGGAAAACAAATCAAGGTGGTAGTTATTATGCAGCAGGTGTTAAATCTCAGATAGCAGGTCGAGGAGCTCACATAGCTATACTAGATGATGTTATGTCTGAAGAAGATTCGTATTCTGAAGCAGGTCGTAGATATGTTAAAGAGTGGTATCCTGCAGGTTTACGAACTCGTATTATGCCTAATGGTTCTATATTAATAATAAACACAAGGTATCACTATGATGACCTATGTGGTTGGTTATTAAAACAACAAGATGAATATGCTATTGCACCTTGGGAGGTAATTAAAATTCCTGCTTGGTTAGATGAAGCAAGTGCTGAGTTGTTACAGTTGCCTGTAGGTTCTAGCTATTTTCCTGAATGGAAACCAAGCGAAGTGTTAGAAGTAGATGAACAAGAAATACGAGCATCTAATGGTGCACGTTACTGGAATGCATTATATATGCAAGACCCTACCCCTGATGAGGGAGGTTTACTAAAAAAAGATTGGATACAATGGTGGGAGTATGACGAACCTCCAACATGTGATTTTATTATTCAAACATATGATACTGCTTTTTCTACAAAGACAACAGCAGACTTTAGTGTTATACAAACATGGGGAATATTTTCACAATATGAAGAAGATGCATCTGGATATGAATCTTTTCAATCACATTTAATACTTCTTGGAAATATTAAAGGTAGATTTGAATATCCAGAACTAAGACGTATAACACAACAATTATATTATGAATATAGACCTGATGTATGTATGGTAGAAAAGAAAGCATCAGGACAATCATTAATTCAAGATATGAGAAGAGCAGGATTACCTGTATTAGAATATTTACCTGATAGAGATAAAGTAGCTAGAGTACATGCTGCATCTCCTATGATTGAATCAGGTAGAGTATGGATACCAAAAAATAAAAAGTGGTCAGAAGATTTATTACAAGAAATGTTACGTTTTCCAAATGCAGCTCATGATGACCAAGTAGATGCTATGACTATGGCAATACATTATATGAAAGAGTCTTGGCATTTATCACATCCTGAGGACCCAGAGTGGGCAGATGAGCCAAAACAAAAAAGAGTTGCATATTGGCGAACTTAATGTTATAATTTGATTTTAGGGGAAAAATATGGCAATAGAAAAAAATCCGTTTGATAAGATACCTGAAGAAATTCAGAATGTAATTCCAATTCCAAAAAAAGTAGAAGATACAGATGCTACTATTCAGTTAGAACCTGATGGTGGTGTAACTGTAGACTTTACAGAAACATCTGTAGAAATGCAACCAGAACCTGATATAGAAGAATGGTATGGTAACATGGCTAATGATATAGAAGAGGAAGACTTACAAGATATAGCTGCAACTGTAATTGATAATTATAGAGCAGATAAAGATTCCAGAGCTGATTGGGAATCTATGTTTGAAAGAGGATTTGATTTATTAGGATTAAAGATAGAAGATACATCAGAACCTTTTGAAGGTGCATGTACAGCAGTACATCCTATGTTAATTGAATCAGCAGTTAAGTTTCAATCAAAAGCAATACAGGAAATGTTTCCTGCAAGTGGACCTGTTAGAACTCAAATATTAGGTAAACAAACACCAGAAAGACAACAACAATCAAATAGAGTTAAGAACTTTATGAATTATCAGGTAACAGACCAGATGCCTGAATACTTTGATGAAACAGAAAGAATGTTGTTTCATTTACCACTAATAGGTTCTGCATTTAAAAAAGTTTATTATGATGCTAATTTAAAAAGACCAGTATCAGAGTTTATACCAATCGACCAGTTTTATGTTTCTTATTATGCTTCTAATTTAAATAAAGCAGATAGGTACACACATGTTATTTATAGAAGCCCTGTAGATTTAGCAAGAGATATGCGTACAGGTATTTATGAAGATGTAGATTTACCAGAAGCTAGTAATCCTAATCCAACATCTTTATCAGAAAAGATGGATACAATATTAGGATTAAGTGTTACAGAAGATAGTGACCCACAATATACATTATTAGAACAACATTGCTATTTAGAAATAGAAGAAGATTATGCTCTTCCTTATATTATTACTGTAGAAGAGCAATCACAAAAAGTTTTAAGTATAAGACGTAACTATAAGAAGAACGATAAGAACCAAGAAAAAGTTTCCCATTTTGTTCACTACAGGTTTGTTCCTGGTTTTGGATTTTATGGGTTTGGCTTGATGCACTTTCTAGGCAACTTAACTATGACTGCAACAGCAGCTATGAGAAGTCTAGTAGACGCAGGTCAATTTGCAAACCTACCAGGAGGTTTCAAAGCAAAAGGTGTTAGACTTGTTGGAGACAATGAACCAATAAGTCCAGGAGAATTTAAAGAGATAGAAGCAACTGGAGTAGATTTAAGCAAGGCAATTATTCCTCTCCCCTATAAAGAGCCTTCCTCTACTCTATTTCAGATGCTTGGATTTGTAACTGCTGCAGGTCAAAAGTTTGCAGATAGCACAGAACAAATTGTTTCTGATGCTGCATCTTATGGTCCTGTAGGAACTACAATGGCTTTATTAGAAGCATCTAGTAAATTCTTTTCATCTATACATAAGAGATTACATAAATCTCAAAAAGAAGAATTTAAAATTCTTGCTCGTATAGATTATGAATACTTACCCTCAGAGTATCCATATGAAGTACCTTATGCTGAACAAAGTGTATTTAAAAAGGATTTTGATGGTAGGGTTGATGTAGTCCCTGTATCAGACCCTAACATTCCTTCTAATGCACACAGAATGATGTTGGCTCAGATGGCTTTACAAATGGCTCAACAATCCCCTCCTGGTATGTTTAATATAGAAGAATTAAATAGAACAATATTAAATGCTGCTAATATGCCTAATATTGAACAGATACTTCCTCCTAAAAAGAAACCACAAGCTATGGACCCAGTATCTGATATTATGGCAGCAACAAAAGGTATACCAATAGCTGCATTTCCAGGTCAAAATCATGATGCCCATATTCAAACAAAGATGGCATATTTACAAGACCCTATGAATGGTGCTAATCCTATTATGGCTAGAATTAAACCAATACTAGAAGCTAATATTCAAGAACATTCTGTAATGAAATATCAAGAACAAATTAGTGGTGTAACAAAAATGGCAGGTCAGCAAAATCCACAAGCTGTAGAAATGGCAATGGCTCAAGCAGCACAACAAGTATTAAATGCTAATCAAGCTATGGGTCAAGCTCAATCACCTGAACAACAAATGGTTGCATTAGAGCAAGCTAAAGTAGAATTAGAAAAAGAAAAACTTAAAATGGATTCTGCTAGAAATTCTGCAGATGCTGCATTAGAATCTCAAAAGCTAGAATTAGAAGAAATGAAGTTATTAAAAGATTCTGCTGTAGATGGACAAAATGCTATGATGAAAAAACAAAAAGCAGATTTAGATAGAGCAAGTAAAGAAACTATGAAACAACTTGACTTACTAACTAAAACTGTTATTGCAGAACAAAGAGCAGAAATAGATTTAGAAAGAATACGAACTGATGCTATGAAAAAAGTAGCAGAGTTAAATGATATAGATGATAGAACAAGAAGTTTAAAATTAATTGATTTTATGTCTGAAGCTATCAAAGAAGAAATGAAAGAAAATACTGGTGGTGAAACACTTGTAGAATAACTAGGGATATTTTATACCTGTCGACTGCCCTAGCAGACATGCCAAGACGACAGGTTAATTTTATTTAAGGAGAATAAAAATGGCAAATACAACTTTTAATGGTCCAATTAGGTCTGAGAATGGTTTTATTGGAATCACAAAAAACTCTTCTACAGGAGCAATAACAGAAAATATTACTTTTGGTAATAATGGTTTGGTAGTAACTCCAGTAGTTTTAGCTGATGCAAATACAAGTTTAACTGCTGCTGATAATGCAGGAAGAGTAAATATTATTCCAGATGTAACAGGTAATAGAGTGTATACATTACCTTCACCATCTGCAGGATTACACTTTAAATTTATTTATGGTGGTGTAGCTGCTGATGCTTCAAATCCAATAATATCTACAGGAGCAGATGCAAACTTTATATCTAGAGGTGGTGTTACTTTTCATGATATAGATGGTAATACAACAGCATCTGTTTTTCCAAATGGTAGTTCAAATTCTAAATTAACAGTTAATGTTCCAGAATCAATAGAAATTAATTTTATTGCATTAGATTCTACTAACTGGGCTGTTTGGGGTGTTATAGCTGCAGATACTGCACCTGCTTTTGGAGACCAATAAGATAGATGGAAGTATCTAATGAAGCTCTTCGTAAGTTTGAAGAAGAGTTAAATTTATTAAGAATTAATTTAGCGAATGGACAAGCAGATTCATTCGCTAATTATAAACATCTAGTAGGTCGTATTCAAGGTATTGAATGGTCTATAGATGTTATGAAAAATATAATTAAAAAAATGTATGAAGGAGAAGAAGAATAATGCAACAAGTAGGCATGGCAAAAAGTATTAAAAATGATGCGTGGATTTCTAATGAAGATATAAGCAATCCAGATATATTACCTGATTTACCTGGGTATCATATTTTAGTAAGACCTGTTTCTATTAAAGAAAAAACTAAGGGTGGTATATTATTACCAGACTCTACCAGAGATGATATGGCTTATCTTACTACAGTAGGACAAGTTGTTGCTATGGGTGATTTAGCTTATCATGATATGGAAAAGTTTCCTAAAGGACCTTGGTGTGAATTAAATGATTATGTATGTTATGGTAAACATGCAGGTCAAAAGATACAATATAAAGGAATAAAGTATATTCTTTTATTTGATGACCAGATAATTATGAAGGTAGAAAGTCCTAAGACATTAGACCCAACCTTTAATTTATCTAAATATAGTGTATAATATATTTGTATATTTTATATAAATGTAGTATAATATTAGTAACGTAAAAGCGATTGTCTCGTAAACAGCGAAAGGAAATAAAATGGAACAACAGCAAGAGTGGGGAGAAGTTAAAACAGAAAAAGAAGAAACTCCCAAAGTAGAATTTGAAGTAGAGGAAGAAAAGAAAGAAGAAGTAAAAGAAGAACCTAAACAAGAAATAAAAAAAGAACCTGAAGAAGAACAAAAAAAAGAAGAGCCAAAAGAACTAGAAGGTATAGATACCAAAGGTGCTCAAAAAAGAATTAGACAATTAGTTAAACAAAGAAAAGAAAAAGAAGAAGAAGTTGCAAGACTAATTAGACAAAATGAAGAATTATCAAATAGAGTTAAAAAACAAGAAAAAGATTTTTATGAAATTGGTAAACTTAATTTAACTGCTAATGAAAAACAAATAAAAGATAAATTAGATTTAGCAAGAACAGCTTATGCAACAGCACATGAAGAAGGTGATAGTGCTAAAATATTAAAAGCTCAAGAAGCATTAAATGAAGCACAAGTTGATTTAAAGAATATTCAATCAACTAAAAATAATTTTAAAGAACCAGAGGTTCAGCAACAACCAGTACAACAGCAACAAGTACAACAACCTCAACCACAACCTGACCCAAAAGCACAAGATTGGGCAGCACAAAATGAGTGGTTTGGACAAGATAGAATAATGACAGCAAGTGCATTAGCTATTGATACAGAATTAAAAGAAGAAGGGTATGACCCTACAAGCTCTGAATTTTATGAAGAAATTAATAATAGATTACAAGAGACTTTTCCTCATAAGTTTAAAACTAACAAAGAGGAAACTAAAGAAGTTCGTAAGCAGGAAACGTCAGAGACTGCACAAGTAGTAGCAGGAGGTACACGTAGCACTCCTAGTTCTAAAAATAAAGTGAAGCTTACTAAAGAAGATGTAAGACTAGCTAACAAATGGAATATACCACTTGAACAATATGCTCAAGAAAAACTCAAAGCAACGAGTGCAGAAGGCGAGTATACAACAGTAAACATGCAACGTGGAGGTAAAAAATAATGACACGAATCAATACACGTAGTTCAAAACTTAGAGAAAATAATACTAACGAAGAAACAAATTATCAGTTTGAAGAACAAGATAATTTACATATACCAGAAGCAATAATAAATCGTTTCAAAGACGAAGGAATGACTCTTGGATGGTTAAGAGTAACTCTTAAAGGACAAGATGATTTTAAATATATTGGTAAAAAAATGCAAGAAGGTTGGAAATTTGTTGATATGAAAGAAGTACCTGAATTAGAACAAACATCAGTCGTGAAGATGGATGGAAGATACTCTGGAGCAGTCTGTCGTGGGGACATTGCGTTAGGTAAAATACCTACCAAGTTATTCCAAAGTAGAAATGAGTATTACAAGAATAAGTCTGACCAATTAATGGATGCAGTTAATAGTCAATTAATGAGAGGAAATAATTCTAGTATGCCTATTTCTAATTCAAGTAAATCAACAGTAACAAAAGGTCGACAACCTAGTTTTCAAGAATAGTCCTTTTGTTGCTTTATTAACAATAAAGGAGATTAGACTATGGCAAGTGTAAATGCCCCAAGAGGATTAATCCTCGCTAAGAAAAATGGTGATGGTTCTAACTCTACTGGTATACGTACTATTGATTTGAACCCTGCAAGTCCTAAAGTGGCTTCAGCATTAATACCTACAGATATTTTTACTGGAGACCCTATTTTTATAGGCGATAGTGGTTCAATTCAACCTTGTACTGCTGCAGCATCTACAAAAGCTGCAGGTGTTTTTCAAGGATGTAGTTTTGTAAATGCTAGTGGAGAACAGAAATTCGCCAGAAGTTTTACAGGTGGAACTACAGCAACTGATGTAAAAATTCACATTGCAAGTGACCCTGACCAAACATTTTTTATTCAAGCTGATGCAGGAGTTACCACATCTACAAATCCAACAGGTGTTGGTGTATGGAACGCACCTTTTATTCCAGGAACAGGAAGTCATAAAACTGGTATGAGTGGTTATACATTAGATAGTGATGGTAATACTAATGCAGCAAGTAACCTAAGAGTAATACGTAGAGCACCTTGGGATACTGGTACTAGCACATCAGCAGGTATAACAGATGCATACCCTTGGTATGAAGTGCGTATTAATATGCATATGGATAACTACATAACAGCAACAGTAACAGGTTAATAGGAAAGGAGATTAATTATGCCAATAAATAGAGCTGCGATAAGTAAAGAACTCCTTCCAGGATTAAATGCTGTCTTTGGAATGGAGTATGGAGAAGTTAATAATGAGCATGAACCACTATATGAAGTAGAAAATTCAGATAGGTCTTTTGAAGAGGAAGTCCTTTTCACAGGATTTGGTACTGCTCCAACTAAACAGGAAGGTGCTGCTGTTGTTTATGATGATGCAGGAGAAAGCTTTACAGCTCGTTACACAAACGAGACTATTGCTTTAGCTTTTGCAATTACAGAAGAAGCAATGGAAGATAACCTTTATGATACTTTTGCTAAATTAAGAGCAAAAGGATTAGCTAGAGCAATGGCTAATACCAAACAAGTAAAAGCTGCAAAGCTATATAACGAAGGATTCGCTACAGCACAAGGTGATGGAGTAAGTTTATTTAATACTGCACACCCAACTGTTGGAGATGGTAACCAAAGTAATACAGCTACAGCAGCAGCAATCTCAGAAGCTAGTTTGGAATCTGCTGTTATTCAAATTCAAAAGTTTAAAGACGATAGAGGAATCTTAATTGGTTCATCTGCTGTATCTTTACATGTTCCTGTAGACTTAATGTTTACATGTGATGTATTATTAAATACACCAGGAATTGTAGGTAGTGCAGACAATGACCTTAACTCTATTAGAAACTTAGGAGTATTCCCAAGAGGATATATGACTAACAGAAGATTTACTGACACTAATGCTTTCTTTATTAAAACTGATGTTCCTAATGGTTCAAAGATGTTCAATAGAACACCTTTACAAACTAAGATGGAGCCAGATTTTGATACTGGAAACTTACGTTTCAAAGCCAGAGAAAGATATTCTTTTGGAGTATCTGACTGGAGAGGTTGGTTTGGTAATCAAGGTGCCTAACCATTAATAATTAGGGAGGGTTGAAATATACTCTCCCTACTATAAGGATTTAAAATGGCTAATAATATAACATCAAAGTTTTTTACAGGTGCTACTAATGGAGTTATTGTTACAACAACAGACGTTACTAGAGTTGTAGCTATTCATGCAACAGCAGTTACTGCTACAGGTACTTTTGCATTAAAAGATGCTACAGGAGGAGATAGAATAAAATTTTCAGTTCCTGCAAGTAGCATGGCAGATATTTATATAGGTGACCAAGGTATAAAATTTAGTGCATCAATAAGTGTATCTATGCCTTCTGATGGCAGTTCATGTACTTTATTTGTAGGATAGTGTAGTGCCTAATTATTCGTTTCTTAAAACAGATATAATAAATACTATAGAAAATGATTCATCAGAGTTTGAAACTCAAATATCTTTTTTTGTAGAAAAAGCTGAAGATAGATTAATTAAAGAACTGGATGACCCAGGTCTAGATAATTATTCTACTTTTTCTTTTACAGCTTCTGACCCAGTAGTTAGTTTACCTGCTGATGCGTTAGTTATAAGAAATGTAAACTATACCACAAGTGTTTCAACAACAGATGTTCCTGCAAGTTCAAAGGTAAATTTATTACAAAGAACTTATGAATATGCAATAGACTATTTTCCCTTTGCTAGTGCATCAACAGGAACTCCAAGATATTATTCAAGAAAAACTAATACACAAATTTATATTGTACCAACACCTGCATCAGCAGTATCAGGTGAAATACAATATACACGTAGACCTTTGGCATTAGCTAGTGCTACAGGTACAAGTGTAACTACTTCTAATTATTTTAGTGAGTTTTGTTATAATGCATTATTTTCTGCATGCATGATAGAAGCTAGTTATTTTATAAAAGATTTAAATGCTGTTGCAACGTGGGAAGCAAAATATAAAAATTCCGTAGATGCTCTGCGTAACCAAGCTAGAAGAATGAGACAAGATGATATGCAGGTAGCAGCAAGTCCTGCAGGAGGACCTAACCCAGTAATACAAGGAGCTAACTAATGTCTAATAAAAAAACAAAAAAAACAAAAAAGAGTACTAAACAAAAAATTAAAGATTTTTTTAATGAAAGAGGGAAAAGAAAACAACAAGAAGCTTTTGGTGATATAGAATATGTTTCTGACCCAGTATTTGCTAAAGACCCTAAAAGAAGACCTTATCTTTTAATGGATAAGGATATGTTAGATATGACTGCAGAAAGACAAAAAAGATTTAGAGAAATGAACAAATATGGAGCTGATGTAAAATCAGCAGCAACGACTTTAAGTAAAGAAAGAAGAGATAAAAAAAGAAGAAAAAAAGAAAAACAATTAACACCTCCTATGGAAACTACAGAGGGTAAATATATAGAACCTTCTTTTCTTAGAAAACTACAATTAAAAGGTTCAGCAATAAATAGAAAAGCAGATGAAAAATTTGATAAACTCTTAAAAGCAAGTATTGGAAAAAAGAAAGGTGGTAAAATAAGTGAAGGAACTAAATTTGTAGCTAGACAGTACGGAGGAAAAATTGGTAAGTAGAATAAGTGCAGTTCAACAAATTACAAAAGTAAACAATAAAAAGAAAAAGAAAAAAAAGAAGAGGAGAAAATAATGCAAGACAATATGAAAGATTTAATAATAGGTTCTAATGCTAGAACTTTTAATAATTCTACAGGACATGATACAAGTGCAAAACCTACTGGTCAAGGTTATGGAGCAGCTAGGAAAGGACCTGGAGTAAGAGGACCTATAGAAGCTCAAGTAAAAGAAGAGCCTAGAGAATATAAAAATAATGCCTAAAGAAAAGAAAAAGAAAAGAAAAATTAAAGGCAAAGGCATGAAAGGCATGACCATTGGTAAGGGAGATAAACGACCTACCAAACAAGGAGCAGGTCTTTCAGCAAAAGGTGTAGCAAAATATAGAAGACAAAATCCAGGCAGTAAATTAAAAACTGCTGTAACAGAAAAAAGCCCTACAGGTAGTAGAGCTAAAAGAAGAAAGAGTTATTGTGCTAGGTCTGCAGGACAAATGAAAAAGTTTCCTAAAGCAGCGAAGAACCCTAACTCAAGATTAAGACAAGCAAGACGTAGATGGAGGTGCTAACTGTCATATTTAATAAGCAATATTCCCCATTTTAAATGTTGGGTAAGAAAAGAATTTACTAATAATCATATAGATTATCATGGCGAATATTTACATGGACTAGCGATAGCAGTCAATACAATACCAGATAGATGTTTAAGTTTTCAAGTAGTTTTTACTGGCATAGATGAAGAAGAAAATATACATGGAGGTGCAATGTGGGCAAGGATGCCAATAACAAGTTTAGTAGCAGATGAAGTTTTAGAAGAGATGCCAGAAAGAATGGATACTCATTTAGCACAACCTTGGGACTGTTCCTCAAGAGGACATTCCATAGTAGTAATGGATAGAATAAGTTCTAGTCCTTGGATGTGTAAAATAGGTGGTGAGTTTTATAAAGGAAGATATATGTTTACAGTTGATTATACTGATAGTTATATTAGTGATGACCCTGCACAACATAAACAAAGTCACGTACTGCAATTAATAGATGCAGATAAATGGACAGGTAATATCGTGGCATTACCTAACAATAGAGTTAGAGTAACTAATCCTGCTTTATGGGTAACTGGTGAAGGTGCACCAGATTTTGCACCAAGTCAATATATTCATTCAGCAGAAATACACGATAGTTATACAGACCCAGAAGTAACATTTAATAATTTATATAAGGAGAGTAAATAATGTTTAAAAAAACTAAGTATATGTCTAAAGGTGGTACAGTAAAAAGAAAAGGTGGTGGTAAAGCTACTAAGTATGCTGCAAAAGGAGGAGCCTTAAAAAGAAAAGGTGGTGGTATGACTGGTATGAAAAAGACTAAATATATGTCTAAAGGTGGAGCCATGAAAAAAACTAAGTATATGTCTAAAGGTGGAACTATTAGACGTAAATCTGGTGGTAGAACTAAGTAGTGGGAAAACTTTGTCCAAAAGGTAAAGCAGCAGCTAAAAGAAAGTTTGATGTTTATCCATCAGCTTATGCTAATATGTATGCTTCTGCAGTTTGCTCTGGCAAAATAAAACCTGGTGGCAAAAAGAAAAAGAAAAAAACTGGTGGATTAATTCAACTCAAAGAAGGAGGAGGATTACGTAAATGGGTATCAGAAAAATGGGTAGATATTGGAGCTCCTAAAAAAGATGGTAAGTTTCAACCCTGTGGTAGAAAGAATACTAAAACATCTAAACGTAAATATCCTAAATGTGTACCACTAGCAAAAGCTAAAAGAATGACAGCAGGTCAAAAAGCATCTGCAGTAAAAAGAAAAAGAGCTAAAGCACAAGGTGTAGGTGGTAAACCTACATTTGTAAAAACATTTAAAAAGAAAACAGCATGAATGTAACACCTGAATTAATTACAACAGTACATAATATATCTTGGTTTGATGGACTACTTTATATTATACTTGGTTTAGGTATTTATGCAGCATATAGATTTATAAGAAAAAAAATATAATTCGTTTGACTCCTTGAGTTGGAAGTAAGTATTAACTGAAGAAACGCACTAACTTTAATTAGGAGGTGTTATGGATAATCAAACATTATACATTTTACAAAAAGAAAAAAGAGA
>Ga0208919_1001335_pt1 | contig 14362 bp, 15 predicted proteins | sample 4_EtaG_FD_184076 | JGI IMG/M metagenome (GOLD analysis project Ga0208919, IMG submission 184076) | Marine viral communities from the Subarctic Pacific Ocean - 4_ETSP_OMZ_AT15127 metaG (SPAdes) (version 3) | ecosystem: Environmental > Aquatic > Marine > Oceanic | place: Pacific Ocean | collected...
ACATTCTGGAGGAGTCGCCCGCCCCGAAATACTCGCTCTCAGCGAGGGCCTGTTCGGGCATTCTGCGCCGGGCACGGGATCGTGGCTATGTCCTTCCAGCGAGGTTGGGCAATGCGTTGAGGAAGGTGGCTCAAGCCAAGTCGGACCCATAGCGTTTCACCCTACCCAAGACCCAATTCATGGCCCTGTCTCACCCGCCCTTGGCGTAACAACAGACGGCATGGCCTGTTTAAACGTGACAGCAACCGACAACGTTCCAAGGCGATTGACTCCGGTTGAATGCGAACGACTCCAGGGGTTCCCTGACGATTGGACTCGCTACGGCTTAGACAATAAGCTTTTAAGGAAAGGCACCCGATACCAAATGTTGGGTAACGCCGTGACCGTAAACGTTGCAGAATGGATTGGTCAACAGATATCCTAAGCTACTATGAATCCATATCAGCGACTTGCAGCAGCCGTCATTCTCAGAGCGGTTCGCGATATGTGTGTTTACGGAGCTGACAACACAACTGCACCAAACGCCCGAGAGCACAAGCACGCTGTAATTTGGCTAGTCTCGAGCCGATCTAGTCATTGGTTTGACTTTGCCGAGCTGTCGCAAAGCAAGATTCTGCACAAAACCAAGTGGACAAATTATGCCCAGGAGCTATTGAAGTCATCACCTCTCACCGATCGCCAACGTAAAGTCTTGACCGAAGGCGTAGCGATTCTTTGTGAACCTGACGCATGACAGTAAAACGGTGGTCGATTAAGCGTCATAACGCTTGCCCCTAAAATACGCCACACCATCAAAGATTCTAATGCGTTCAACGTGGTATTCTGTCTTGTCCTGGTTCATTGTGACGCACAAGAATCCTTGCTGCCAATCCGGGAATGAAACGTATTCATCTCTAATCTTCCCGCTCATGCCGAGTCCCCACCAGCCGTGGACCCCGTTGTAGTCGGTACGGCCATAGAACCCTACCCTATGAGTGTGCCCGCTTATGCCACCTTTTCCGTACCGCTGGTATTCTGCTTTTTCGGACGCGCCTGAGTCTTTTTTTGCCGTCTCGCCGTGACACAGCACTAAGCGATTAAACAACAACCGATGCTTAGGGTACGGAGTATACTCCCAGCCTAAAGCCTCAATCCCAAGCAGTTTAGGGATTCTAAGAGCGTCTGCTACGTCTGGTAGCGTAAGCAGCTCTCCAGCCGATCGTGATTCGGCGAGCGCCCATATAGTTTTTCTGATTCTAGCTTCGTGATTGCCTTCTAAGAACCAATGGTCAGCGTGCGGTGTAAGACTGTGAACGATCCCGCAATGTTCAGCAGCCATTTTTAATTCATCTTTTAGGCTAGTCCTATCGAACGGATCTTTGGGCCAGCGCGACAGTTGTTCGCAATCCAGCAAATCACCGTGGTCTACTACCAAATCCGGCTGCAATTCTTCTAAAATTTTGTAAAGAATTGTTAAGACTCGAGGATCGTGATGCGGGAAGTGTATATCGGAATAATGAACCGATGTAAAAACACCTTCTGACTTAGTAGGAGCTGGCGGGGTTGGTACGTCGATAATAATCGGTGTTGGTAGCCTAGAGTGCTCCCACCGCTTTCGTAGTTTGATGGCTACATAGAAACAAGGAATTGTGACCGGGTAGCCTTCTACTTTCATTTGCACAGGCCATGTTTTTATAACTGCCTGGTCAGGTATAATTTCCCAAACGTCTGGGTCCATACCGCTTTGTTCAAACAATTCTTCTGGCGTTTTAATTGCCTTTGATGCCATAACAACAACACTAGCAATTTCGTCTTCAACCTTAGTGCGAATCTTTTCGTCTAAGTCTTTGACATCGACAGGAGGTTTTTTCTTATCCTCTGACCGTCGCGAATTGTCATCACAGGGTTTGCTGCAAAAAGATTTGCCAGCACCCGTGTAAAGCTTGCCACATTCGTTACAGTGTCGCGTATAAACCCTACCCACTACCTCACCCTCCTACCGAGTTACTAACGCTCCTGCGGCAAAGCCTACTGCTGCCAGCCACCAATCAGCTTTAATCCTTAACCCTAAGCTTGGTTGCATTGCAGAGCGCAGAGCAACGATTTCTGTTGCCATTATTTCATAACGAACTTCTTGTTCTGCAATGACAGATTCTAAGGTTAATACCAGCTCTGTTGCCTGAGTTGCCCGAAGACGTTCTGCGGCACTCACCGATCGCTCGATAACTAATGTTTCTTCTAACGATTCTATTTGTTTTTCGTAACCTTGAACAACTTCATCGAAGGTCGTCGCTTGAGCAGAATCTAGAGACGCCCTCAAAGCTACTGAGAGGGCCTCAGACTGCCGTCGAGCTTCTTGGCGACTACGAGTAAGCCTGGCAACCTCCTCGGCGCTTTCACGGCGTTGTGTGGCTAACGTGGAATCGGCTTTTGCAAGCTGAGTTGTCAGACTTAATGCGTAGCTAGACGCAGAATCAATAACTTCTTGCTGAACGACTAAACGTGCCTCTGCGTCATCAGCAATGCCTTTAAAATAGCTTGCCTGGGTAGCGCCCCGGATTCCGACAATAACAAACGCTAAAACAGGAATAAGCAGCCAATACCACGGCGGGATTCTATTGAATTGATTAAGCATCATGGCGTATTTTGCCTAAACGCTTGGTCAAACTGTTGTTGCAACAAAGCCAGTTTTGTTTCTAAAGCAGTTAGGCGGGCGTCAATCTCTTGCAACCGCAGTGTTAACAACCCACTTGTACCGATGTATTTTTTTTGCCTGTCAGCCACATCCTGTATCTCCACCATTGCTGCTGAGTCTGCCTGAGCCATCGTTGTAAACCGAGCACCAGCCACCCATGTCGCAACTAAAATTGCAATAGCAAAGCCAACGCTAATAGCGGGGAGCGAAGATGATTTGCTTAGTGGTGCGCTACTCACTACTTCCCCATCTGGCGGGTGCTGGTCTTCCAAGTTTCCCCCTAATGTCGATGTGGGTAAATGTCTTGTAACGACCTACCCCAAAGTCTTTAGCGTCGGAATGTTCTTCAAACCACGTTGCTACTTCATCTGTTGTCCAGCCACGTTTTACAACGTCTGCGGCCCCGCAAGTCATGTGCATAGACATTCCTGCGCCACCAATGCTGTAATTGTAAAGGCTGTCTCGATACCACGAATTAACTAGGACTGAGCCTACTGGATCAGCTTCGCGTAATTCTAACAACAGTTGGCACAAGACAAGGGCATTAGGTAACAAGCTTAAAGGCGGTGACTTTAATACAGACTTCCACCTGGGGCGATCGCTTTGTTGTCCTACCGCATACGCAACACGCCCAACATCTGCAATTTCGAGTGGGTGAAAATTAGTAATGCCCTGAGTTTCAAGAGCTGTAGCACAAGTCTTAACCCACTCATCCTTGGTCATCGCTCGTCGTCACGGTAATCCGGTGAGTTATCAAGCATGGAAGGACGTTTTGGCTCCCTGGTTAACGCAGCACCAATTCCACTTGTTATAGCCCCGATTTGAGGCCCAAAGTATTGCGCAATTCTGGGTCCAGTTGTCCACGCTAACAAACCCGTAAAAATCGTTCCTAAGAGCGCGTAGGCGGCATTTGGCACCGTGGCCCAGAGGACTGCATCAAAGACGATTAGAACGCCTGTAAACGCCAAACAGCACACTAATAGCAACCTAGCTGCCGACAGCGTGCCTTTTTCGTCTGATAACACTTCTCTAAACGGCATAGAATTTATTCTGTCCGAAAGGATTACCACTTTGTTTTGTTTGCCCAATACGCCGCACTCAGTTTGCCTCTGTCGATGTTCTTAGCATGGCGTTTTTTAAAACTGTCGCGACGAGCTTTTTCAGCTTTAGTTCTGGGATTTTTTCCAGCACCTTTAACGCCTTGTTGACCAAACCGTATGAGCCTTACCGTATCACCAGACTTAGCAAGGACAGCGTGAGATTTGGTTTTATGGCCGCGTGTACGTTTAGGTTGATTGTACCCACTAAATCGTTCGCCACGGTAAACAATCGACACTAAAAATGTCCGCGCATTAACTCTGTACCCATGCCACGCAATGCTCGACGCCATGACGGTTCTTCTGTCGATTCTTCGACAACTTCTTTTTCTATCACGGTTTTTTGCACGGGACCAGCCGTGTTTACGTCACCGTATTGGGTGGTTTTGCTTGAAGTAGGATTCATCGTCATCCCCAATCGTCTACGCATACCGGGGCTGCTTTGCGTTGGTTTTCTTCCGTAACCACCTATACCTGGCATAATTACCTCAATTGTTTTTTGTTACCGTAAAAGACCATAACGCTCTTGTAGCTGTCGTTGTCTCGCTTGGCGAGGACGATACAAAGCATCTTCTTGACCAGATTCAAATCTCATTTCTGAATAAGGTGATATTAATCCACCCATTGCGGCTCCGGTGACACCGCGTCTAGTTACGCCGCCTCGCAAACGAGCCTGTTCTGTTTTTTTAAGAGTGTTTGCTACTCGCAACAAACCCGATGCTTCATTTTGCCTAAGCCGCCTAGCTGTAGCTTCAGCTATCTCTCGTCTATAAGCAGGAGTATAGATAGCGCCAGCAACCAAGGTTCGACCCATTGCGCCACCTTGTCCGGCAAGCCCATACAAAAGACCAGTTGCTTCAACTGCGCCTTCTGGAGTTTTGCCTTGTTTTAATACTTGCTCTTGTCCTGCCGCGCTTACTTTTTTGCTTAGCCTCGCTTGTTGAGCGCGAGTTTTTAACTTTTTGAATAACTGCTGTTTAATGTTTTCTGGAATAAGACCCGCTTCTGCTAACACTCGCACACGATCTTCAAGTGTAGCTAACGCAGTAGCCCCTAAATCATCTGCGTTAACCTCTAAGCTTTGTATTCTGTCAGAAAGATTGTCAACGACACCTTGCTTAAATTCATTTCGTATTTGGTTTTTTTGCGCGTCGGTTAAGTTTCTTTGCGTGCGACCACTTTTGCCTCGCCAAGCATTTTCAAGCGCATCAACTAAAGCTTCTGGATTAGTCCAATCTCGCGCGCCGTTTTCGTATGCTTCTATTTTGCGAGAGTCAACCTGGTAACGCTGCCGAGCTGTTTTGTATTTTTTTGAGTGCTTTTCAATAGAATCGTCTAAAACTTCAATGTAATCGTCGATTCTTTGACGAAGCTGGTTGTAAGCATTGCCACCTTCTTTAGCGTAACGGTCTTTTAATTCAACAAGACCTCTACGAAAAGCGTCAACGTCAGTCGGAGTAGCCTGGTCAGGATTATTTAAAAACTTTTGCAGGTTTAAAGGATTCTTTCTTGCTGTTGTTGTAGGTACAAACTTTTCTTCTTTAATAACTCCTAAAGGCGTTAATCGAGATGCTTGTTCAACTGGACCAACAGCCTCTTGTAAATCAGTAAACAAACGCGCAGCAACTTTATCCGTTTCGTCAGTTGGCACAAAACGCGCTCTTAGTTGAGCAATTACGTCTTGAAACCCTATTGCTGCTTTGCTGTCAGCGTTATCAAGTACGTTATTAAACTCGTCAGTGCCTAAAAGAGCGTCCCATTTTCCGTATGCTTCGTTTGCAGCGTTTTGTTTTTTGAGTTTTAATTCTCTTAACGTTCTCTGTGTAGCACCTATAGTGCGTTTTACACCAATACTATTTGCTACTTCGACAAGAGAATCTGATAAAGCTTTCAACCCTCTTTCGCTTGTATCGAGCGTTCTTTTGAGCAGTCCGGTTTGTTGACCACCAACACTGGCCGCTGCATGAGCTGACAATCCCAAGTCATCATTGGAATCTGCCAACAAACGTTTTACTGCGCCCGGTTGATTAGCTTCGTCTGCTGCTTGTTGTGCTAAAGCCCGCATTCCGGCAAATCGGACCGATCGACCAGAAGCTTCCCATTCTTCTAATGCTTTTCTTGCCTGGTCTTTTTGCGCTTGAGTGCTTGCAGGGCTGTCTAAAACAGCTTGTTGTGTATTGACCCAATCGTCAGCGTCTATTTTAAACTGACGCGGATTTTCTTGCAGTTTGGAAGTAGCAATAGATTCGTCAACTCTTTCTAACGCTGCCCTGCGTCCTGTTGGACTGCCGCCTTTTACTCTTAATGCTTTTCCAAAGTCTAAAGCCCTGCCACCAAAGTGTCCTATTGCGCCAAGCCCCGACCCAAACGCAGCTCCAGTAAGACCGCCTCGAAATCCACCTAAAGCCCTATCTTTTAGGGCTTCGCCAACTGTTGCATCTCTTGATTCTTGGTTTCCTGCCCCAATCCCATAAACAGCGCCTTCAGCAGCACCAATTTTTGCACCAGTAAGAAGTTTAGACCCCAGCCCGCCAGTGCTGCGAGTAAGATCAGCTCCCGTGCGTTTAGCCGCTTCAGATGCAACATTGGCGCGTGACGAGCTACCTAGCATACCCGGCAAACCCCCTTGCCCCGAAAGCATACGGCCAGACAACTGCTCAGAGCCTTCGGTAAGAGCACGGCCCACTCCGCGTGTGCGTTGCGCTGCTTGTGGAGCAACACTTCTTGCTAAACCAGTGCCAGCCGCTCTTGTGGCACCCCTTCCTGCTGCCGCTGTTGCTCTTAAAGCTTGGGCACCTAAGGCACGACCGCCGCCGACCAACCCGCCGCCCGTAACGACCCCGCCAAGCATTTCTGCGGCAAATGCTTTGCCAGGGTTTGCTGCTCGATATGCGGCCAATCTTTCTCGCTCTGCGTCTCGGGCACGTTTATAACCCTCAACACCACCGCTTAAAAGGCCACTTAATCCGTAAAGTTCATCGGAAAAACCTAACGTAGCACCTTGAGCTGCCGTCCTCGCAAAACCTTGATTAACAGGTGCAGTTTCAAAATTTGTGTCTGTTGGACGAAGGCGAGGCTGGCCGTCGTCATCAAAACCGACAACTTCAACTTCCATGCCGATTGATGCGTCGTATACAACGTCACCAATTCTAAGCTCTTGCTCACCGTTCGCCACTTAGCTTACCCCCCCCTCTCTTGCTATTAAGTTGTCTGTGCTGGGAGAGGTGTATGTTGCATCTTCGCCTAAGATTCTTGCCAGTTTACCAGAGGCAGCGTTGCCCAGACGTTCAATCCTACGGAATTCTTCTAATTCTTCGTCAGCAATCAAAAGTTGCTTAGCAGCGCCAATTCCTCCTTGACCCGGACCCGTTCCGGCAAGGTTTCTTACCATATCGTTGTGTTCATCAACAGTTCTTATCCTGTTTCGCAACCCACGCGCCATTAACGCATACAACATCTCTCTTGTTTCAGTGATATTTCCAGCTTGTGACAACGCTGTTGCTAATTCTCTATCACTAATAGCGCCTTTAAAGTTGCTAAGATTTTGTATACCCATTTGCATAAGCAAATTTTGCAGATATGCGGTAACTTCCGGGTCGCCTTTATCAAGAACCTTTTCAAGTGCGGCTTGTTCTTCTGCCCAAGGTTTTCCGAGACTGTTCTCTAATTGTTCGGCACCAAGAACAGAAATTACTTCGGACAAACCGTGCATATCATTGGTTGCATCCTTGGTATCACCATATCCACGAATGGCTTCTTGATAGATTGGAGTCCACTGATCCCGGTCTAAATTTCTGTCTAATTGGGCTTGAGCTAAATTCAATCGCTCTCGATCTAAGTCTTCAAATGCCGTTCCGTATGGGCCACCAATCATATCGCCCGTCGTAACGTTAATAATGTAAGACTGACCAGTATTGTCTTTAATGATTTCGTTGCCTGTACCGCCAGCTATAATGCGATCAGTTACCGCAGCGTCTTGAGCAATAAGATCTGCTTGCTCTTGTGTGTAACCCATTTGTTGCATTAGGGCAGCGGCCCGGCCCAGCCTGCCTTTTTCAGTTTCTCTGTACTCTAACAACCATTGATAACGTTCTGCGGGAGCCATTGCTTTAACAAGCTCGTATTCATCTTCGTCAGTTATGTATCTACCGCCCAACTCATCAAAAGCAGTGCTTAATCTAAGTTCATCGGCATACGTTTCTGCCATTTGAACAGCTTGTGCTGGTGCGCCTGGTTCACCCGACTCAGCAACAGCTTGAATTGCTGCTACTTCTTGTGGGGAGCGACCTTCCATTAGCGTAGCGATCGCCTCACTAACTTTAGTTCTACGGTCTTCGGCCAGTTGACGATCTGCTTCTACGCGACGGTCAAGCTCATCGGCTTTGTAAGCCTGTGCCCCGGCTGTTAAACCAGCTCCAATACCTTGGAATGGATCGGTATACGCCCTGCCTTCAGCGTCCCTGCCTGACATCATTGCCGCGCCAGCAGCCAATAACGCATCCTGCATACCAGGACGCTTGAAGAACCCGCCAATTTTATCTAAAAAGCCAGGTTGACCAGCATTAAAATCTGTTTCTGGCACATCTATTTGATCTATTTGGTCTGGCAGTCCCGCACCTATTTCAAACTGCGGTCCAGCTATTGACCCTGTTTGTGGCATTTGCGTTGGGCGACGTTTTTGGTCTAATGGCCGTGCCAAGGGGTTTTGCGGCGTTTGCTCTGGATTCAAACGAGCAATCAATTCTGCCACCGTTGGCTCACCACTGCCTTGTGCCCCACTTGGGGCTTGAGCGTTGCCTGTGCCTGCATTTGTTGTTGGAGCTAACGGTCGGGGTATAGCGGGCAATCTTTGGTTTGCGTCAAATTGCGCTTGTGCGGCTGCTGCTTGTTGCCGTTGCAAATCGGCACCCGACCCCGAGCCATAAAACATTCTTGCTCCGTTGCCTCTGGCCGTGCCTGACCCCGCAGTTGCAGAAGGCAAAGCCGTTACTGGTGGAGCAGTAATTTGTTGTTGTGCAAGCTGTTCCGCTGCGCTTGGCCCTGGCAATTGCCTTGCAAGCGGGTTGCCTTCTCGACGCAAAAACCCTCTTAGCGAATTAATAGCACTTACGCCAACAGGCTTATAGTTCTCAAAGTCTACAGGCGATCGAAAGTCTTGGGCGGGCGTATTAAAAAGCGTAAGGCGGTTGTTTTGTGACAACAAACCTTTGTTAGGGAAATTAACGCGAATAGGCTTTTGCCGAAACAAAGGGTGGAATTGCCGTAACGATGGGTCAGCGCCAAGGTCTACGTTTGCTTCTGGCGTATTGATTGGAGAAAGACGGTCGTTAACTGACAAAAATGGTGGCAATGGCCGTCTTATCGGGCGTGCCGCCAAGCCAGGATCAAATGCACCCATGCCAATCAATCGACGATCGCCGGGATTAAAGGGCCTTGGCAAGTGTCCAGGTATATGAGGCATTACACCAGCTCCATAGCAATGCCAAGCGCATCGTAATTCACTGAAAGCACACCATTACGCTCTCTTACTGCGTCTGGGCGTGTTTTCATTACCTCTTGGGCAATTACACCGCGCCATCGAGTAGGCTGACCGAGGTAGTTAAACTCGTAAATGTTCAAGCCATTCTTTGTGCCTACTGACCTGATGTTTTCTTTTGCTTTAGCATCACTCAAAAATGATGCACCTGTAACACCTAAGCCTATTAACTGACTCAGCTTGTTTGGCTTCTGTCCGTAGGTGAACTGGTCGCCTCCGGGAATCATGCTTTTCATAAAGCTTAATTCATCAGCGCCACCTTGTTGTCCTCGCAACCATTGTTCGTAATCGAACGCCTGTTGTTGCAACTGTGTCATTTGCTGTTCTTTGCCAGCATCAGCTAATTGTTGCGCGGCATTAAACGTAGCGTCCTGCCTTCTCTTTCCTAATCCAGACAACTGATCTGCTGCCCCTATTTGCTGTGCACGAAACTCTTTCTGTGCTTGCAAATTAGCTAGATTTGCACTTGTTCTTGCTTTTGCGGCGTCATCCATTCTTGCCGCTGCTCGGTCGTAACCAGCGCCCTTTGCCATAGCAACAGTCCGCAAATAGTCCCCAGCAAGTCCAGCATCTTCTACGCTTTTCCGAGAACCAAACGATCTTGCACCAGCTTGTTTTGCCATCGCTTGGTTTTTAAGACGCTCGTAATCTTGTGTGATGTCTGCTACAGCCGCATCAGTACCTAACTTGTTCATGTACTGATCTATGCTTTTGGGGTCATCAAAAATAGACCCAGCTACGGCTTTTTCTATTCCTTCTTCTTGCAACATCCTCTTTGTGGCTAATGCGCCTTGATCCATTTCGCCCATACCAACACCCTGGGCACTAGAAACGTGACCCGGACCCAAGTAGCCACCGCCCGGAGGTGCGGGTATGCCCGGAGGAGGCATATCTACTTCTGGTGGCGTCTCAGGCATTGACGGGCCGACAGGCTGGGGCATGAAATCTGGCCCAGCGGGTGCCTTTGCGTAGCCAAAACGAGAGTCGGCGTATTTAATTCCTGCCATTGGATCTGTTGGCACAGCCATTTGGTCTACTGTTCTTGACCTATCGCCTCCTAAAACGTCTGCGCCCCCCCCTATCATTTCCCGTTGACCAGTAACAGGGTTTACCTGTGAGTTTGCCATAAACTGTGCTTGCTGTGCTTCTTGTCGAGCAAGTGTCGCAGGGTCGCTAGAAAAACCAGTTGGTTTTGCTAGTAACGGGTCGCGATAAAGTGCCCCACCCATTCCTACGTTTACGTCACCAGGTGACGGCTTGGCTCCAGTTGGAGGCGGGGTTGGAATAACTGGATCGGGAGAGGGTACATAACCGATTGCTGGCGGCTCGCTCGGATCTGGAGTGGGTGTTGGTCCACCCGGAGGGGGTGGTGGAGGCACGGTTGGGTTTGTAGGCCCTAGCGTCGGGTCCGTTTCTGTCCCGTCACCAATAAAATTGCCCGCACCTGAGTTTTGCCACGACCAATCTGGTGCCGCGTCTCCACTTGAAGGTCGAGCATAGTTGGTAAACCCTAAGTTTGGTGCGGCATCCTCGGCTGAATACTGATCGCCTAAAATCGCTGTACCTAAATAATTTTGGGCTTGTTGTTGCATGGGGGTAAACCCAGGAGTCATTCCACCATATTGAGCCTGGAAAGGGCTTTGAGCGGCAAATTTCTGAGCCTGTTGCCATAATTGAGTTTGCCGCCCCGCTGTTAATGGATCTGTTTTGGTTGCCGATGTAACCTCAAGGTTGTCCATTACATCTTCGCTTTGACCACCACCCATTCTATTCTCCTAAATCCTTGATGAGCGTTACGCTCTTATACTCGTACCCATAAGGGCGTAAAACTTTTTCCCAACCTTTTCGACCGACCAGCTCGATTCCATCGCATTCATGCTCTGCGGCATAATAATCTGCTGCCTCCATGATTGCCTCTAGATTCGCCCTGCCCGTGTCCGTTGTGCCGCCATACAGCCATATTCGCAACATTCTTCGCTGGGGGTACAATGCAACCTTGAACACGGCTGCTCCGTTTTCCACAGGGAAAAAAATTGCATGATTGTCCTGCACTTGTCGTAAAACATCTTCGACAGTGTATTCTCTGCCGCTTTTTGCTAACGCTTTTTCAATAAACGGCGTACTACGCGCCCATGCTTCATTAAACCCGTTCTGTTCCGTTGATTTCATATTGCCGTCGTGCTCAATACGCCAGCATTAGACACTACTACACTATAACGTGTGCCATTGGCGCTGACCAAGATCAATCTTTCGTTATTAGCTAAATCAACATCTTCAAATCGTTTTAAGTTTGCTCGATCGGCTAACTCTAAAGCCAGGTTTCGGTTTGATTCTCCTACGGCGTCATAAGCCTTAGTCGGCGGCGACAACCGCAACCGGGACGAGCCTGACGCTCCTGACGTACTCATCGTCTACCGTTCGGTTTCAGCTCAAGTCTTGGAATGCCGACATTCCACGAATTTGCTGAATTTGATGTGCAACGCATTCTTACACTTCTGCCTGTAAACCGTACAGGGGTAGGCGCAGTCATTGTGTACGGCCCATGACTGGTGTCGCTATCCGTAGGGTAAAGCTTAGTGTAAAAGGTTGTAGTAATGTCCCCCAGGGCTGTAACATCTGGAATTAACGATGTCGCTGACAACACTTCGTTTCCAGCACCAAGCTGTATTGGCCCAGATTCGACATAAGGCGTTTTAGTAGTGCCATCAACGTCTGTATACGTCCCACCGACTTCGTGCTCATATGGATTACCTGACGAATCAAACAAAATAGGAAATGCAAAAATCCCACGGCTTGTTACTGCTGTGCGAGCAAGTGTTCCTACCGACCAATGGTTTTCTAGGTAGTTATAACTGACATACGAGTCTATTTCAGAGTCGCTTGGATAAAACCAAATAATTTCTGAATACAGACTGTTGTGCCACGCAACAGTTTTGCTTGATTGGCCTTCGTTCATGTTATTCATAACAAATTCTTCAACATCGCACGGAATACTTCTCGTGTATCCGTCGTACATAAAGAATCCGTTTGCGTTACGGCCCATCCAGTAAGCAGTGTTGTTTGCAACCGCTACAGCGTTCATCGAGACAGGCCCACAATCGCCGCCTACGTTGTCAAACTGATAGACATAGGGCAGACCTACAAAGGTCGCTGTGTGGGCATCAGCAGTGGTAAAAATCAAAATTTGACCACGCACAATGATAGCGCCTAACAAGTCTCCGGTAGATTCAATTAAATGATCGCCCGCTAGGTTTGTAGCAGTTGCAGACCAAGTAGTGTTGTTTTCTGAGTCCGACCAAAAAACTTTGCGCCTGTCTGCGTTTGCTTCTGAGCCGCCATTGGCTACGCCTCCAAAGCACATCTGTATGCGTTGAGGTGTGACAACTGTAGCGGTAATGTATTCTGGTGAATTAGAAACCTGGGCGGCTTTAGTACCTGTGCCGACACTTGTGTCCCATTGATACAGCTTGCCGTCGTCAGGGGTGCATCCCGTCAGGTCTTCGCCCCACATGGCAAACGACCATATTGTTGCCGGAGAGGGGATTCCTAAGTCGGGGCGCTGGTCACCATATGTCGATTTGCCGTATAGCCAATCGCCGTAGCCTGTGTTTGGATCAGCATCAGTAGTTCCAGCAGTAAAACCCGTAGGCGTGATGTCATATATACTGGCTGCTGAATCGTACACATAAAGCTTGCTGGCAGACCCAACACCAATCCATCTGTTGTTGGAGTTGTCCATCCAAGTAACTGCTGTTCTTGGAACACCTGTTACGGCTGTAGTGCTTTCACCCCATCTACGCCAACCACCGACCGGACCAATAGCACCATTGCTCCATCGCATAAGATCGGCATCGTACCAACGCCCTTGGGCTTGATAAACGGTGCCATTCTTAAACAGTCCGGGCCGGAATTGTAGATTGATGTATTGGGGCCTAGCCATCTACTCACTCGTCAGGTACACGCTCTAGCACAAAATACGGTTCTTCACCTAAGTCACCCTCGACGATATTTTGTCCTGCCCATCCCGCAGCAGCCATCATCGTGTGAATTTTTTGATCTAACGCCTGGGCGTGTTCTTGGATTTGCTTTCGTTCAGCAAAAACCTGTCGCCAGATTTGTGCCTGTTCTTCTGTCAGCTCAACCTTGTCTTTAGGCTGAATTAACATTTCTGCTTCTTTAGTGGCGCTCATGCTTTTTGTCCTCTTTTAAATTGCGCGTTTCTACCTCTAATACAGTAATTCTCTCACCGTGATCGTCAACTTTGTTATCCAAACTGGTAACAATTCTTTCTATCTGTGCGATCGACTGCCTGGCTCCGTTGAGTCCCGCTCGTACCCCGCCGTAAGCTGCTCCTGCTGCTAACAAAGCGGGAAAGTACGAAAGCATCTCCTCAAGCCCCGTCATCCTCGGACTCCAGCTCTAATGCGTGAGTCTTTTCTTTTATAACAAACAACAACACAATTATTCGCCATTCTCCTCAGACTCTTTTTTATTTCTTTCTAGTCTGAAAAGTCCATTGTCGTCAGTTGATTTTGAATCTGTGTAGTGACTATCATTTCTTTCAGCAACTACTAACCATGACACAGTATCTGCACAGTCATCGTCTTGTGCCGAAAGAGTAAGTGTAGAACCTGACACAGACCCACGCACTTGAGTCCAACCTGTTTCGTTCTGCACCCAGGCTTGAGGATTGCGGCAAAGAACCGCCCATGTACCGCTAGTCATTCTCGCGGCCTCATCTAAGTCAATTATTGCAGCACCTTCTTCAAGATCAATGCTGCCACGGTACATAAGATCAGCTTGCGGACCCTCAATGCTTGCATGAGACAGTGTGTGCGTATCCGTCATGCTTGGCAAAGGATGGTCAATTCGGAACGTCTTTGTTCCTGCGGTAAACTCCCCAACTACATTGACTGTGCCACCGCTTGCAATGCTCATTCGAGCAGTTTCATTGGTGCCAAAAACAATGCCTATTGAGCCAGCATTGTTGTAGATATTCATGTTGCTGGCGTCTAACGCAATGGCACCACTGTAACCGTTGCCTTGAATCTGTAC
>Ga0208919_1001337_pt1 | contig 14322 bp, 14 predicted proteins | sample 4_EtaG_FD_184076 | JGI IMG/M metagenome (GOLD analysis project Ga0208919, IMG submission 184076) | Marine viral communities from the Subarctic Pacific Ocean - 4_ETSP_OMZ_AT15127 metaG (SPAdes) (version 3) | ecosystem: Environmental > Aquatic > Marine > Oceanic | place: Pacific Ocean | collected...
TCTGCAATAGCTCTTGCTGCATCTGGTGCTGGCTATAGCAGTCGCATTTCGACTATCGAGAGCACAGGCGTTGCAACGGCAGCAAACCTTATTGCCACTGGCGTAAGGTCTCAGGTTGGACATTACGACATAGACGTTAAGACAACTAAAACCTCTGGAGTACTCACTCCGATAATATCTGGAGCCGGAGGAGCTAAGAAAACATTTGATCTTTCGTTAGGTAATACATTCACACATACGCTAGGGGCTAATACTACATTTTATCTAGCAAATGTTACCCAAGGACAAAAATTTGTGATTAGAACTCAGCAGGACGGCACCGCTAGCCGTACAGTAACGTGGGGATTTGATACCGCTGGTAATGGCGTCGTCAGATGGGCAGAAGGAGGAACTGCTCCAACTGGAACTGCGAAGCCCGCTGGTGTGGCAGACGTATATGGATTCATAGCGATTGGCACCGGAACATATGATGGCTTTGTTATAGGAAATAATCTACTTTTGTAAGGGCTTATTAAATGACACAATACGCAAGACCAGATAGTGACGTTGACAATCAAGACGACGCGTGGACCAACTCGGATGGTGGCGCTCCTAGTAATGTTCTATATACTTATATAGATGAAACGTCGGCTGGTAGTGATTATGTGCAGGGTAGTGATGACGAGTGCTCTGGTGACGGCAAGTATTTTACTGTTGGATTATCCAATGTTACAGATCCAAGTTCGTCGAGTAGCCATGCTATGAAGTTCTATGGTCGCCTTACTAGTTCAGAATCAGATACATGGTTTAAGATTGAGTTATTGGAGGGGACTACTGTTAGAGCCACAAAAACCATTAGTGATCCAGATGACACTTCTGCTCCGGGCACATTGTTTACTCACAGCTTATCTACATCAGAAGCTAATAGTATTACGAATTATAATAATTTGAGACTAAGAATTTATGCCGGTGATGATGGATGTATGGGTGCGGAATTTCAGGTTTATCAAGCTTGGTTTGAGTGCCCCGATGCTGCTGCTCCTGCTGCTACTGCAAATGGAAAAGCTTTTATGCTATTTTTAGATACTTAAAAGGAAATACTTGACTAATGTTTGGAGCATCCCCACTTAGCGTCACGTCGTTTTCTTCTTTAGAGGGCACCTCTATACAGGGGGCCGCTGTTTTGAACGCGATTGCCATTTTGAAAGGAGATGCCATTGCTCCAAGCGCAAGCTTAAGTGCAATTGCTAGTATTTTGGCAGATGCTAGTGTTAGAGGAGCAGCCGCTAAAATCTCCACATGGAATATTTCTTCCCGACCTACTACTTGGAATCTTCCTGCTGGGCCCACTACTTGGAATATTCCTTAGATTATTGGTGTATTTCAAAATGTGCAGATTATGCAATGTTATTAAAAGCTATTTATTTGGATGGTTATTTAAAAAAGAAATAGAAGAGGGCGACTTCATGGGTGTTATATCAAAAGAAAGGCTTTGCAAGCAGCCTGACGAATCCAGAAAATACGGAGTTGAATTCAATAGTCTACTCGGCACGAGCGAAACCGTAAGTAGTATTAGTAGAATTACATCAGCAAACATTGATGGTACGACTAGTGATCTTACCATCGCCAGCAGCGGAATAGAAACTTCCCCTACAAGTAGTAAAAATAGCCTTGTGACCTTTTGGATTTCAGCGGGTACGACGGGGCAAAGTTATAAAATTGAAACATTAATAGTCTCTTCTGATGGAGCAACATTAGAGGGAGACTCAATCCTTTACGTAACGGATAGATAAAAATGAGTTGGCAAAATGACACACAATTAATGCTGAGAACAATGCTCAACGATGCTGGATGTGGTGGCGAAGATCGCTATACCACGCAGCGTTTAGAAGAATTACTTATCACCGCAGCATATTTCCTTCCAACTGAAATTAATTTTAGCACAACATATGCTATAGATATTTCGACTTATACGATTACTCCCAATCCAGACGGTCTGGTGGATGGTGCCGAGTTAGTATCCTTTATGGTATTGAAAGCGGCATGTCTTGCTGACGAAGGTAACTTTAGAAATGCAGCCCTTTTGCAAGGTGTTAATGCTCGCGTGGGACCAGCACATATAAATACGTCGGCTTACGGGACTCATTTAGCAACCCTTTTAACGGAAGGCCCGTGCAAAGCTTTTGAAGAACTTAAACAAATATATAATTTTAGTTATACTGGCAAAAAGATTATCCGCGCGGTAATGTCTCCCTTTGCCGCGAATAAGTTTGATCCCCGAAGTATGCTAGGGGCTATAGGAGAAGCAGATTTACAAAACCCAATCCGTAATAGGTCCGATTACGGTTACTAATTTAAAGAGGTGATAAAATGGTAATGATTTTTCAACCCAAAGGTACTGGAACCACACAGAAAGAAGGAACTATGTTAGTTCAGGCTCCTCTTGCTGCTGGAACAGGTATTCTCGGAGATACCTCTTGGGGTTGGTATGGTTCCGATTATACGATTGACCCAATACCCGCTGCCACGGTAACGGCTACTGGAGTAATCAACGCTAACTATAATACCAAATTTACTGGATGTGCTCCCTGTTTATCCCAATGTGGTCCTTGCTAACTAGGTTAAAATGGCTAAAAATTATTTTTCTGGAATAATAAACAGTGACCTTAAAGATCTTTTTAATGATGCGATAAAAGCCTTATTGGAAGATAGCGGGGCCACCATACCGTGTACGCTATATTACGGTATCACAAAATGGGAGAGCTGTACTAATTGTTTATACGATCCTATTGGCAGAAAGTCATCAAACCGATACCAGAATGGGGGGCCTGTCCCCTTTCCTTTTGGTGGGGTTTGTCCAACTTGCAACGGCGTCGGTAGGCGACCTCTAATACAGACAGAGACTATATATTTGGCTGTTATTTTTGACTATAAACAATTTCTAAATATGTCAACCCCTGTCAATAACCCAGACGGAATGATCCAAACTCTTGGCAAAAAAGAATGTACTCCTCAAATAAAAAGAGCAAAAGAAATTCAAGTAGCAACGGATATTGCTGCATATGCGGACCATCGTTTCCAAAGAATGTCCGCACCCGAACCTGTTGGCTTTGGCAATAGTGAATTTGTTATATGTAACTGGAAGAGGGTAATGTAATGGCTCAAAGCAATATTATTGCAAGTATAGGATTGGATAAGGATTTTTCTGCTCAATTTAATAAAGCTATTTTAAGAGAAATTAACAATAAACTTTCCGTCGCTCTTCCTGCGGCAGTCAATACCATCAAAAAGAAGTTGGGAGAGGTGGTTCGAGGTAGAATCATGGCTTCTCCGGAGTATGCCGCTATTGTAGGGGGAAGGTTGCGTGGAGAGCTTGGTCTTCCAAATGGCGCTGCTAGAATAAACGCTATCATTGAAAGATGGGCAGAAAGCATCTCAGTGCGGTACATTAAAGGGTCTGGAGGAAGGCTAGGATTGATAGATATAGGTATATTACAATCTGACTGGCAAGACGTTTTGTCTCTGGGGGAAGCAACACTTCACTATGCGTCCAGAAGGGGCTCCAAGACCTTAGAGTGGTTGCGTTGGTTACTCAAGGAGGGTGACGCTGTTATAGTGTCTCGATATGATTTTATTCCTAAAACAAGAGGCAGCCGCACAGGCCTTGGAATCATGGTAAAAAGGGGTTCCGGATGGAGCGTTCCTTCCCAGTATAGAGGAACTGAAGGAGACAACTTTGCTACAAGGTCCCTTGAGAGCATAGCGTCTGATATAGATGTAGTAGTTAGACGAGAATTAACAAAGGTGTTATAAATGGCATGTGAACCCTACACAAAATTCAATAAAGTTTCCCAAATAGGTGAAAGTCTATTAAGTTCAGAAATAGAAAATAATCTAAAATGGTATTTAGATTGGTCTTTTCTTGGCATAGGAGGATGGAGCAATGTGGAAATACCCACCTCTGGAGCTTTTGGAGGAAATTTTGACACCTTAAGGCTAGTGAGCGACCCCTCTTATACAAACGGACAGGTTTGGGAAGGCCCAAGAAAGGATTGGGTATGGGAAACTGGGAGCTCTTACCCAGATTATGATCCAATACAAATTTCAGGTGTATATATTGATAACTCCTTCTACACTACTGGAGACGCTACATATGGGCATCACTACAACTACCCCCTCGGTAGGGTGGTTTTTGATAATGCTATTTCGACGAGCTCAACGGTTCAGGTTGAATATAGCTATAGAAATGTTCAGGTATATGTAGCAGATCAGGCCCCTTGGTGGGATGAACTTCAATACAATTCGTTGAGAGTAGATGACACTACATATAGCGCTACGGGCTCAGGTTCTTGGGGTGTTCTGGCGAACCATCGTGTTCAAATGCCAGCAATAGTTCTTGAGGTCGTTCCAAGACGGAGATTTGTTCCCTATCAATTAGGGGATACCTCTCAATTTACTCAACAAGATGTTGTTTTTCACGTTGTGGGCGAATCACGATGGTGGAGAAATCAACTTGTTGACATATTATCATATCAAATAGACAGTAGCTTATGGCTCTTTGATACAGACGTTTTAATTAGCGAGGGGGCGTATCCTCTCGATTATAGAGGGATGAAAGTATCCTCTCCACTTAACTATGATAATGTTGTAACAAATGGGCAGTATAGATATCTTTTAGCAAGAATAATTGACATGAACATCACAGAGATGGAATCTCATGATGCAAGACTTCACGAAGGCACTGTTAGAGCCACCCTTGAGGTCGTTTTAGGTTAATTTTCTATAAATGGTGTATTTATGCTGCGGAAACTTATTCACAAATAATTTAGGAGACGTTTAAATGGCTGCTAATAATAGAGTCTATTACGCTATTCAGCAAGTTTCCTTTGGCAAAGATAGTTCGGGCCAGATGAACATGAATTATGGCTCGGACGACATGAACGGCTATGGCAACAGAGTTGTTGCTCATGGTGTTCAATCTGTTGGTTTGACCACTACGTTCAACTTAGAACAAGTATTTGAGCTTGGTCAACTTGCTATCTATGAAAATGTCGAAGGAACTCCTGATATTGAAGTAACCTTAACAAAGGTGATGGATGGTTATATCCCCCTTTATGTTATGGCTACTTCTGATCAGACTGATGGCCCTCAACTTAATAAAAGATGCTCCTCTGCCAACAAGTGCATTGTCCAGCTTGGTATTTGGGACGAAGCTATGGAATCGGCTGGACAAGAAGGTTCTGGGGCGATCACTCATGTGAGCATGTCGGGACTTTATCCCACCTCGGTTTCTTATAATTTCCCTGTAGACGATAACTTTACTGAAGATATTACCCTTGTTGGTAACAGTAAGATTTGGGGAACTGGGCAATCTACGAGCACGCTTGAATGTAACCCAGCCTTCTTCTCACTGCAAGTAACGGGTGGATTCTCTGGTAATGATGATGCACCAGTTGGAACCGGTGGCGTTCAACGGCGCGAAAACATTATCTTTGGTACGGGCAACGTTGGTGCAACAGACTGGGCGACTTATTACGAAGCAAGCAATCCCGATAAATCGGTACTTCCGGGAGATATTCCGGGTGTGGTAGCTATCGGAAATAGTGGCCTTAAGGGTCCAAATTGCCATGTTCAGTCCATGACTGTTTCGGTGGATGTTGCTCGTGAAGATCTGTTTGAGCTTGGAGCAAAGATTCCTTATGCTCGTCCAGTTACATTCCCGGTTGAAGTTACTTGCGACGTTGAAGTAACAACGGCTAGTGGCGATATGGTAAATGCTATTGACGCATGTAGTGGAACAGCCCAATCTTGTGGATCTTCCAATTCTCTTAGCAACAGAGCAATTCGAATTGCTACTTGCGACGGTCTAAGAATCTGGCTTGGTAAGAAAAATAAGCTGGCTTCTGTGACTTATGGTGGAGGTGACGCGGGTGGTGGAAACGCTACTGTTACCTACAGCTATACTACTTTCAATGACTTTACGGTTATTCACTTTGCTGACCAAGTAGCCTCCGGTGGTTCACTCTCTGGACAGAGATGGTGGAACTACCGAGCTAGGTATCTGGGATCTGGTTCCCTCACGGGACTAGGCCAGTCAAAGGCTGATGGTGGGCACAATGTGTGGTCTAAGTAATAATGCTTAGAAATTGACATTATGAGGGGGGTAGCCTTTGTGCTACCTCCCTTTTTTGTCAGTAGTGGAAGCGATAGCCTTGGCAAGCATTAGGCGAGTTACGCTACTGGCTTTGAAGGTATAGGGTTTTGTAATGGAAATAGAAGATTATTTAATAAAAACTTCTATTGTTGGCGCTATTATAATCTTAGGGGCGTCATGGTTGATTTACTTTTCCATTAGAACACTCTCTAAATATACTGATTTTGGTAAGGCTACAAATAACACTAAGGAAAAAAAGGAACGGACATATTCTTCTACCGACGACTTACCTAACTTAAAAGATAGTTCGGCTGAAGTTTTTTACAAAACACCTAAAATAGAGACTTCTTTTGGAGATAAGAGGATAGGGGAAGTTCATGAACACCCCACCAAAAAGAATTGAAAGGATGTCAGGATATCAACAGTTTTTTGTTGAAGTACAGCCAGATTCACCTTTGCCATTCTCTAGGGATGAGCCTTCTTTACCACCAAAGGAAACAGTGGAAGTGTCGTCGTCGGGCGAAATTAGCAGTTACGATGGAAAAATAATCCATTCTTATTATCCCAAGGTATGCGAGACAATTAAAATGAATGAAAAAAAGAACAGTGGGGGCTCCAAAGCACAAAGATCTGTTGGTATTGATATCGGCACCGGCTTTATTTCGTGCGCTGAGTGCGAAGGGGATTCTAAGAAATTCAGAAAAGTTAGAGATGCTTTTTTTAAGCTTAATCCGTCCAAGTTCCTAGAGGGCTCTGCAAATGCTTTTGGAGAAAATATGCTAAAAAATGCAGGTGCTCATTATGTTAAAGTGGACGAGGACCTTTATGTCTTGGGAGATGACGCTTTTAAATTTGCAAATTTATTTCATCAGGAATGCTTACGCCCTATGTCACAGGGGGTTTTAAATCCAAGACAACCTGTTTCTAATATGATGGTTTCGGAACTTGTTAGGGCCGTTGCCGGAAAGGCACAAAATAAAAATGACATACTTTATTACTGTGTTCCCGCACAACCAATTGATGCTGATTTTGATGTAGAATATCACAAGCAAATTCTGCATGGAGTCTTTGATGATCTGGGATATAAAAACATCAATGTAATGACAGAGGGATTAGCTGTTATATATTCTGAACTAGCCGACACTCAATATACTGGAATTGGAATGAGTTTCGGAGCTGGGATGTGCAACATTGTCTATTCTTTCATGGGAATACCTGTGTTTGCTTTTAGCCTGAGTCGAGGAGGGGATTGGATTGATTCTCATGCAGCCCAACACACTGATGAGACTAATAATGTCGTTACCGCAATCAAGGAAAAGGCAGACTTTAGTCTCTATGATTCTACACATGGTATCCAAAAGGCAATTTCTATTTATTATGAGGCGTTACTGTCTTATGTTGTAGAAAAATTCAAAGATCTTTATGAAAATACTCCTAAAAAGAAACTTCCTAACGTAACAATGGAAATGCCTATTGTGGTTGCTGGAGGGACTTCTATGGTTCTTGGTTTTGTGGAAAGGCTTCAGGAGCTTACGAAGGAAGGGTTTCCGGTTCCTATTTCAGAAATCAAACATGCAGAGGAACCTCTTTTTGCGGTATCTAACGGACTTTATGAGGCAGCTCGATTGGCAGCACAACAATAATTAAATGGCTAAGGAATTATGGAAGAGCACGAAAAGGGCAGGCTTGCTGCAAAGCTACTATCGGGTATAACCTTTTTTGTTTTTGAAAAAAAAAGATACAAAGTAATTAATCCAACCCCAGAATACCTTCTTTTAGCAGAGGAGATAGCTTTAGAACATTCTCTTGATGTTTCTTTTAAACAGCTTTTATCAGCCAAAGAAGCCGAAGAGTATCTGAACGAGAAGGGGATATGGACATACGAAGATGAAAACAAACTGAAAGAATCAGACAAGGCTATAGAGGACCTTAAGGAATTACTGTATAAGCACAGAGATAACCCAGCAGCCGTAGCTTCAGGGAAGAGAAGGATTAGAGGAATGAAAAAAGCTATCAACGAAGCCATGGTTCGTAAGTATTCTATAAACCCAATGACCTTGGAATTCTATCGAAAAACTATTAAAAATGAATTTTTGGCTGCTGTATGTACTTTTGACGAGGATAACAATCGCATGTATTCGGTAAAGGACTTTGGCATTGCAGATTCTGCGTTGGCACAAAGGGCTTATGAAGAGAGAGAAATGGATATTATTACACAAGAGCAGATGAGGGATCTTGCCAGAAGCGAGCCGTGGAGTAGCTATTGGATGGTTAGCAAACAAAATCTTTTTGGAAACCCGTCACTCAATCTGTTTGGCCCCACGCAAAGCCAAGCTGTTATTATTCCGTCCTCTCATTTAAATCAGTACCAAAGGGCTATGGTAGGGGTTTGCAAAATGTATGACAATGCTGCCCAACACCCCGAGTGCCCGGAAGATTCCGTCATAGATGACCATGATATGTTTGACGGATGGATGATATTTGAAAATCGGAAGAGGGAGAAGGAGAAGAAGAAGAAGAGCATTGACGATATTCACGGCAAAGAAGGAGATGAAATATTTATTATGGCTGGTACTGGAAAACAGGCTCATGACATATTTTCTGTTAATGACCAAACCGACAACCAAAGACTAAAGACGCGATTCCAGCAAGCTCATGCCGCAGGAAGTCAGGGTGTGGATGAGTCACAGTTAAGCGACGTTAAACAGACTTTACACAAACAGATGGTGGAACAAGTGAAAGGGCAGAGGTAAATACCATGAAGGAGTTTAATTTTGATCATACAAATAGAAGGAAGAGTGCTAACAAAGATAAATATAAAGAATCCTCTAGAAGAAGATTGCTTAATAATATAAAAAAGAAATTCGACACTACTACTATAGGCTCCCTTGCCGTAATTGAAGATATTTTTGGTGAACTATGGGGGCATGGAGTTCACTATAATGAATTAACGGACGAAGAAAAGGAATGGAGGGAGGACTGGAATGAGGCCAGAACGAAAATCTTAGATCTAGGAAATTCCAACTTAAGGGCTGCTCAAAGTGAGATATCTCAGTACAGTATTTCTTGGAATAGATATGTAACTAATTTTATTGTAAAAAACAAGGATAATGAGGAGTATAACAATGGCTGATGAAAATAAAAAAAGTTTTGAAGTGGATGGAAAAATGTATGCGGTTCGGAGGCCCAAGGTTGACGAGATCCGAAAGGCAAATGAATTTCGCTCTAAGAGCTTTAATGAGGCTCTTCAGCGTGGAGACATGCTGCGAGAACAGCTAGAATCAGAGCTTCGCAAAAGAAAGCTTTGGAGTGACAGTCGGGAAGAGGAATATCAGGGCTTGAGACAGTCTATTCTTGATGGAGAATATAAGCTTAAAAAAGGTGGTATTCGACTTGCCAATGCGAAGAACGTGGCTGTAGAGATGTCTGAGGCCCGAGAAAGCATGATTACCCTGCTTTCCAGCCGAACGGACTTGGACTCTAATACGTGCGAAGGGAAGGCTGACGCAGCACGTTTCAACTACCTTTTTGCCTGCTGTTTGGTGTATGATGATACGGACGAGCAGTATTTTGCGAATGGTTTGGACGACTATTTGTTGAATCAGGATGATGCGGTTGCAATTGCTGGAGCATCTCGTTTTTATTATCTTCTTTCGGGGAGTGAAAACGTTGATGAAAGCCTTCCAGAAAATGCATTTTTGAAACGTTTTAATTTTGTTGATGAACAATACCGACCTATTGACGAGAACGGTAGGCTCGTTGATAAAGACGGACGTCATATTGACGAAGTTGGTAACCTTGTTAGATGGACTAGCGATGAAGAGTTTGAATATATTGATACGGAAGGAAGAAAAGTTAATGATGCTGGAGACTATGATGTAGCCTTTAGCCCATTTTTAGACGATGATGGAAATCCTGTTGAGGAGACTAAAGAAGTAGAAGAAGCCGCAGAAGAGAAACCAAAGACCAAGCGAAAGCCCAAAAAGAAAGCTGCGACCAAAAAGAAGAAGGCTGAACCGGAGGCAGAACTAGCCGAAGAGGAAGCCGAGACCGGACAAGAACAAGCTGAAGATGCTGATGTTGAAGAAGCATCCGAAGAATAAAAATGGATAAGTGGTCATACTTATTAGACATTTCTGTCTGGTGGTATGGCCATTTTTTTTTAAGGTAGTGTAAAATGGCTTTTAATATCAATGCCCATGTAATTCTTCAAGGGCCAAAGAATATTCAGGCTGTTACGAACACTATCAAAACCCAGCTTGCGGGCATCAAGGTGCCCATCAATATCCAAACTCAAGGCACTCGTGGAGTTTCCCAGCTCAGCAACCAAATTAAAACGATGGGAAATACCGCAGCCACCGCACAAAAACAGGTGCGGGGAGTAGGAACTGCTGCAACGAGAACAGGAGCTGCCCTTCAGAAGACCGGGGCTGGAGCCGGTCGTCTTAATAGTAACCTAAAGGGCATTCAGGGGAACGCTCAGCAAGCTGCCGGTGCTATGCGTATGTTGGGTCGCGAAACGGCCTTGACTTTCAAGAGATTTGCCGCAGCAGGTATCGTTACTGCAACTGTTTTCAGGCTTGGAGGGGCAATAACCGAGTCTACCGGAAAAGCTCTTGAGTTTGAAAGATCTCTTAATAAGCTTCAGCAGATTACCGGTCAGACTGCGAAGCAATTAGGAGGACTCAAGAAAGCGATTACGAGCGTTTCTGTTGCCTTGGGAATTGACGCTAATGAACTTTCAAATGTAGCTAGACTATTTGCTCAAACAGGTCAAAGCTTGTCTGAGGTAGAATCGTCTATGAAGGCTATTGCTAGGGCCAGTCTTGCTCCAACGTTTGGCACAATGGAAAATACGGCAGAAGGCCTGATAGCTGCTCTTGCCCAGTTTAAGATTGCAGCTTCTGATTCAGAAAAGGTTCTTGGGGCATTAAACCAAGTGTCCAAGAAATTTGCTGTTGAATCGCAGGACATGATTGCTGCCATTCGGCGTGCTGGTGGTGTGTTTGCCCTTGCTGCAAAACAGACTCAGGCACCCATTGACGCACTTGAAGAGTTTATTAGTGTGTTTACTGCTGTTCGTTCTACTACGAGAGAATCAGCAGAAACAATTGCTACGGGCTTAAGAACTATCTTTACTAGAATCCAGCGTCGAGGGACCATTGAGATGCTGGAACAGCTCGGCGTTAAGCTTACCGATACAGAAGGTAAGTTCATTGGTCTTTTTAATTCGTTTAAAAAGCTTTCTACAGAGCTTGATAAAATCATCCAAAGAGGGGACGCTATCACTCTCTCCGCTATCACGGAAGAATTGGGTGGTATGCGACAGGTTGGTAAATTAATTCCAGCTATTCGTGAATTTAGAAAAGCAGAGAAGGCTTTGTCGGAAGCCCAAAAGGGGGCAGCGGCAGGTCTTGGTAAGGATGTTGAAGTCGGATTGAAGCCGTTGATTAAGTCATTTGAACGGCTTGGCTCCAAATGGGATAATTTTATTCGCAAGGTTACTGAAGGAAAAACCTTTCAGACTATGGCTAGGATGGCCCTTGATACGGCAAATGCTTTCATTGATATGGGCGAAGCACTGAGACCCCTATTGCCCATGCTAGCTACCTTAGCAGCTACCAAATTTGCCAAGGGAATGGTGGGTTTTGGAGCAGGCTTTATAAGCTCCACCAAGGGAATGGGAGGGGCTGGAGGATTGGGACAGCGAGTTGGCGGCGCTGTTGCAGGCCCCAGAGGAGGAGGAGCAGGAGCCTCTCAAACAAACCTCGTTGGTGCCATAACAAAGAATGCGGCTGCCCTTCCTCCCAACACTAGAAATCTTGGGCTGGTAAATACGTCCTTACGGGGCTTAATGACACATATAGACCATCTTTCACAGGCCCTTAAGCCGTCAATGGAGCAGCTCAGAGATTCTTTGAACCGTCTTGAGAGAGCCGTAAGCAGTATGCGTACAATGGCTGGCGCGGGCTATGCAGGAGGAGGATATGGGGGTCGTAGTCGTAGTGGACGTCTTATGCCCGGACCCGGAGGAAGAGGGTTCTCTGGAGGTGGGGCTGTAAGGAGAGGGGGAAGAACTCCATTTAGCAGAGGTGGTCGGGTTCCTATGAGAAGTCCCCCGCGTCGTCCGGTTCAGAGTCCCACGTCCCGGTTTGATCCGGGTGGGCAAGGCAGGACCACCGGGGGTAGATTGATCCCGATAGGTGGCCAAGTGGCGGGAATGAGGTCTGTTCAGTCATCTCGCACGCTTGGCCGACGAGCTGGCTTCCGTCAGTTTGAAGGCGGGATAGGAGAATCGGGTGCAAAGATACATAAGGCAATTATACGAGAAGTTCCCAGAAACTATGGGGCGGTTTTCCTTCGAGCTTCAAACGAACCGGGCAGATCTGATCAGAAAGGCGCAGGCAGGCACCATCGGACCATTCACGAAAATCTCATGGGAAGTGTTCCAATTGGAAAAATGCTCAGGGGCATGAAAGCGTTCAGTGGTGGTAAAGACAACACCATTATTGACGCTGAGGTTGGCAGAATTGATCGGTTGCAGGGTCAGGTGCCACTGACATCGAGTGGCAAGAAGCAGAACTTGATAACCAGCGGCAAGAAAGGCGTGCCCCAGAAATTATCACAGAGTGGCGTAACGTCGATGAAGAAGATGCTTGGTCTTGGAGGCGTCGAAAATATTCAATATATGTTACAGGCAAGGAGCCTTTCTGGAGCAGGAAGCCACAAATTAGAGAATTCTATTCATGGTAACGTTCACAAGGCAGTCAATCAAGGCGCGAACGTTATTCTAAGACAATTAGGCACGACGGCGCAGGGGTCTTTAGCGGATGACTTAAAGCAGATCAACATTGATCAAATCGTAGGAAATATATTCGAAGGGGCTCTTACTAAAGCTGGAGTTCCTTGGGGGAGGGGAGATGTTGACGAAGCTCAAATGGACCCACGTAATGCTAATGCTACATTTGATTTTACTTCTCCGGGTATCTTGAAGAAATATTTTGCAAATCTTGGCAAGGGACCGATTGACGCGAAGGCCACATTTAACCCCAAAACTTTGTCGAGCATGAAACACAAGGTCCATACTTATATTTCCCAAACGGTGCAGGAGATTTTACTGGACCCTGCGTTCCAAGCGGTCGGCTCGGGCGGCAAAACGGTGCAATATAATGCACAGAGATCTGGCGCTCAAACGGGTGGCTACGCGTTTAATGAAGAAGGAAGATTAGAAGCTCTCTTGCAGCCGGGAGAATTGCAGATTCAGGGTCTTGATGTTCGGCGTGCAAAACAGATAGCGGGCGGCAATGTAAATGCTCTCTTTGGCATTGATCCTCGCCGTGTTTCAATGGTTCCGGGTACAGGCAACAGGGATACGGTTGAAGCTGATCTTGCTCCCGGAACTTTTATAGTTAAAAGAAGTATTGCTGAAGAGGCTCTAAATGCAGGATACAGGCCACAAGGTAGCTTCTCACCACGAATGCCCGCAGCAACGGGCGGTCATGTTGGCCGAAGGGGATTTAAGGTCGGAGGTCGCATTCCGTTTGCTAGTGGTACTGGTATGCCCGGTAGTAATCTTCAATTTGGCCCACAAGCATCGGCGGCCACTGTTGCCACCATGACGGAGCATACGGCAGCGGTAAAAAAAGATACAATGGTTACCAGACATGCCGCCGATCAGGAGCAGCAAAATATGCAAACCAGATCAATGGCAATGATGAATCTTATGGGGGCCGTTACCAGCACAGTGTTTGCTCTTCAAATGCTAGACTTCAGCGATTTCCAAAATTCCATGATGTCTCTTACGATGATTGGGTTTGCTGCAATGCAGGCCGTACACGCTTTCAAGGATCTAGCGAAATCCGCAGCGATAGCCGCTGCTGCGCAGGTGAAAGCCGCTGCTGCGGGCACAGCGGTAGCAGCCACAGGATTTATGGGTGGTGCTATGGGTGGTGCGGGTGCGGCACTTCGAGGCAGTCCTGCGGCTAGGATGATGGGAGCATTTGGTAGCATGACGATATTCCCCACGTTTACGAAAAACCTTATCAAGGCTGGGCCATTGTTTGGTGCTCTTGCTGCCAAGGCCCTTGTTGCTTTTGCTGGGGTTCAGCTTGGTGCTATGGCTGGTAGAAAAATAATGGAGATGGTCTTTGGGGAAGAGACTGAATCCAAATATGCTGAGGGCGTAACGG
>Ga0208919_1001339_pt1 | contig 14319 bp, 27 predicted proteins | sample 4_EtaG_FD_184076 | JGI IMG/M metagenome (GOLD analysis project Ga0208919, IMG submission 184076) | Marine viral communities from the Subarctic Pacific Ocean - 4_ETSP_OMZ_AT15127 metaG (SPAdes) (version 3) | ecosystem: Environmental > Aquatic > Marine > Oceanic | place: Pacific Ocean | collected...
GAGTTAAATAGTAAACTTGTTGATGAGTTTGGTGAGGCGTGTAAAAACGCCTTACTAAAACAATTTCATGAGGATAGAAGATCTAAGTTTGAATTAAGAATGTCAAATGTAGGTAGACCATTGTGTCAATTGCAGATGGAAGCAAAGGGTATTAAAGGTGAGGGACAACCTTACAATAATAAAATGAGAAACACTTTTGGAGATTTGATTGAAGCACTAGCTATATTTGTAATGAAATCAGCGGGAGTAAATATTAAGAATGAGCAGAAAAAAGTTACATACAAGTTTAATGGAGACTCAATTGAGGGTAGGCAAGATGTTGAGATCGATGAGAAAATATGGGATATTAAGAGTGCGTCACCTTATTCCTTTGAGAAAAAGTTTGGTGAGTCGGGAGGTTTTACTGAGGTTGTTAGGGAAGATTCCTTTGGTTATGCGTCACAAGGATTTTTATATGGAGAGAGCCAGAAAAAAAACTTTGGTGGTTGGATAGCTATTAACAAGTCTACAGGTGAGTGGACTGTTTGTGAAACTCCAACAGAGCATAGTGAATATAAAAAGAAAGCATTGGATACTGCTAAACAAAATGTAAAAGCAGTTAAAGAAGGTAAACCTTTTAAAAAATACTATAATGATATAGCAGAAACATTTAGAAGTAAACCTACAGGTAATAGAGTTTTGGGTTTTGTATGTTCATACTGCCCATATAAACTTCCTTGTTGGGGAAGAGATAAATTGCAGTTGTTACCACAACAGCAATCTAAAGGGAAGAACCCTAAATGGGTTTGGTACACTGAAGTCAAAAATCCTAAAAAGGATGAGACTATGGAGGCTGGTGGAGAGTAGTTTGAGGGGTCTATTCTTCGCCAACTCTTATGATGTTATACTTTGTAATTTATAAACAAAAAAAAGAAAAGGAATATAAAATGTTTACTAATGTAGTATTTGATAAAGAAAAAGAAGCTGAAGAGTTTGGTAAAAAAAGTATGAAGAGGGGATATGTACACAAAATTGTAGAATATAATAAAGAAAATTATAATAGGTATTGGTATAAATGAAAAAAGATAAAAGTAAAGTTAATTATATAAATTCAGTTAAGGTAATAGTTAGTCCTTGGCAAAAAGGTTTTCACTGTGGTATTATTATGGATAGTACATCTAAAATGTCTACAGAAGAATATGAATTATGTTCTACAATAGCTAGAGGCATGATAAAAATGGCAACCTCCGACCCTCATTCAACGTTTCTATGGGGACTTCGTGGATTTGCTGATGACAAGAAAAAAAATACTAAAGACTTAAGTATAAGTTCTGTAGCAGAATTTGATGATGAGTCTAATGTTGTTGACTTTCTTGAATATTTAAAAATGAAACGAGATAAGGAGTTAAACTAATGGCAACGCACTTAGTTATAGGTGACCCTCATTGTACACCTAAAGCAAACAATGATAGATTTCTGTGGGCAGGCAGATTAGCAGCAGATTATAAAGTTACTCATGTTGTATGTATGGGTGATTTTTGTAGTATGGATTCTCTGTCTACATATGATAGAGGTAAAAAATCATTTGAAGGTAGGAGATATCAAAAAGATATGGAGCATACTCACGATGCTTTATCACTATTTAATAAAGGTTTAGGTAAACATAAACCATTAAAAATAATGATATTAGGTAATCACGAAGATAGAATTGATAGATTTGTAGATGAAAATCCAGAGTTAGATGGATCTGTAAGTATTAAAGATCTCCATTATAAAAAATATGGTTGGAGAGAAATACCATATAAAGCAATAAAGGTAATTGATGGTGTACATTATTCTCACCATTTACCATCTGGCATAATGGGATCCGCAATATCTGGTGAAAATATTGCAAGATCTATCTTGACAAAGCATAAAGTTTCTGCTACAGTAGGGCATAGTCATTTGTTAGATTATGCAGTATCAACATTGCCTAATGGTAAAAAATTACATGCACTATCTGCAGGATGTTATTTAAATCATACTGAACATTTTGCTAGAGATACTCAACATATGTGGTGGAGTGGTTTAATACTTAAAAAAGAAGTTAAAGATGGTAATTATAACATGGAGTTAATTGATATTAAAACTATAAGGAAAGAATATGGCAAAAAGTAATTACATAGATTATACGTTTGAACAGCCAATAGATGGTAAAAGAACATACAAATACGAAAAAGATCATACACATGATATATCTTATGAGAATGAAAGAAAACATAATAATGTACATTCACCTTCTCATTACAAACATGGTAAAAAAGAAACTATAGAAGTTATACGAGATTGTATGGAGAATGATGAGTATCATGGTTATCTTAAAGGTAATGTTTTAAAATATGTTTCTCGTTATAAATTTAAAGGAGAGCCATTACAAGATTTAGAAAAAGCACAATGGTATTTAAATAGATTAATCAAGGAGGTTAATAATGGGACAAGTTAAACAAGCAATACTTGAGTTAGAAGATTTCGTTGCAGGTTGTTTGCGTGAAGGTAGAACGTTAAACCAAACCATACGAGATGCTAGAGAATCTAAAGCAGCAAAAACTAATCCTTATTTTGATGAAGAGGATTTAGTAGAAAATAAATACTACCAATTTAAAGGAGCAGAGTAATGAGAGATCTATTTTTAGATGCACTTAAACGTAAATATGAAGCAGAGATAGCTGCAGGTAAAGCAACTGCTAAAGTTTATTTTGATAAACCAGTTGCTATAGGAGAACATCCACAGTTTTTAGATGAGTTAGATAAAGTCCTAACAAAAATATCTAATGCTGAAGAAAACTTAAAAACGTTATCTAAACACTTTGATAATAGTGTTGATGATGATGATATACCATTTTAATAATAGGAACATAAATGATTAAGATAAAAAAAATAAAGAAAAAAATAAATAAAGAAAAAGAAACTAAAGATTGGTTTGATACCCATGTTGAAGTTATGGGTTTTGGTAGAGGTACTAGAAATAAAAAAGTTAAATCAATTATTAAAGAACAAGTAATGAAATCATTATCGAAGGAGATATAATAATGGCTGAACAAAAGAAAGAAACACAAAAACCAATACCAAGAATGTATCATATAGATTCTGAAAAACTTATGGATATTATGAGATACTTAATGACTAGACCTTATGGAGAAGTTGTTAAATTAATGAACTCCCTGTCTACACTTATGCCTGTAAATACAGATGGGGGGGACAATGTCGGAAAAAAATAATTTAGATAAATACACTGGTATATTATTTGAATTAAAAATAGGATTAAACAAAGATAATGCTATAGTAATTGACTATGGTGGTAAACCTGTAGGTAAAATAAGAGATGCGTTAAAAGGTTTTCCTTATCAAGCTAATCTATGTGCGGCTATAATTAATCATGCTAACTCTGTAGGTAAAAAGTTACAAGATGATATCAAACAAATTATACAGAAAATTTAAACAAAAAAAAAGACCTCCCGATTAAAATCAGGAAGTCTTGTGTTGTTGCTAGGGGAGTCTTTATGGCTCCCTTTTTTATTGTAAGTAATCCATTTGTTGGAACAAAGGTTTTCTCTTTGGGACCAACATATTTTCTGTTTCTATTATTGGTTTAATTCTATCTGTGTATACTGATGTAAGTAAGTTTGTGTAATTAGGATTTTGTGCATACGGACTTTCACCCATAGTTTGAAACATAGTTTCTACTTTATCCATAGACGATATAACATTTTTATACCTTTCATCATTTACTATTAAATTTAAAAATGCCCTAATACTACCTTTAGTATCACCAAAATTTCTAAGTTTTGCACCACCTTTAGTTTGTAAAAAATCTTGGTCACCTGTTGCGTGCATGCCAAAAAAATTATTAGCATCTTTTGCAGTAGGTGCATTCTTAAATTGAAAATTACCAGTTTCTGTAGCAGCAACTGTAGCTATAAAAGATGTAGGAATTTTACTTTCAATAGATTCTTCAGGATATTCTTTCCTTACTTCCTCTATTGCTTTCATAAAATCTTTTGTGTTTTTTATATCAGCCATAGTTATAGTACATATTAATAGGCTAGCAATTCCAAGCCCGAAGTGCTTTATTAATTCTAGAATTGGGGTCATTAGCAGTTTTTTTAGAAGTTAATTTTTTCTTCATCCCTTTCATACGAGCACAAAAACTAGCTCGTCTAGGGTTACCAACTTTTTTACTAGGTGCTTTAAGATTGCCTCCAGTTGCACGATTATATGATGCACGACCTTTAGCATTTAAACCACCAGAGGGGTTTTTACCTTCTTTACGTTGCCATGCTGCTGTCTTTGCCATTATACTTTCTTTGCTAGTTTTTTGTTTATTTTTCTTTGAACACCTTCTGGTAATTTAGAAAATCCTTTATATTTTTTCTTCGTAGCAGTTGGTTTCTTTTTCATATTAGTTTTTTTCATTCCGTACATTAACTAAATCTCCTATATTGTTTTACTTTTTTTGCAATCCCTTTCGGTTGTTTCACAAACTGTTTGCCCTTCTTTGTTCCTTGGCGTTTTGCTTTTGTCGTTGCCGCATACTCCGCAGATGATAAGCTCTTGATAGCTTTCTCTGGTAAATATCTTTCTCCAGTCACCGAAGATTTTTTGCCAGATTTGGTTCTCCATTTTTGTTTTCCCCATGCTTTTAAACTACGTTGACTTTTTGTTAGTGCCATATTTTTCCTTCCAATAATTTTTTCTTTGTAATAATCTAATATTATATTCTATAACATCTATTCCTAATATTTTTTTAATAAAATTTATCATTACTTATATCCTCCACCAGCTTTTTTATATGCTTTAGCCAGTGCCTGTGCTTTTCTTGCTGACCATTTGCCAGCACCTGTGCCATGAGAAGCCTGTGCTTTAATTCTACTAAAGATTCTTTTTCTCATTCCAGGTTTTGTATAGTTTCCTGCTTTATTTACTGCCATCTTTTATCTCCTTATATTCATAATCATAGCTTCCTTCCTGTACTTCATCTGTAATCCATTTAGAAGTATCTTCTACGGACCAGATTCTAGTATTAACTAATCTATGGATAAGAGGTTTGCTGGGGTCAGCTGCCATAGAAGGATCAAATATCCTTAGTCTATTGTTGGGTTGAATTGCATAGTTACCATCATCTAATTCTATTACATGTCCACATTTATGTTGATCTGGTTTTTCTGCATAACCAAAATCTAATTCATTATAATCACCAGCACACCAGTCAATAGTAAATAAGTATTTACCTTCAACTTGTTTTTTTCTTCTAGATGTGTATATCATTTTACAACCATCTAATTGATAAAATTTTGTAACACTTACATTATAACTAAATGAATCCCATAACATTAATTCATTTAAAGGTAATTCTTTTACATCTGGTTTTTTACAAAATGCAGATATAGGTGCTCTCCACCATATACCACCATCTGTCATCATGTAATGAAACAAAGGAACTTGTTTAGGTATAGAACTAAAACCAAATATTACACACTCAAAGTATTTATCGTGAGAATCTTTTTGATCTCTTAAATAATTACCCCTTACAAAGCATTCTATAGGAGGTACATTAGCATTTAAATACATTAATTTGCTAGAGGGTTAGAAGATTTAACTTTAATTTCTTCTATCTGCACTTTAAGTAATTGTATTTCCTTTTCATTAACTAACATTTTTGTATGACCATGATCTCCACTTAAAGCATCAACTTTTTCTTCTAATACAGCTATCTGTGCTGAGTAATCAACAGTTTCTATTGAGTCAAGTTTAGTCATAACTTCACCATACTTAACAAATCCACCACCTATTGCGGCAATGACACCTAGTAAAGCTGCAACACCAGCTAATTGATTTTTTATTTTATCCATTTTTTAATTGCTCCAGTTCTATTAATATTCTTTGTTTTTCTATATTTATTTTATTTAATTTATCCTGCATAATAAATACAGGATCATTTGCTATATAATTATTTAGAGTAGTATCAGCATATACTTGTCTTAAATCTTGTATTTGTAATTGATCTAAATAAATATCTTCACTTTTATAAAAGGGTACATCATAAATATCAAGAGATGCTTGATCATTAGTCATAGCACCTATCTTAATTATATTTTTTATCTGTAAATTTTTTGATATATCTTTTATATCTTTATCTACTTTATCCATAACTTTTTCTAAATTTACAAGTCTTGACTGTGACTTAACATTTGTTGTTTTATTTCCTTTCGACTGTACTTTCTTTTGTTTGGTAATTTTTTTTGTTGGAACTGCGGACTTTTTAGAAGTTTCGCTAGTGGGTTTTTCTTCTTTAATTGTTTCTTTTTCTTCATTTGGTTTTTGTGCTATTTGTTTTGGCTCCTCTTCTACAGTTTCTTCCTCTATTACTTCTTCTTTTTCTTTTTCTTTAGGTGCAGCTGTAAATCTTGATGGTTTTTCTTGTACAATTTCTTCTTCCATTACTGGTTCTTCTTCGACAAATTCTTCTTCTTCTGTAAATGTCTCCTCTTCTTTAAGAACCATAGGTAAGAAACTTGCGATGATCTCTTCCGTTTCCTCATATATTTCCTCTTCTTGTGGTGGTGGCATCATAGTAAAAAAAGATGTAGTTATTTCTTCTTCCATTGGCATTTCTTCTATAAGCATTTCTTCTTCAAAAAATTCTTCTTCCATTGGCATTTCTTCTATTAAAGTAAGCATGGGTTCAAATGTCATCTCTTCAAATTCTTCTTCCATAACTTCTTCCATAGGTGGTGCTATAAGTGTAAACTCTTCAAACATTTCTTCAATATATTCAAATGTAAATTCTTCAAATATTTCTTCTTGTAATTCTTCAAATATTTCACTTATCTCTTCAACAATTTCATTTGCTATAACCGTGTTATCATAAGTCATAGTTAGTTTAGCACCTAACAAATTAGGTCCACCTAAATCAACTGGAGTAGAATCACCATCTATTCCTGTCCAAGTCCAATCAAATTGATTTGATCCTGTGCCATTATATATAACTTGATCTGTATACTTGTCTGCATTACTATAATAACCTGAATCTGTATTTCTTATTTGGTCTATTTCAGACAACACATTACCATCAGAATCTAATATCTTAACTGTTGTTTTAAATGTATCTCGACCTGATTGTGCTTGACCACATTGATGTGATGATCCAGACCATTCACAATTTTGTACAACAGTTGTAGAATCTAAAGTAATACCATTATCTAACATTACTTGGGTAGTAGTTTCATTACCTGTTGTTACATCTACTAAATTACCTGTGTAGTTTAAAGTACCTGTACCTGATGATGTGCTACCTATTTCTACTTCTTGATAGTTCCAATTTGAATTTGTACATGTAGTATTAACTGAAGTAAATGATGAACAACTTGATTGTACATTTGGTATTGTATTATCTACTGATTGCAAATTAGATGCAGAACCAGTACCATTAGGTAATAAATTACCTGTCGTTATTTCTTCTGCTGAAGTTGTATGGATTAACGTCATCAGCAAAAGTGTTAATACGATAAACCGCATAAGCCATAACTCCTATAAATATAATTAACCAAATCATTCTAATATTAAAGAGAGTATTTTTTTCTCTCCCATATATACTTCAATGTTTGCTTTAGATTGAATGCATTTATAAACAACTCTATCACCAGGACTTTTGTCCTTCATAGCATAACGTTTAGCTTTAAGACATTTTGATAATGACTCATGATAACGATGTTCTATAATTTTATGATCTTGTAAGAGTAATAAAGCAAATACCATTTCTATCATTAGTGTTCTCCATTGCCATTTCTAATTATTTTTTCTACATCAGCTTGTAATTTTGATACTTGTTCTTTTAAAAAATCTATATTAATTTTATTATTTCTCATACCTTTTAACTCTTCATCCATAGACTCTATTAACCCTGCCATATGTTCCACCAACATAAAGAGCTCCGCCTCCCCAGATGACTGACCAAGTTCTCCACGTGGGTATTTAATTCTAAATTCTGAGTTAGCTTCTAAATCTTTTTGCATTAACTCTAGAGTTGTACTATGTTTATTTAAAGTTTCTACTATACCAAAGTATGCCCATACTCCTACTGCAACAGCAGCAATAATACTAATTAAATTTTTCATCGGCATAGATACTGCCGTATTCTCGCTTATTTTCATTTTCTTCTTTTACGACCCATATAGTAATCACCAGGTTCATAGTCCCAACGTTTACCATGATGTCCTCTAATATCTGCCCACCACATTCTTAATTTTACTACCCATTTTCTTACTGGTTTTGGCATTATTTAGGTGATTCCCAGTCTATAGGTTTTAGTTTTTCTATTTTAATTTCTTTATCTACCTTATCAAATTCTTTAGTCATTTTAGCTTCTTCTTTAAGTCTAATTTTTTCTAATTCTTTTTCCTTCTTTTCTCTTTGTTTCATACGTTTAACATATATGTCATAGTCTGGTCTTTCATTATCATATTTAGACCAAAGAGCTTCAGCTTCTTTACCAATTTTACCATCAATAGGACAGGGAGTACCTGCTTGAATCATAGATTCAAATACTCTTTCATCTTGACATAGTATTGCTACTGCTGCTACCTTCATACCAAAGTCATTAAGTATTCTAGCTAGTTTTAATCTTTCACAATTTTTATCTATAAAATGTTTTCCACCACTAACACCTATTCCAAAAGTCTGTATTCCCATTGAAGCACCTGTACTACAAACATCTTGTGTCATAGAATTATAAGATGGTGCTGATGCTGATGGAGGTGATGACCTTACATTAGAATTTGTTGTGTTACTCGTAGTACTATTTGAGCTAGAACCAGACTGATAAGTTGTTGTAGCACTTGATGTATATCCCCCTTCAATAGCAGTGTTAGACCCAGATACATTTGATTGGGTGCTTCCTGCATGTGCAAAGGATGTAAATAATAACATAAATAATATTGCGAGGGTTCTCATAATTAAGTATCTTCTTCTGATGGTTTTATTTCAGCACATACAAATTTTATATACATACTATGTTTATTAATTTCTTCTCTACCTATTTCTTCCATTTTTAAAATAGATTGTTCATAACCCATCATTAAACAAGTATATTCATCTTGAAATTGTGCATGAAAATAATGGGGCGGCAAACATTCTTCTGCTACAAATGAGCATAAAAAAAGAACTAGCCCAAATTTCACTTATCGTAACCTGAAAATAGCCAGACAACAAATTTATCCCAAAGATTCTTGATCTTTTCCTTTATCTTTCTGATCATTTTTTTCCTCCATTTTTTTTATTTTTTCTTGTGCGTCTTCTAAATCTTTATTAGCATGTTCTAATTTTTGTAAACATCTTTTATTAGCTGCATCCTTAGACTTACCTGCGTCTTGTAATTCAGCTACTTCTTGCTTTAATATACGAACTTGTTCTTTGTATTCGTTTATCAGTTCAAAACTGTTATCAGACATTATTTTTTTCCGTTACGGAATATCTGTGTGCCCTTTATGCCATATATGCTCGCAACGACAAGGATCCACAAATTTGTGAACCATGACGGGAGCTGCGAGAACATATCAAAAAATAATTTTACTTTGTCCATTGCTGTTGGATCATCTGATACGACTGCCCAAGCGAGCACCAAAACGGGCAAACTGAGAATTATCAAAACTGCCTCGTCCTTCCAGTCTGACTGTCGGGCTTCTAAAAGTTTACCTTGGTAAGCCTCCTGACCTTGAGCCATCTTAGTAGCATGCATGTGTTGTGCATCTGCCATAGCCATCTTTGTCTCTTGACGTTTTTTGTAAATATGAGTGCCAGCATTTAATGCTAACTTTGCTAAACTAAACCAAGCCATTTTCCTCCAACCATTTTGGTACATCAAATGATGGACATTCTTTTTTGTCATCAACTTGATAGTGCCCTATTATTTTTTCTATGTTATATTTATCTTTTAATTTTAATAATATACTTTTAAGTGTTTCAAATTGCACAGGTTCAAAATTATTTTCCCAACCCATATCAACTGTACCACCACCAACTAATGCTACACCTATTGATGTACCATTAACTGCTACTGCATGTGCACCTGTAACATCTTCATCTCTTCCAACCTGTAATGTGCCATCTCGTTTAATTAAATAATGATAACCTATCGTATCAAACCCTCGATTTTTATGCCATTGTATAACTTTTTCTACTCCAAAATCCATATCTGCTGGAGTTTGTGTACAATGTATTACTATTATATCCGTTTTTGTCCTTTTGTCCATTAGTAAAATAGTCCTATTAGTGTTATTATTGTCGCCCCTAGCCCACCCAATATTGCATATAGTAGTTTATCTACCTTTCCATGCAACCTATCCACATCTTCATGTAAGTGTTTAAGATGATTATTTTTTATTTGAGAGACCTCTCTCTTTAATCCTGTAATATATCCATAAATAGATATTAAATGTTCGCTAGTTGTTTTGGGTTGCTTAGCCATTATCTATATTGCAAATCAAAACCATGAGATATAGCTGAGTTTCTTAAAGCACTTATTCTCTTGTTATATTGCATTGAATTTGTTTTTTTAATTAATCTATCTAATATAGTAGTATTCATTAAATCTGCTCTATTAGTTAATCTATCAAATATTTGTGGATAAGTTAATCCATATTTAGTTAATCTATTTAATATATACAATGGTACAAATCCATCTGTCATTAAATGTTTAGCACCTGCTGTTAAATAACCACTTATATCATCTCTAAGATTTTTTTTAACTCTAGTAGTTACATAAACTAATTTAAGTGCTTCTTTTTCTTCTAAAGAATATGCTGATAATGTTCTTGCAAACCAATCTTCATATCCTCTAACTACTTCTCCTCTACCTCTTTTAAATACATCTCTTTGTATATTTGCATATTTACCCATTTTGTGTAGATCTTTAAATTCTTTTGATGGTGTCCAGTATTGCCAGTAACCTATTGGTAATCCCATATAATACTGTTCAACTGCACCTTGCATAGAACTAGGTGCAATAGCAGATAAAAATTTAACATAATTTTCTCTTTTTTCTTCACTACTATCACTTGCAATAGCAGTTATTAATGCATTATATCCTGTTGGTATAATGCCTCTACCTCTACCTTGTGCAAAACCATTTAATGGGTTTAGTCCTAAATAATCTAATGCAGGTACACTTACTAAATCTCCAAGATTAACACCTGGTGCTGCAAGTGTAGCAGTTAAATCTACATTTAATGCACCTGATGGTACACCATATTTTAAATATGCAGGTAAATCACTTGTTAATATTGTTTCTGTCATTGATGGTAATGGCTCACCTGTAAATTTTTGTACAGTGGGTGATAATACTCTAAGTATTCTTTCTGCTGATTCAAAACCTATTACACCAAATATACCAGCTGAAAATACCATTTGGGTAAAGAAAGCAATTAGTCCTGCATTACCTTTACCTTGTGCAGCTTTACCTGCATAATCTGCAAGTTGTGCTAAATAGTTATGTTGAAAAGTTTTAAATAAACCAAAAGGTTTACCCAATGGTCCTAAACCTCTATTACCATAAATACCAGGTTGCTCTAAATAATTGTATTCAACCATATATTTATTTGCATTATATGCAGCCATTTCCATAGCACTTTGTTTTTGTACCCCAGCACTTCTAAAAAAATTATATAACATTAATGATGCATTTAATCTACTAACTTGTTCTGCCTTACCTGCAAAATCTTGTAGTGTAAGTATTTTTAATAATCTACTAAAATCAAATACACGTCTACCCAATGGATCTTTTAATTTACCAGGCAATTTAGGTGTGCCCATTAGTCCTTTAACTTCAGCTGCTGCTTCATTTAAAAACTTCTGATCTACTACACCTTCTTTGTACATAAATTCAATAACACCTTTCATTTCTTTATCAGGAAAGAAAATGTCTCTAAATGCTTTTATTTGCGACATTGCAACATTACCTTTATTAAATCCAGAATATTGTAAATCTACAAGACGTGGAAATATCATATGATAAGGTTGAAATACCTGAGATAATAAAAATCTCATATTACCAAATAATAATTTAGCATTCAATGTTACTTGGTTAGCACCTCCAAGTATTCTAGTTAAACCACTATTACCTATGTAATCTGATCCAACTTGTGACAATTTTTCTATTAATTTACTAGGTTGTAATTCACCAAAAGCATTAGCTTTTAATTGTTGTGCCATTTGTGCAGAAATAGGATAATCTTTTCCTATAGTTGTATTTCTAGTACCACCTTTACCATCAGATACAACTGTTACTTGATTTAGTGTTTGTCCTAATTCTTTATTAAATGCAAGTCTTTCACCAGCTGTAATACCACCTTTTAAATATGATAATATTGCTGTTTCAAAGTCTGCAGCTTGCCTTGTATCTAAATCTCTTTCAGAAAATTTTTTAAGAAATTTTTTAATATACATTTGTTTTGCATGCAATCTACTACCCAAAAATCCATTAACACCTTGACGTTGTAATGAAAACTTTCTAAAACCTGTAGCTTGCCTTGCCTTATCAATAGCTTGTTGATAATTTAAAAAAGCCTCATCAGTTAATTCATATCTTTCAAATAATTTACTAAATGCATCAAACTCTTCATTACCTAGTTTTGATCTTTCTCTTTTAACTATTTGAACAGTATATAAACTATCTAATTTTTTTCTATTATTAAATTTAGTGTTAGTAATATCTTTTGCACCATACTCTTTAACATAATAATCTTTTAATGCTCTTGCTGATAATATATTTTCTGCACCAGGTGCATCAACAGGTCTATAACCACGTTTAGCTCCTTGCCATTTTTTTAAAAATATTGCAAAGTCACCAGTAAATATGTGAGGTATATAATTAGGAATTTTTTCTATATAACCATTTGCATCTTCTTTAGTTTCTTTAACACGTTTATTATAACTATCTACAACTTTATCAATTGCACCTCTAATAGATCTATAAACTTCAACCATTTCGGTATCAAATTTATATTTAGTTCTTAATTCTTTATCAGTAACTTCGTATTTAAAATGACCTTGTTTAACAGGAATAAATGGATCAATACCTCTAATGTTTTGAATTTCTGCATCAATTATTTGTGCATTATCTTCTGTTCTAGTTTGTTGTAATTCTTCTATTCTTCTAATTTCATCTGGTGTTAAATCTTTTTTACTTGATCTTCTTAAACCTTCATTTAAATCTACTCTAGTTGCATAATCTTCTTTATTTTTTTTAGCTTCTCTTAATTTATCTATTTCAATTCTAAATGATTTATTAACTATATCTGTTGCTTTTGTAGGATCTTTTAATCTCATTAATGTAAATTTAGTTAAAGCACCACCATCTGTTTTAACTTTTCTCATACCTGCAAGTCTTATAACTTCTGCAGTAGAATTTAATTTTAGCATATAATTACCAAAATCAGCTTTACCTCTACCTGGTGCTACTAAACTATCAGCAGCAAACATAGGGTCATATGCTATCTGCTCAACAATAGTATCTATTTTTTGTTTATTACTATATATTCTGTCGTTAATGTATTTTACAATAGGTTGATTAATAAATTTAGCAGGTACTAAATTAGATTTTCCAAATGTACCTTTTGTTTCTGCACCTTCTAATTTAAATGGATTAAAGTCCATAACAAGAGATTCTTTCATATCTGCATGTTTAGGAGTACCATCTTTAGTATACATTTCTTGTTTAAATACTTCAATAGGTCTTTTATCTAAACCAAATATTGCATCATTATAATTATTATTAGTCCAAATTATTTTACCATATCCAACATTTTCAAGTTCTAAATCTTTTATAAATTTTTTAGATTGTGCAATCTGCTCAGATGACATCATCTCAGTTTGCATTTTTTCAGTAATAGGCTTTGGCTCTTTACCTTCTGATATTAATTTTTCATTAGTTTCTTGTATCTTATTTATTTTTTCTGCTGAATTAATCATTTCTTTATGCTGTCTAATTATACCAGCATTTTGAAACATTTTTTCAGCAACTACATTTTTTGTAGGTTGTACTATATCTTTTGTTTGTAAACTTTCTAATTTATTTAATTCTTTTTCTAATTTATCTAAATTTGTTTTATCTTTTATTACATTTTTACTTTTTATAGTTTTAGGAGTCATAACAAAATCTTTTCGATCTGGTTTACCTTCTTGTCTTAAAACATAAGAATCAGTTGTATTACCTAGTTTTACATTCTTTTTATTAAAAGCAATAATAGTTGCTTTATCACCTTTACTATTAATAACAACTTGTGATCCAGGTTTTAATTCTATACCTTG
>Ga0208919_1001340_pt1 | contig 14316 bp, 15 predicted proteins | sample 4_EtaG_FD_184076 | JGI IMG/M metagenome (GOLD analysis project Ga0208919, IMG submission 184076) | Marine viral communities from the Subarctic Pacific Ocean - 4_ETSP_OMZ_AT15127 metaG (SPAdes) (version 3) | ecosystem: Environmental > Aquatic > Marine > Oceanic | place: Pacific Ocean | collected...
TCTACTGTTTTATCTTTATCAGCTTTAAAATTAAATCTATAAGGTTTTAAAGTTTTAAGTCTTGTTATACCATCTGATATAGCTACTGCATTTTCTTTTAATCTGTAATCTGACGAAGTTCCATAAGAGGTAGCACTACCATCGGTTATTATTGAGCCAACCCCTCCATTTCCATTGTAAAAATAAATCATTCCTGACGCACTTGTGCCAGTTTTTTCTACTCCTATTTCTCCTCTAGTACCCCCAATGTCAGCAAGTTTAATTCCACTTCCTCCACCTGTACCATTATCAGTATAATTACCATCCCTACTAACAATAAGAGTATCGCCTGTAATACGCATTCTTTCAGAAGCATTAGCACCAAAAGCCATGTAGTTAGTATTATGATGATATTTAATATAACCTATATCAGCGTCATCTTTATCTCCAAATGCTATGGTTGCTTCATCTTCATGTCCATTTAATAATGACATTCCCCCACCAGCAGAATTTTCAATAACTAATGAGTCGGCATCATCTTGTGCTGTGCCTTGAGTGCTATCTCCATTTTTAATATGTAATCCAATTCCTAAATCTTTTGAAGATAAACCACTTGTAGCAAAATAATTATCTGCATCTGCACCAGCAGTAGCAAAAGTATTATCTCCTCTAAGAAAAGTTGAACTTGATTTAGTTCCTGTTGCAGAAAGTTGATTTAATCCAACACTTGCGTCTGAGGGAATTATTGATCCATAAGTTCGCCCAACATAAGTAACTTCAACTATATCGGCAGAAACTAAAGTTCCACCTAGAGTTAAGGTACTGCCAGAAACAGAATAATTTGTAAAATCTTGTTTGACCCCATTTACCCAAACCAATATATCTGCCACACTAGAAACAGGATAAGTAAGACTACAAGTAGTACCACTAATACCAGTAAAGCGATCTTTCTTGGGACTTTCAAAACTTGTTGCCGGTTTATTTCCTTGATAACTCATTTTTCTCCTTATGTGCTTATGCTATCTACATAGCTTACTAAAACATCTATTGCTGTAGCTGTATCTGCGTATGCCTTCAAAACATCTGAATTTTGTATGACGATTTTAGAACCAGAGTCGATCAGTTCTAAACTTCCTCCACTTGGAATTGGAGCATCTTTAATTACAAAATAATTAGTTCCACCACTTGCAATTAACACAGTTACATTAGCTGAGTTTGTTGTTTTGTTTACACACCTTATTGATATTGCTGCATCATCTGAATTGGAAGTTACTAAAGTTGTTGGACTCCCAGATGAATTAGATATAGAAGATGCGTAAGACCTTTCAAAATCTTGAGCCATTTATTATCCTTCCTTATAATGCGATAGCCATAGCAACAGCAAACCCTGCTCCTGCTTTACTATCAATTTGCGTTTGAATGTCACTTGACACATTTGCCAGGTAACCGAATTCTGTATCACTAACATTTGTGTTAGCACCTATTTTTGTTGCAGCTATTCTGTTAACATCAATCGTAACAGTACCACTTGAAGTAATTGGATTTGTTCCACCAATAGTAAACTCTGAGCCAGATTGACCAACTGTTACAGAAGTGACTGTGCCGGAATTATTTGGAGTCACCTGTGTATACAAAATATTTGTAGATCCAACTGATCCAGAATTATCAGTAGTACATAAAAATATTTTATCATTATTAGTAGATCCTTGATTGACAACAATCATACCCCCACTAAGTTCACTTATTGTGTCATGTTCTGGATCACGACTAGCTGCACCACTTGATACTGCTAAATATAAACCATTCTCTGTTGCTGTACTTTGATCTTTCAGAAGTACACGATCTCCTGCCACCAAAGTTACACCATCTATTGAATCTCCTGCTTCTAAACCATTTGAAATATTTACATTGGCAGTTGAAGCACATTCAGCAACAGTTCTATTTCTTAAACCTGCTATTGCATTGTCAACATATTGCTTGTTACTGACATCTAAGTTATTTGTAGGGTTTGAAATTCCTGTAATCGAGCCTCCCGAAATACTGACAGCATTTGAGCCTTGTGTACTTATTGTTCCAAGACCTAAGTTAGTTCTTGAAGTAGAAGCTGATGCAACATCAGATAAATTTGAAGCCTTTACTAATTTTCCAGTTAATTGAGTCTGAGCATTACTACTTAGAGTTGAAATATATTGAAATTCTGTGTTCGACACCGATCCATCTGCAATCTTAACCGAATCAATACCACTAGCAACTTGACCATTTGATATAGTGCCACTTAATGAGCTAGTTGGGTAATTAGTTGCATCAGATAAATTAAATGCAGGAGTTGTATCACTTGCTCCTAAAGAAACAGATACACCACCAAAATTTACTGAGCTATTAGATAAAGCACTATTACCAATATTACTAAGGGTGTTATTTGAGGCATTGATTGTTTTGTTTGTTAAAGTATCAGTAGAGCTTTCTGTAACAACTGTGCCATCAATAGCAAAAGTAACAGTTGATCCTGTCGCTGAAGTATCAATACCTGTTCCACCAGTTAAAGTTAAACTTTCACTATCAAGGTCAATATCAATATTTCCAGAGTCAGTTGTGATATCTAAATCTTGTGCTGTAACTGTGCTATCAATATATGCTTTTATACTTTCTGAAGAAGCAACTTTTGTAGCACTTGCAGAAGAAAAATTATCATCATCTTGAAAAGCTGTACCACTTATTCCTGTGTTTAAAACAGGAGAGGTTAAAGTTTTATTTGTTAAAGTTTCTGAACCTGCAAGAGTTGTAAAATCATTATCACTTAATGCTGTGTTAAACTGTGCAGTAGTACCTGTAAGAGTATTGTTAGCAAGGTTAATTGTTTTTCCTGTAATAGTAGCTGTTCCACCATCTACATAAGCCTTAACTGATTGCTGTGAAGGAGGAAGAACTGCTGAGTTACTTGCCATGTTATCTTCATCAACAATAGATACACTTGGATTAACATAAGGCGATCCAAGATATAAAGATATAGTTGAGTCCGATGCAGATATAGTTCCACTTGCAAAAGTTAAAGTAGTGTTAGGCGAAGAATAAGCACTAATAGAAATATGAGAATAAATTGTGCCAGTATTTGCTCCAACAATTTTTACTCTTCTTCCTACATGATGCGTTGAAGTTACATCGGCAGCTATTGTAACAGTTGTGTTGCCAGTTCTATTTACTGTTGTTGTTCCAGAGCCAGTTCCAATTTCAAACCATTCTTTATCATTCCACACATCTCTAATATCTTTTCCATATTGTCTTAATGCGTTATCAACATTTGAGGGAGGCATCCCTGTATTAATGTTAATACCATTAATCGCTGTATTTTGTGATGCTGTGGTACTATAATCTTTGACTGTCATTAACTTACTCCTGTCTTTTCTAGTAATTCATTTTTAATTATATTTTGTTGCTTTATATGTTCCGGCTCACCTTCTTTTACTTCTTCTGGAATTAAACCAAACAAAGCATTCATATTAGAAGATATCTGTCCCCATCTACTTGCATTAGCAATTTTAATTAATTTTTCTATGCCATTAGGATCAGTAAATGCTGTTGCTAAATCTTCGGCTCTTGAATTAAATAAATAATTTTTAAAACCTTCTAATAATGTAGATGGTTTTGTAATATCAACTCCTTCAAGAGGTATGCCTAATTTTTTCCATTCCTCAAATTGCTCTTTTCTAGCTGCAGTTGAAGATCCTTTTGTTGCTCTAAATCCTGTTGATTTATAAATTGTCATTAGTTTTTGAAAACCTAACCAAGCCTCATCAACATTTTTACCTTGAGCAGAGGCAGTACCTTTAATTAATTGTTCTGTAAGTTTTTGGTTTTTACCCATCATTAAGTTATAAAACTTCATTCCAATCATCGGATCATCAGCTTTATTCATTAACTTAGTAAAGTTTTTAGAAAACAACATACCAGATACTTCTGGAAATAAACTTGGATCAATTTTATTTAATTCTTTAGATAGCTTTTGAATATTTAAAGGACTTACATCTTCTGAAAATAAAACCTTTCTTATAGTACTCATAGAGTTTTCTAAATTTTTAATTTTGCTTACTTGACCACCAATAGTAAAAGCATCCATTTTTTCTGAAAGTTTTTTATTGGCTTTAACAGTAAACTCACTTGCTCTTTTGTAATATTGGTTATTATCTAAAACTGTTCTAATTAATTTTAATTCTGCATTTAATTGAAATGCTTTATTGTGCTGATTATTTGCTTTTAAATCTTTTACAACATCCATTCCATCATCATAAATTGTTTTTAAATTTGTAATGCTTAAATCAGTTTTACCTTGTGCTGTTATTTTATTTAAAATATTTTCTTGGATTAAACCTTTTGATGCAGTATCACCATTTTTAATTCTGTTAGACAGATTTTTCATGTAAGCTGCAGTTACTTCAAAATTAAATGTTCCTTCATCAAACTTTGCCCAACCACCATCTTTTAATTGTCTTGCTTTATTATTTATAGCAATTCGAATGTCATCTTGTCCTTTTATTAATGTAGAAACAAATTTATTAGTAACAATTTTTGGATCAATGCTATCAACATTAATTATATCAAAATTTTCATTTAAAAAATTTCTATTAGCTTCGTTAAGTTGTGGAAATCTATTTTTAGTGAATTTATCTATAATTGTTCCACCACCAGATGTTGCATAGACATTATCTGCTACTGATAAAATAGCTGTATCATCAGTAACTCCTGCAATAGCTTCTGGAACTGTTAATTTAATGCCTTTTTCATTAGCTGCATTTATAATATTTTGTACTTCATCTAATTGACCATTTTCACTTAAATCATCTAAAATCATTTTTAATCTTTTGGCATCATTAGGTTTAATAACACCATGAGAAATATTGCCAATAATATCTACTGCCAAACCGACCTTCCATGCTTGACCTTCACTTATAACTCCTGTGCCTTCAACAGCCTCTCCTGTTGCACCTGCACCTGCAGCCATTAAGGTTGGAAATTTTTGAAACTTAGTAAAAGCTCCACCACCTAATCCCCACTCTGCAGCTGTGTTAACCATTTTTCCTGGTAATGTTTTTGAATCATAATCTACAATAGGCTCACCATCAACATTTTTAAAAATACGCATATAATTTTTTGCTTCATCGTAACTAGGCAACAAAGGAATATTAACATCTTCGTATTTTGCATCGGAGTTCATTAATCCAGGTATTTTTAATCCAGTAGCATCACCTAGTTTTCTTTCTGCCCAAGCACCACCATGACCTGCAAGATTCCAAATTGTCTCTGGAAAAGATAATAATCCTGCTCCTGCTTTTAATAAACCAGAGGGTAAACTATTTCCTACATCAGATCCTACACTTGTTTTTTCAGCCATTATTCTTTTCCTAAGTTTGTTTTAATTGTTCTTTTTTCATAACGATCATTTCCTAGATCAACCATGTACTCTAAATAACCCTCATCAGTATAACCAACTAATTGCATACCAATAACTTCTGAGCCATCAGTATTGTCATAATAAGATTGTATTTGATTTTGGATAATTTTTTTATCTTCTAAACTACTAGGATTAAATACTAACTGAATGTTATTTTTATTAGCCATTTTGTTCGCTTGGTTAATAATATTATTTTCCATTTTCTTTTCTAAATTTCCAATAACTTTATTTTCTGAATATAATCTTTTAGACTCTTTAATCCATTCAGCTTCAGTTCTAATTGAATCCCAACCTTCTTTTGCAGCCAACATTTGAAAATCAGCTCTTTTCTCTTCTAAGTCAATGTGAAATTTATTTACTTCTTTTGCTAATTGTAGTTGTAAAATGTTACCTTGTTTAGAACGAGATAAACCTGGAGATATCATTTCAAAATATGCCATTTCTTTATTTGAAATTGCACCTTTTGTTTTAGCAATTTGTCCCATAACAAAATCACCTGCTAAAGAATAAAATACTTCTGGACTTGAAATATCTTCTTCATTTAAACCCATTTGTTTTGCAAATTGTTTAAGATATAATTTTGTAGTTCCAAAAGTACCAAAATCAGACTCATCCATATTTCGCATAATTCTCATCATGGAATCTATGCTAATATTTTGATCAGAGGCTAATTGTGATGTTTCTTGAATCTTTGTAAAAGCTGCATCATTTCTATTAGCTGCATTAATGTACATTTGTTCAGTACCTTTGCCCTCTGCTTTCATATCAATATCTACTGTTGTGCCACTAGATTTTGTTAAATAATCATTAATTGCATTTGCAAAAGCAACATCATATTCTGGAGTTCCAGGTTTTAAATTTTGTCCTTCTAACATTGCTCTAATGTTTTGTTGCAATGCCGGAACAGATGCAGGTTTTATTTGTGCGTATGCTAAAGCTCTATCTAAAATATCTTGTTCTTTTTGATAATTAAATTTATCTTGAGCTAATTGTGATGCAGAGGCACTAGCCTTTGCTTCATTACCTCTTTTCATTCCCATAGCAAGTGCTTGACCAAAACTAATTGGAGTGTCTGAATAACCACTAGCCTCTAAAAGACCTTGAGCCATACCTTTGCCTTCTGGTGAAAAAACATAATTTAATAAATTATTTTTAAAGTTTGGTGGAGTTACTGATCCACCTTTATCACTTATTGCTGAAAATCTTCCTGTTGGCATTGGAACATTATTTGCATTCATTTGCTGACCAAGAGAAGAAAAACCTTTTGGTTGAATGTTTTGAAATTGATTTTGTGCAGCCATTTGACTACCTAAAGAAGAATAACCACTAGGTGTATTTATAGCACTAAAATTTTTTACTGCATTATTCATTTGATTTGTATTGACTGGATAACTTAAACCAGCATTTAAAATAGCTTTTCTAGTATCATACTGATTTGCCATTAAAAGAATCCTCCAAGTATGCCACCACCAATAGCACCTACACCAGATCCCATTCCAGGTATCATTCCTGCTAACTCAGCTCCTTGCATTGCACCACCAAGTAAACCTGCACCAGTATTTCTAAATATAGGTTTTGTAGAAGATGTTGTTGTTGGAACATTAGCACCAATAGATCCTAAATATTCTCTAAGTTTGTAATATGGTTTTTGTTGTTCAAAATCAAAACGAGCCATTGCATCTTGTATCTGTGCCATTTCCATCGCTTCTCTAGTTTGACCAACACCAGATAATGCTTGTATATCTTGGTAATCCATAGCTGCAAGATTTGGTGCAATTTGTGTTGCTTGAGCCATACGATCTCGTTCTCTGTTATATTGATCGCCATACACTTGATTTGCAACATTACCTAACTCTTCTGCTAATACACTTTGATTAGCTGCCGAGCCAAGTCTTCCTGCTTTCGAAAATTGTGATTGAACACCAGATGTTACATCTCCTGCAATTTGATCATATAATGCTTTTGAATATTGGTTTGTACTTGGATCAAGATAATCACCTTGTAATATTTTATTTATTTCACTCTGACTAGATGCAAGAAGAGGATTACTTAATGCTCTGTTTGTTGCTAATTGTAAAGCTGCAGTAGTCTCTGGTGCAAAATTTGTATATGTTTGATTTGGATAATAATTTGGTACACCTGATTGAAATAAATTTTGTGCTTGATCGAATGCTTCTGTAACATAAGGTTTAACAAACTCCGATGGCTCTGCACTCGTTGTTGTTGTTACATTTGTTGGACTACTACCTTTTGACATTATAATTCCTTGCTAAATAAATATATTTTTTGTTCATATCCTTTTAATTTTTTTGCCCATCCTTTTCGCCCTGCAACCTCTATTGCTTGACAGTTATTGTATTTGGCAAATTTTTCTATTTCTTGTTGTATTGGCTCAAGCCAATTATTCATGTTGCTACCTCCTGCTAAGAAATAACGACAAATCTTTTTTTGTGGGTATTGTGCAACTTCTGTAATTACTGCACTTTCCACTTTGTTTTCCCAACTAATAAAAAGTTGAAATTTATTTTGTATTAAACCATCTAAAATATCTTGACTTGAGTAACAGTCATCAAGAGCTTTTTTTATTTTTGGCTCAACTTCGTTCCAGATAATATGTAAATCTTCTGGAGGTACTTTTATGATCATCCAATAACAATATATCCAAAGGTCTGATCATTATTTGACGAACTAGCGTGTGTTAATGTTGCTGATCCATCTGCTCTTGCAGAAACATATAAATTAGTTTTTGCTGTGTTTCCATTTGCCGTCGTAGGCATAAATAAAATTATAGAGTTTGCACCTATTCTTCTATCAGTTAAAGTTGTTGTTGTTGCACTTGCTGTTAAAGTTATATTTCCTGTTGAGTTTAATTTTCCATCAAGTGTGTTGTTTACAGTATTTGAAATTAATCGTAAATGCTGTGAACTATCCGGCATTGATACAGGAACTTTTAAATATTGGTTTTGAGCCATTATCTTTTTCCTGTTTCTTTAGCCTCTACATCAATTCCAGATAAAGTTTTAAAGTTTCCTGTCACATTAACTCTAAGACGATGATATCTACTTGTAGATCGCATTGGACAATCACCATTAGATTGCGTACTAACAGCCGATCCTTCTGTAACTGCATCAGCTTGAGAGGACCTGGTAATAGGTGTAACTGTTATTGTTGTATTTGCACTTCCATTAGCATCAACAATCGGTCTAGCATTTAATAATGTACTGTTGCGATTTTTTGCACCTTCAAATTCGGTTGAGTCTACTGTTGCATCTAAACTTGCACCAAGAAACTTTCCAAATTTTTTTGCAGAATTAAATCCACTTAAACCTATAATTCCCTCACCATAAGCATAAGAATCTAAACTATATGGCAACTCGTCTATTGTTCCTAAAATATCAAGTGCCTCTAAAGTAGTAAAAGCCTCTTGCGATGCAGAGTTAATAAAATGTAAATCTTGATCACTACCTGTACTCCATCTATCAACTGCATAGTTATAACAAAGTAATTTATTATTAACTGTTCCTGTGCCGGTTGCACCACTTCCTCTATAAGACCAAATAACCATTGAATTATTTGGATCTACTGCACTACAAATCCCTTCAAAGTTGCTTGTTGTATCTGCAAAGAAAAATTCATTAACTTTTCCTATACCTATTGGTGTTAATTGTTGACCACCAGATAATTTATAAAAACCATCTTGAGCCAAAAAGAATATGTCTGATCCAAAAGAAACAACACTTTTAGGAGAAAAAGCTCCAATGTTATCTGCAATTTTATCAAACTGAAAGATAAGTGGAGTTCCAACATAACTCATTCTAAATATTGCTCTCTCCATGAAAACAATACCAAAAGATTCACCACCTACTATTGCCTGTACATTACCATGAGTACCAACAATATCTTGATAACCAGACTGTGTGGTTTGACTTGGAGTCCATTGAGCCGAATTATTTAATCCAGACCATTTAACTCGTTGATTGTAAACTGTTCCAGACTCGGTTGTATATCCTGCAACAACAAAATCTCTAACAACAGCTAAATATTTTGCTTTTAAAGAAACAAGATCACTAAAAGCTGAGTCTACACCCTCTTCAAATTTTTGAATATTATCAGCATGGTTAGTTGCAATTATATTTGATCCAAACTGTGTGAATGCCCAAAAGTCTCTTGAGTTTTCTGTTGTGGAATTACTATAACCACCTGCTTTAGATTTATCTTGAAATACAAGTGAACTATCCATTTGATATAGTTTAGTTGTATCTCCTGCATAATTAGTTGTTCCAGATGCAGAGAAAGAAGTAAATAACCCAACTGGTGTATTGCCTAATCCTGTTCCACTTAAAGCTACAAATCTTGGAAAAGATTTATAACCTTGAGCTAAAGGAATCACATTATTAATCTTTATTGATCCTGTGTTTTGATAAGCAGGTAAATCTGCTTGTAATTGACCAAATTGAATGTCAGCCATTTAGACCACCATTCTAGCAGTCATATTTAAAGGTGCTCCAGATGATCTTCCTCTTTGTGCAGAATTATTTGCAGTCTCTACTGCTTCTTTATATAGCGATGCCCAAACTTGTAGTCTTTCATCGTTCATTAAAAAAGGCTCACTTTCTGCAAGGCAAGAATATAAATAAATATCTGGAAAGTTTGTTAAAATTTCATTTGTTGTATTAACAGCAGACAATCCTGTTGGTCTTTTAAAAAATCCTAATTCTAAAACTTTAGCTGCATCTGGTTGCATTCCTAAATAAATTTTACTACCAATAATAGTGTAATGTGATGGCGTTCCAGATCCTTCACCTGCATTATACACTCGCATAAAATCTGGTGGAGCTAAGAAAGTAAGAAAAGTATAAGGACTTGTTTGATAAGCAACATATCGCATTTCTAAATATCCTGTTGGCAAATCATAACTTTGTGTTCCAGAAACAGTTGTTATTGATGTGTCTATAGTTTCCATTTCTCGTAATCGTAAATCACGAGCTATACGAGATTCTGCTAATTCAATAAATGTGTCTAAATAAGATGTTAAATCTGTTCTGTTTAGATAATTTGCAATCTCTGTTTTTAAATTTGCGTATGAGTCCAAAGCCATTATATTTTTCCATTATAAGTTTTAAAAAATCTATTATCAGGATCATTAAGCCATTTTTTAAATGCCTCTTTGTCTTTTATACCACCTGCTTGGTTCATTATTCCTTTTTGGGCAAGTTGTTGAACAACAACAAGAGGGATAGAGGCAACCTTAGTCATTCCTGCGTGTTTACCAAGTTCACCATGAAACTTTAGTGCATCATTACCTAAATTAGACTCTTTTTTATTCATGTCTATTAAAGGCTCAACATCTTGCACATCTTCAAAGTGATATTTATTTTCACTTTCATCAATGTGCATTCTTGTTTTTAAAGTTGATGCACTATTTGTATCGTCTATCCAAAGTTTTTTTGTCATACCATCTCGGTTGCGTATAAACTGCCACTTGTAGATGCTTCTCTGATAGCTCCAATTTTATCGCCACCACTTACTTTGATAAAAATAACTTCATCTTTTGGTAAATAAGATCCTCCATTAACAGTTGCAGTTGGAGATGATGCAACAACAAAATGACACCCTGCTGTTTTTGAACATAACATTACATAACTCGTGTCTGAACTAAAAGCAGTTGAATTTGCTACTGATGAATCAGTAAAATCAATTTTATGTATTGTTGAAGGTCTGCCATAATATATTCCTGCATTAGCCATAATTACCCCATTCTTCTGATTACAAAAGTTACTTCACACTCACAAGCAGTTGAAGATGCACCATCTGTTATCATTTCTATTGCTTGTCCTTCTGCTACATAATTTGCACTTGAAGGAGTTGCTGAATCAACATCTCCTGCAGCTGAACCAGATTGTGTTACTGTAATGCCACCACCACCGACAGCTACTCCACCTATTTCAAAAGATAGACCTGCATCAGCAGAAGAAATTGCATTTTTAATTGTAGTATAAATTTTAATAATTTTTCCACTATCAGGAGCAGTTACAAAACTACTACCTGCTGTTGAGATAGTTGTAATTTTTCCTGTTAAAAAATAATCGTTTAATGTTCTCATTGTTTTCCTTAATTGTTCCGAGCATTATGCTCTTCAATTAAAAAGGGAGGAACTAATTTCCTCCCCTCATATAAATTTAATTTAAGCTGTTAGAGCAAAAATACCATAGTTGGCAGTTGGAGCTCTTGCAGTTAAAGTGTACTCAGTTAAAAGCATTCTTTTGTCTGAGTCACCAGTTTTAGCAAGTTCTTTAGTTTGGAAAGGTCTAAGATAAGATAGTTCCCACTTATCCATTTCCAAAATGTCAACTCTGTTTTCTTGTTGGTGTCTATTTGGTACGAAAGTTACTTCGCCAAAGTCTGATACATACACATCCACAGCACCGATAACTCTTTTATCAGCAATGTTGTTTGTGTTTGTAGCGATACCATTAAAACCAGAAGCAGTTTGCTTATGAGAAGCAGTCATCATTACACAATCTGGACTTCCACCAAGTTCAAAAGTTTTTTTCAAACCTGCTTTTAGTAAATCTTCTGTGTAAGCTCTTAAAGTTCCATTGGCATTTCTTTTAACAAGACCATCACCATTTAAACCTGCACCAACAGCTCCTGCTGCATTAGCATAAGTAGTGTTGGCTGCAGCTGAATAGTTGTTAGCTGCAGTAGCAGTTCCAGGTATGTTACCTCCATACCAAGTTCCAACTGATCCAAGCTCTCTTGCTGTTCCGGCTGCACCTGCTGTTTTAAAATTTTCTTGACCTACGAGTGTAAACTCCATGTCTCTTTTTAGTTCTTTACCTGCTTTAGCCATTTGGTAAGCAAGTTCATCACCACGACCTGCATTTGTAACTGCTTGATCAGTTCCAGATACACCAATAACTTTTGTAGATATTTGTGTAAAATCTCCTAATCTAGTTGTTGCAACTGTAGCTAAGTTTGCTGCATCATCGCCTTCAATTTGTTTATTGGCTGCTGCGTTAGCCAATCCGTCTGTTTGCCACTCATGGTTACTTTGAGAGGCAGATCCTGTACCTGCATTAGACATAAAAGGTGTTTCAGTAGGTGCTATGTTATAAATAACATCTGCTAAATCTTCTCTTATACCAACACGAGTATAGGTTTGTACTGTATTATTAGGTACAGCCATTGTAGTCTCCTATTCGTTAAAGTACATCTCCTTTAACACCGATTGTGCATCTTTGAGATGTCCAGATTTTTTGAGTCTCGACATTCTCTTATCAATATTTTGTTTCACCTCAGAATCTTCTCTAACATTAGATGCGTTAGAAGTGACAACTTTAGAAGTTTTGTTTACTTTGTTATTAGACAATTTTGTTTTTTTAAGTTGATTATATCTGTAAGCATCAGCTAACAATAAAACTGCACGATGATCTACCATCATAGCAATTTCTTGATCAGAATAACCACTCTCTTTAGCAAAATTTGTTAATCGTCTTGTAAACTCTGCACTTTTATTTTTGTCAGCATATTGGGGAAGTTTTTCAGACAAGATTTTTCGTTCATTAGCAATATACTCGTTATATACTTTCTTTTGCTCTTCTTGTTGTTCTTGTTGAATTCTATGTTGCTCTTGACGAGCAATATTTAAAGACTCTTTTCGTTTATCATCTTCTGCTTTTTTGCGTACATACTCAGCAGGATCTTCACGATAAAGCTCATCCCAATTTACTTTCTCTTCTTGTTGCAAATTATTAGTTAAAATTTCTAATTGTGTTGCATATTGATCACGAGAACTTTTGACTGCGTCAAACTCTTTCTTTAAGTTTTCTTGCATAGATTCAACCTCTTTGCGTTGATTACTTAAATCCATTGTTTTTTTGGTATAGTCTGATTCTCTAGAGTAACCTTTCATTAACTCATTGAGTGTAACTTTTTGCTTGTTACCATTTATGGTCACATCATAAAGTGTCTCTTCGTTTTCTGATAAGGCTTCTTCGTTATCTACTACTTCTTCACTAACATCTACATCTTCCATTAAGGGATCATCGGTGTCTTCTTTTAGATCGACTTCTCCTTTGTCCGATGTAGGTGTTTCAAGCTCTTCGTTCCTTGCAGTCTCTTCTTTGTTTAGTAGGGTAGCGAATGCTTGAGTTGTTTCTTCTGTATTATAGGTTGGTTTTGAAACAACAGACTCCTCTTGAGGCGTATCTGCCATAATAACTCCTTTTATTGATTAATCTGCTTTGAGGCTAGTTTGCCTGTCTCCATTACAGATTGCAGTTGTACATGAAGGACATTTAACATTCTTTTCATCATGTAAATTTTTTCTCTTCCTTCAGTATCTCTTATCGGTGAGTTTAACCATTCATGGTCTAACTCTGCCGAAACCTTTTGTATAGCTTCAACAAATATAGGATCTTCTAATATTCGTTTTGCTTCATGTCCTCTTTTAATTTCTTTTTCTTTATCCATTAAATACCAGAGCTTTCATCATCGTAGTCATCTTCTGGGTTTTTATCTTTATCAAATGATTGCGAACTTCCACCAATAATTATATTACCACCACCTGTCATTTGATTATCTCTCGTTCCACCTCTGCCTGTTCCATAATTTACTCCACCTTGAGTTTGTTGCGACTCTGGTGGTAAAGGTGTTCCAGATACAAAAGAATAACCTGTATCGCCTGTTCCACTATTATAAACTTGTTGGTAAGTGTCTCCGAATACATCGGTTACTGGCTCATTCATATTATTTGCCGGTAATAAACTTTCTATACCACCTGTGTTTGTATTGACATTTTTACTGCCAATATCAAAAAGAGGATTTTTATTTTTATCAAAATTACCTGTAAAATAACCTCTTCTTGTTAATTCATCTTTAATAAAATT
>Ga0208919_1001341_pt1 | contig 14308 bp, 30 predicted proteins | sample 4_EtaG_FD_184076 | JGI IMG/M metagenome (GOLD analysis project Ga0208919, IMG submission 184076) | Marine viral communities from the Subarctic Pacific Ocean - 4_ETSP_OMZ_AT15127 metaG (SPAdes) (version 3) | ecosystem: Environmental > Aquatic > Marine > Oceanic | place: Pacific Ocean | collected...
AGTTAGAAGTACCTTTAGAGGAGATACAAGGTAGAATAAACACAATACTATTTAAGAAATAATGAGAAAAATAAACAAGCTCATAGTACATTGTTCAGCTACACCTGAGTTTAAAGACTTTGATGTAGAGGATATAAGAGAATGGCACGTTAAAGGTAATGGTTGGTCAGACTGTGGTTACCATTATGTAATAAAATTAGATGGCACTTTACAAGAGGGTAGGCCTGTTGAAAAAATAGGCGCACATTGTGGGGGTCATAATAGAGATAGCATAGGTGTTTGTTATATTGGAGGTATGGATAAAAATATGAAAGACTGGAAAGATACAAGAACACCTGAACAAACAGAAACTCTACACAATCTTTTAGTTGATTTGAAAGAAGCACACCCATCAGCTATAGTATATGGCCATAAAGATTTCACGGATAAAAAAGAATGTCCGTCTTACAACGCAAAAGAAGAATATAAATTAATAAGCAATGAGTAAACCAAAGAAAAAATTTGCAGAGAGTACTGTAGGTAAGCTACTATTAGGAGCAGCAGGTATAGTTAACCCTACACTTGGTAATGTGTTAAAAGGTGTTACATCACCAAAAGAAGCAATAGCAGAGATAGGTAAAGCTAAGATACCTACACAAGAAAAAATTAGATTACAACAGCTTATATACGAGCAACAAAATAAAGAGATAGAGGCTATTAGTACTAGGTGGGTCGCAGATTCCAAAGGTAGTTGGCTCACGCAAAATGTAAGGCCTTTAGTTTTAGTATGGTGTATAGTAATATTTTCATTTGCTGGTTTATTGGATAGTGTTGATAGCATACCATTTCACATAAACGATGTATGGAATGATACATTTGAAAAAGTAATGATGGCAGTAGTATTAGCATACTTTGGTGGTAGAACTACAGAAAAGGCAACAAGTATATTCAAAAAATAACTATGGAAACTTTAGAACATTTACTAGGAATTTGTGGTGAAGCTCATATAAACTTGTATCACATTATTTTGTTTTTTGTACTAGCATATATAGCTGGTAGTTTTTTATATTATATAACAAGAGATGGCTCGTAAATTAAAAGTAGAAGTATATAAAACCAAAAGCCGAAAGCGAAAAGGGGTACACTCTAAAACTAAAATGAGTAAAGTAAAACAAAGCAAGAACTACAAAAAAAGATATAAAGGTCAAGGTAGATAAAATAAATTTATATATTTGTCTTTGCTTATAGCTAAACTTCTACAACCTAATAAAGATGGACGGTAGTTGGATCAGGTATTTAGATATTTTGTTTTTCTTAGGGGCTTTTTCTTTTCTTTCTTTTTACTCTTTTTCTTTCTTTTCTTTTGTATTTGAATATATTTGTATATGCCAAAAAAGATATCTCGTAAAGGTCTTATAAATAAACTAGACAGAATATTTTCAGAATACATACGAAAAAAAAATGCAGACAAAAAAGGCTTTGTTACTTGCATAACATCCAAAAAAAAATATCATTATAGCGAGGTTGATGCAGGTCATTTTATATCTCGTAAAGAAATGAGTACCAGGTGGCACGAGGATAATGTATGGCCACAAAGTAGATATGACAACAGGTATAGATACGGAAAACAATATGAATACAGTCTAGCTCTAGAAAAAAAGAAACCTGACCTCCCTAAACATCTCTACAATCTATCAAGGAAAACAGTGAAGTATTCTATTAGTGATCTAGAAGAAATGGTAGAAAAATATAAAAACCTTTTAGAAAAAGAAAATAAAAGACTACATTTGTGAGTTCTTACCAACTTCGGTAAGCGTTTTGTTTTTAAAAGGGGAGCATTAATTTACTCCCTTTTTTTTGTTTTATTAACAATTTATCATTAACTTACAAATTATTAAAAGCAAAACATTATGAGTAACTTAAAAGATAACACAAAAGACTGGGTAGATTTAGACCCTAAAGATTTTACATTTTATATAACAAGTGGAGATGATTTACCTTATATGGTAGTATGTAAGGAAACAGGATTCTGTGTTGAAGTTAAAACAAAACAACAAGCATTACAAGAAAAAAGAAATCCAGGTTTTGAATTTTATGACCAAAGATATCTTTTTGAAAACGGATTAATTTAAAAACAAAACATTATGAATAAAACAGAATTGAAATTATTAAATACTTGTTTGGAACTTTTCTCACAAGGTAGCATAAGCAAACAGACAATGATACAACATATAGAATGTATTATTGATACAAAAGAAGTAGATACTATCATAAAATTAAATAATAAAAAGTATGCAAGTATCTCCTAACATAGACGAACTAAACAATAGAATAGAACTTTTAGGTAAGAAAGTAAATACTTTAGTAAAGTTGTACAACGACCTTAAAAGAGAAAATAAAGACTTAGAAATAAAAGTCAGATTAGTTATGAACAAAAACAAAATTACTAACGATAGACAATTACAAGAACATTTAAAAATAAAACAATGAATTACAAAGCTGAAATAAAAGAAATATTTAAAACTGATAGGAGACCTTTTGGAGATAACAAAGATATATACACCTATCAACTTACTACTACAAAACACACAGGTTTACTTTACACAAGTAAATTAAATGTTACAAAAGGAGATTACATAGAATACGATTATGTAGCTCAAAAGAATGGCGATTATAAAATCGTACTTTCCAAGCAAGATAAGAAAAAACCTATGTATGATAATTTTGAAAAAAAGGATGTCAATAAATATCAAGCAAGATTAGATACAGGCAGAAGTATATTACTTCAGGTTGCTTTTAAAGAAGCATCACAAGCATATATAGCTGGAAACATAAGTGTAGATGAGGTTGAACAATTAACAAATATGTACTTTAAAATAATAGATAAATAATATGGAAATAACAGGAACAATAAAACAAATAGGACAAACCCAAGAATTTGGTGCAAAAGGCTTTACAAAAAGAGAGCTAGTCCTAATCACAAAAGACCAATACCCACAAAATATATTAGTGGAATTTGTCAAAGATAAATGTAGTTTACTTGATGCTTTTAACACAGGTGATAATATAAAAGTGTTTATAAATCTGAGAGGTAGAGAATGGACAAATGACAAAGGTCAGGTGAAATACTTTAACTCTATTCAAGGATGGAAAATACAATATAACAATGAGGTTACTCTACAAGATCAGAATAAAGGTAGAGAAAGTTATGCTGTACCTAAAGATGACAAACAGTTAGCGAATGACTTACCATTCTAAAATTAAAACTCCTGAATATTATAATGGTAGAAATGGATATACAGCTCGTGAGGTTGTAGAAAACTTTGACCTTAATTATAATTTAGGAACTGCTTGTACCTATATACTTAGAGCATATAGAAAACATAAATCACCTAATAGATGTTTAGAAAAAGCAATACATCATTTAAAATTTGAATTAGAAAAACTACAGAAAGAATAATGTTAATAAACTTTGGAGACGAACTTGATAAGGTTGATAAGATACGAAAAGGCATACTCAAAGAAGCTCCAAAGTTAGGGATAGATGAGATAGACAATGTTATTCGTTTCAAAAGAAATGTTACTTGTTTTGCAGGACACGCAAACGTAGGTAAGACCTCAATCATTATTTATTTTATGTTACTCTTTGCAATGAAGCATAAAGTAAAGTTCCTGGTGTTTAGTTCTGAGAATGAGCCTTACTCTCTTATAAGAAAGCTCATAGAGTTCAAAGCTGCAAAGCCTATAAATAAAATATCAGAAGAAGAATTAGACAAACATTCACAGTTTGTGTTTGAGCATTTTAAATTTATTGACTGCGAAAAGAACTATGATTACTTAGATTTACTATCTTTATGTGAGGTTGTGTACCCACAATACAAATTTGACTGCTTGATTATTGATCCAATCAACAGCTTAAAAAAGAATAAAGGTATGATGAAATACAGTAATGCTTATGAATATCTATACGAGTGTATGACTGACTTTAGAATATTTGTCAAGAAATATGATGTAGGTCTGTGGTTAATTATGCACTCGGTTACTGAGGCCTTTAGAAAAAGATACCCAGCTAATCACGAATTTTCAGGACATCCTTTACCTCTTGCTATGTCAGATGTTGAGGGTGGGAATGTTTTTGGAAACAGAACAGATGACTTCTATACTATACATAGACTAACACAGCACGATAGCAGGTGGATATATACAGAGCTGCATTGTAAGAAAATTAAAGACCACGATACAGGAACTAAGCCTACACCATTTGATTCTCCATTATTACTACAAAGCATACCTAACAATGTAGGGTACAAGATCGGAGAACAATCAACAATTAATAAATCAGTAATAGAACAACTCAATTTCCCATTTTGAAAACTCAAGTAGAAAAGGCATACGATAGACATACAAAGTGGTTAGACATCACTAGGTCTTTCGGAGGTCTTAGAGAAACTGAGGTAGAAGATATAGTCCAAGAAATGTATGTTCTTCTAATTCGCAACACACAAAAAGGTGTAGATTTTAGTTATGGTGATGATATAAATTACTACTACTGCTTCAGAATCCTTAGAGGCCTCTTTGTCGATTTGATGAGAAAAAAACTTAGATATACTTTTACTCAGCTTGATGGATTAGAAATATCTGAAAGCAACGAGGTAAACTATGTTGAGACCTATGAGAAAATACAAAAAGCACTCAAGCAAATATTTTGGTATGACAGGACTGTGTATGAAATTATTGAAAGACAAGGAATAAGTATAAGTGAACTATCAAGAAAAACAGACATATCATACTATAGCTTGTACAATACTTATTGTAAAGTAAAATCAAAATTAAAAGAACTAATATGAATAATTATTTGTATTTGATGACTTTTAAAGATTCGTTTGGTTTTGATTACTATAAAGTAGGTGTGTCCAATAATGTCGCAAAACGCAAACAAGGTTTACAAAAAGATATAGACTTTGAATTGAAGATTATATATGAAAAACATTTGGAAAACACATATGAATTTGAAAACGAAATAAAGAAAAAATATAAATGTAAAAATGTAAGTCATTATATATCTGGTAAAATAAAACCCAAAAAGAAATTATTACCTAACAATACAGAATGGTTTCACTTTATTAAAGATGAAATAGATCATATCAAAAACTACTTGCAGGGTTTTAATTTTGTAATTAAAAAAGCAAAAAAGAAAAACATATTTGATACAAAATTGAAAAACAAAAAACTATATTCTACAGATATATTAGACAATTATAAAAAATTTGCTTACAAAACTAAATATAAAGGTATGTGGTATTATCAGTTATCTTATAAACAATACAAGTATATATTAGGTATGATACACTCAAAAAAATTTGGTAAAAGTGATATGGTATTTTTAAAAAATTGTAGTAAAAATTTTCAATCACACAAAAAAATAAACAAAAGTAAATATGACTATTTAAAATATTTAGCAATAAATTATGAAACTAGGAGATAAATTAGAATATATAATTAACATCATTACATTTGGAAAAGGTAAAGCCTTAGCAACCTGGATAGCAAATAAGTTAGGCTACGAGGACTGTGGATGTGATGATAGAAGAGAATACTTAAACAACATAACTAGAAATGGCAGACAAGAAATGGATTAAACTAAATAAAAAAGAATACGATGCTTGGAAAGATTTCAAAGCTATAAAGAGCAGCACCATAAACAAAGAGGAACAAGAGCTTATAGCATCTTTACATAGTAAATACTTTCAACACTCTTATTACATACCCTGTTCCTGTACTCCTCGACATTGGAATCAATGGATTAGCGATCTTAATACTATCTACGAGAATGGGTATAGAGACTATAAATAAATTTGAAAGAATCGTAGTAAATTTTCTGAACGAGTTTGAGGGCTGGAATCTTAAATGGAGTGAGGGAAAGTTTGAACACTATGACGCATCAGGTCTGACACCTAAAGGCCACGAGTGCGTGATGGAGATGAAGTTCAGGAACAAATACTACAAAGACAAACTACTAGAAAAGTATAAGTATGATAAGCTGATGGAGATGGATAGTGAAATCGTCAAGCTGTACTTTGTATCTGACCCCAAAGGTACATATCTATATTGGATTAACTACTTAGAGATGCCACCAGTCAAAGAATTATATTGTCCTGATACTACACTATGGACAAAAAAAAAGCTACTCAAAAAGGTTTATCTTCTCACAGAGGATATGGCAAGTATTGTACATAAGGTATAGTTATTGCATATTGTTAATTATTTTCACTATATTGTAAAACTAAAAAATAAAACTATGGCAAAAAACAATCACAATCCAATAGAGAATCAAGTAATGGCTTATTGTAGGCATAAAATACAAAAAGAACAAGAGGTACTTAAATACATAGAAAAACATAAATCAATACTAACAGAACTCGGATATGAAATCAAAAAAAAAGAATTATCTAGCATATCTGAATGACAACTATTTTTATGAAATAGGCTATGTAAAAAAAGAAAGTAACATAAAATATATAAAAATGAAAAAACAAAGACAGTATCGAAGTAATCAAGGTAGAAACCCAAAGAAAGATGAGGTAACATATCAGACCTTAAAATTTGCATTTATTGTTTTCTTAATATGTGTGTGTTTACTTTTGATGTTAGAACAATGGACATAAAGGCAAAACAAAAGTACGAGGCATCTTTTAATTACTTAGGTCAGGCTATGACATCAGCTTTTGAAAAAGCAAGTGATAGTAGGAAAAAAGAAATAGGTAATTATATGAAGTGCCTTACTGAAATGTATGAATACACAAATAATATAGAAACAAAACTAATAAAACAAGATTATGAAAACGATACAACTTTTAGACGGAAACGAGTACAACAAGCAAGACTTGTTAAAAAAAATGGTAGATGATGATTTCTACTATGGAGAGTTATCACAGCTAGTACTAAGCAGCTCGTCTTTAAAATTATTACTGTCAAGTCCAAAAACATATAAGTATGTTACAAAGTACGGCAGTAAAGAAACACAACCACTAAGAGATGGTAGGCTTATACATCTGTCAATACTTGAGCCTGATAAATTCCAAGAACAACTCTTTGTAAATGTATCTAGTAAAAACTCAAAAGCATATAGAGAGGCAAAGGAAAAGTACGGATTAGTATATACTAGAACAGAAAGAGAAAATGCAGAGAAAATTGCTGATGCTTTCTTTAAGAATGAACAAGCTCTGAAATATATAACAGACTGCGAGTTTGAAGTACCTGCAATAGATACGATACACGGATTCCCATTTAGAGGTAAAGCAGATGTACTAAGTAAGAAAGGTATCATAGACATAAAAACTTCAAATGACATTAAAAATTTCCCATACTCAGCTAAGAAATACTCATACGATGTTCAATGTTATTTATACTGCCACTTATATAATAAGTCTTATGAGGATTTTACATTCCTGGTTATCGACAAAGGTAGTTTAGATATTGGTGTATGGAAATGTAGTGAGGAGTTTTACTTAGAGGGTAAAAGAAAAACATTAGAGGCCATAGATGTATTTGAGAAGTTTTTTATACAAGGCCACGATTTAGATAATTATATATTACAAGGTAAATTATGATGAACATACACAATCAAGACTGTATAGAGGCAATGAAAGAAATGTCAGATAATCAATTTGACTTGGCTATTGTTGATCCTCCATACGGCATAGGCTTGAGTTTTAGTAAAACAAAAAGATTTAAAACAAAAGGCAAGTTAAGAAATGGAGAGCAAAAAGATTATATTGTTAAAGGGCATAAACAGAAAGAATGGAACAAGACCCCACCGACAATAGAATACTTTAAAGAATTATTAAGGGTATCAAAAAAACACATAATTTGGGGTTGTAATTATTATGGCGAAGCACAATCTTTGTTTGGACAGGGTAGAATAATTCACAATAAATTAGTTACACCATTTTTGAAAAGCACATATTCACACGCAGACATAGCTGCAACTAATTTGCAAAATAGAATCACTATGTTTGATTTTCAATGGAGTGGGAATGTACAAGCAGGAACAATGAATACAAAAATGATAAACGATTATGGTAAGGGTTTAGAGAAAAGAATACATCCAACACAAAAACCAATTAAACTATACGAATGGCTTTTAATGAATTATGCTAAAGAGGGCGATACAATACTTGACACACATCTTGGTAGTGGCAGTATAGCAATAGCTGCTAATAATTTGAAGTATGATTTAACAGCATACGAAATAGACAAAGAATACTTTGAGGCTGCACAGAAACGAATTAATATACATAAACAACAAAAAAGATTATTTATATGAATAAAGCAATTAAGATAGCAAACAGAATCAAGAAGATAACAAAGCTAGATGTATTTGAAAACACTAGAAAGATAGAGATAGTAGAGGTAAGGTCTTTACTAGCTTGGGTACTATACAAATATGAAAAGATGAAACTACAACAAATAGCAGAGTTCTTTGAATCACAAGGTAAGACATCAAGTCATTCATCTGTACTACACGCAGTAAATACTTTTGAAACGAATGTACAATACAATAGAAAGATAGGAGAGTGGCTTACACAGCTAACAAAAACAAACAAAGGTGTAAACAACAAATCAAAAAGGGAGTTTGTAAAATTAAAGGCTAATCATCTTAATAATGAAAACATAAACAAAATAGTAAACATCATAGATGAGCTAGAACAAAAAGAATTAGTAGATGAATCATCTTGACTTGTTTAGTGGAATAGGTGGATTCAGCTTAGGTCTGAAAAAGGTGTTTGATATAAAACACACATACTATTCAGAAATAGATAAATATGCAATAGATGTATATAAGAATAATTTTAAAAACATAACTTATGTCAAATCAGTTACAGATGTTCGAGGAGGGGAGTTACCAGGAATCGACATTATTACTTTCGGAAGTCCTTGTCAAGACTTTAGTATGGCTGGAAAAAGAAAAGGAATGGCTGGTGCAAGATCGTCCCTTATTTCCGAAGCAATTAGGCTTATCGAAGAATGCAGACCAAGTTTTTTTATCTGGGAAAATGTTAAAGGAACATTCTCCTCAAACAATGGCGCAGACTTTTGGGCAATTATCCAAGCCTTTACAAACATTGGGGGTTATAGACTTGAATGGCAACTGCTTAATACAAAGTGGTTTCTACCCCAAAATAGAGAGAGAATCTACCTTGTCGGATGTCTTGGAAAAGGAAGTGGACAACAAATATTTCCTATCACAGAAAGTAATAGAAAGATTAATGACATACAAAGACAACAAGGAAATACCTGTACACTCACAACAAGATACGAAGCAGGAGGAAACGGAAGTTACATTGTTGAACGTGAACTCGATGCACAAGAAGAAATAATTGTAGGAGACTATAGATATGACGAGGGTTTTAGATGGAGACAAGACAATCATAGTCCTACACTTACTTTGAAAGCTATGGAAGTCTATGTCAAAACAAACAATAAGCAAGGGTACGAAATAGCAAAACCTGGAGATACAATTAACTATCAAAACCTACCAAGTAAAACAAGAAGAGGTAGAGTAGGTAAAGGTATTGAACAAACATTAGATTCAGGTGGTGAACAAGCAGTAGTAGGAGCTTTGCGTTCGCAAGACAGAAGTATTGAAAGTATAAAGTCAGGTCAAAGACAATTAGGTCAGCAAATAGAAATAAGAAAAGATGGGGTTACAAATTGCTTAAGCACAGTGCAAAAAGATAATTATGTCATCAATCCAAAACAATCTATAAGAAGACTCACACCTATTGAATGTGAAAGGTTACAAGGCTTTCCTGATAATTGGACAAAGACAGGAAAAGAACTAGGAGAAATTTCAGATAGTCAAAGATACAAGATGTGTGGTAATGCAGTAACAGTAGATGTAGTAGAAGCTGTAGCTAAAAATATTAAAAAAGTTTTACCAACAAAAATTAATTAAATTTTTCGATATATAGATATACAAAAGATTAATTAATTAAATTATATTAATTCTATGGATGGTAGAAAAAACAATGGAGGACACTCAACAAAAGGTAGAGCTGGTAGAAAACCAAAGTCAGAAGAGATACAACTTATAGAAAAACTAAAACCATTAGAGGGTTTAGCCTTTACAGCTCTCAAAGAGGGATTAGAAAAAAAAGACTATAAGTATGTACAGCTTTATTATAATTACTATGTTGGTAGGCCTAAAGAAACTAAAGACATTCATATCAACGATGACCAACCAATATTTATTGACTAATGTTTACTAAGACTACAGCTCTTACAAAACTCAGATCATTAAATCAAAGAACAAGAATAATAAGGGGTGGGTCTTCGGCTGGTAAAACTATTGCAGTCCTTTTGATACTCATAGACTATGCTTGTAGAAATCCACATAAAGAAATAAGTGTAGTAGCAGAATCAATACCTCATTTGCGTAGAGGTGCTTTAAAAGACTTTCTAAACATAATGAAAGCCTTGAATAGGTACGATGAAAGAAAGTTCAATAGAAGTATCTTAAAATACGAATTTAGCACCTATAGTTATATAGAGTTCTTTAGCACAGACCAACCTGACAAACTAAGAGGTGCAAGGAGAACAGACTTATTTATTAATGAGTGTAACAATATTAACTTTGAAGCATACCAGCAACTAGCTGTAAGAACATCAGGTAATATATGGCTTGACTATAATCCAACAAATTTGTTTTGGGTAGATAAAGAATTGATAGGCCAAGATGATACAGACTTCTTAACACTAACATACAAAGACAATAACAGTTTGCCTACATCCATTGTAAAAGAAATAGAGAAAGCTAAAGTAAAAGCTAAGACATCTACATATTGGGCTAATTGGTGGAAAGTATATGGACTTGGAGAGATAGGTAGCTTAGAGGGTGCTTGTATTCCTGACTGGAAGTCTATTGATAAGATACCTGATGATGCTAGGCTTTTATGTGCAGGTCTTGACTTTGGTTATTCTGTTGATCCTACAACTTACATAAGATTATATAAATGGAACAATGCTTATATATTTGATGAGCTTCTTTATAGAAAAGGAATGCTAAACAGAGACATAAGTAATTTCTTAACAGACAAAAGAGCTTTGGAACATATATACGCAGATAGTGCAGAGCCTAAGTCAATACAAGAGCTTAGAAACTATGGCCACAGAATATTCCCAGTAACAAAAGGCAGAGATTCAATAGTATATGGAATCAACCTTATAAATCAAAATGAGATATATGTAACATCCAGGTCTAAGAATCTTATAAAAGAATTACAAGGATATGTATGGGATAAAGACAAAGAGGGAAACAACATACAAAAACCTACAGGTGCTCATCCTGACTGTATTGATGCTGCTAGATACTCATTAATGATGCAACTTCAAAACCCAAACAAGGGTAAATATGCAATAAGATAACAGAGGTAGATAAAACTTTTATTAAAAAATGTTAATTATTCCAAAATAAAGTTATATATTTGAGTATAATTAAAAAACAAAACAAATGAAAATAAAAATAAAACAAGACAAATTAATTATAATAAAAATGCTTATGGATAAATTTGGACTATCCAAAAAACAAGCAGAAAAAAAATTAAAACAATGGAAGATTTAAAATTTTTTATCAAAGCATTACTACTCTCCTTTTTCTTTTGGTTAGGAGTATGGGTACAGTTAATGTACTTATAGAACACATTGAGTTAATTAGTTAGTTGTTTAATTTAATTTAAATTGATTTAATTTAGTTTTTTACAAACTCAATGATAGGAGGTCTCAAAAGGGCCTCCTTTTTTTTTGTCAAAAATCCACTTTAGATTTCGATATATATATATGAGAGTAAAAATAACTGTACCAAATGACTTGTCAGAAATTAAACTAAGTCAATACCAAAAGTTTTTAAAAGCACAAGAGGAGAATAAAGATGAGAACTTTTTAGCAACTAAGATGATAGAGATATTTTGTCATATAGACAACAAACAAGCCTTTCAAATGAAGCTGAAAGATGTCAATAGTATAACCAAAACTATATCAGATATGTTTGAACAGAAACCCCAGCTTATAAATAGATTTACAATGAATGGAAAAGAGTATGGTTTTATACCAAACCTCGACGAGATGAGCTTAGGTGAATATGTCGATCTTGATACATACATTTCTAAATGGGATGAAATGGAAAAGGCTATGGCAGTATTATACAGGCCTATACAGAACAAATACAAACACAAATATAGTATTGAAGATTATACAGCTCAAGGTCAAGAAGTATATAAAGATATGCCTATGAATGTGGTCTTCGGATCAATGTTTTTTTTTTACCGTTTAGGGATGGACTTATCCAAGATTATGACCTATTATTTTCAGGACAAGGGGGAGCTTCACTTACAGGAATCGAACAGTTTGGTGAGAAGTGGGGATGGTATCAATCAATTTATGCACTCTCTCAGGGAGATATTAGACGATTTGAGAATATCACTCAATTAAATTTACACAGATGTTTGACAATGCTAACATTTATGAAAGAAAAAAGCGACTTAGAATCGAAACAATTAAAAAGTAAAATGAGATGAGCAATCAAGGTATAAGAGGTTTTTACCAAGTTACAGATACAATAAAAACAAACTTACTAAATGATAGTAATGTAAACTCTGTAACTACTGGTGATATAACACAAATAGATTTAAACAAGCAAACAATATTTCCTTTAGCACATATTATAGTGAATAGTGTTACAGCTCAAGAACAAACATTGTCTTTTAACATAACAATTATGGCAATGGATGTTGTAAACGAATACAAAGACGAAGAGACAGATATATTTGTAGGTAATGACAATGAGCAAGATATACTTAATACTCAATTAGCTGTATTGAACAGAATTATACTTCTGCTAAGAGGAGGCTCGTTATATACAACCAAATATCAATTAGAGGGCGATCCTAGTTGTGAGCCTTTTTATGAAAGGTTTGAAAACAGATTAGCTGGATGGGCAGCAACAATGGATATACTAATAGATAATGATATAAGTAGTTGCTAATGGAATTACAAGATACAAGAGACATATTAAATAATTTTGCAAAGTATGTAATTCAGCAATCAAGAAGCAATCTATCTAAAGACAAAAAGAATGTTTCTAAGGCCTTATATAATTCTCTTGACTATAAAATAATATCAGATAAGTCAGGATTTATATTACAATTCCTAATGGAAGAATACGGAGCTTATCAAGATCAGGGTGTTTCAGGTACTAAGAGAAAATATGATACTCCTTTTAAATATACAAACAAAAGACCACCAGCTAAGGCTTTTGATAAATGGACTGTAAGAAAAGGTATAGCACCAAGAGATGAGGGTGGCAAATTTACCAAAAGAAAAGGGCTAAGTTTTGCAATAGCAAAGACAATATTTGAGCAAGGCATAAGGCCAAGTTTATTTTTTACAAAACCTTTTGAAAAAAGATTTGAAACACTACCAAAGGAATTAATAGCAGCATTTGTGAATGATGCAGAAAAAACAATAGAAGATGGCAATATTTAAAGTAAACATAAACTCACCTGTATATATAAAAGTAGCAAATGCAAATTTAGCAGACTGTAATTTAGATATATCAATATTTAGTGGCACATACGATACAAGTCCAAGCCTTACTTATCAGCTTAGAAAGAACGAAGTGTCTAATAATAACTTTGTGATATTTGAAATAGGTGAGCTTATAAAAGACTATATTGAATACAGCTTTAGTGGAACATTTGGAAACAATGGCCTAAATGTTTGGGTCAAGACAGTAGCTACACCAAGAAACTCATCAGGAACAGCTCTTGATGCTATTACTACAAATATGTTGGCCTTTGATGGTGTAGGATATTTTGAGGATGGGTTTACAACAGAAACACAAACCAATAGTGCAACAACATTATCTCTAAGTGCTTTCAAAGGTAGCACAACGAAGCTAATGTCAAATGATACTATATTTAGAGAAAGTCAAGAGATATTAAAGATTCCTGTATTAGCAAACCTAAGTGTAAACTCAGGCTCTGATACTTTGACTGGTGCAACTACTGTAAACTTCAAAAATGGTAGTACAACAGTAACAAGTGTAACAGTTGGTACAGGCATAGATACTACAAACACAGCGATAGAATATGCAACAAGTACAACAGCTACATTAACAAGTGTAGATATAGTAACAGGAGGAAGTACAGAAACAATAAAAGTAGAAGAACAACATTGTGAGAAGTTTACAAATTTACCTGTAACATTTGTTAATAGATTTGGAGCTTTACAAAGAGTAAACTTTTTCTTAAAGTCTATAGAAAGTATAGAC
>Ga0208919_1001342_pt1 | contig 14290 bp, 20 predicted proteins | sample 4_EtaG_FD_184076 | JGI IMG/M metagenome (GOLD analysis project Ga0208919, IMG submission 184076) | Marine viral communities from the Subarctic Pacific Ocean - 4_ETSP_OMZ_AT15127 metaG (SPAdes) (version 3) | ecosystem: Environmental > Aquatic > Marine > Oceanic | place: Pacific Ocean | collected...
GTTCTCTGGTTTTAGCAGAGATAAACTCAAAGCATTTGAACAGGGTATGATACCAGAAACAAAGAAACAATTATCTGAATGAGTTTTACTATTACCCCACCCCCATCAGAGATGGAGAAAAAAGATGAGGTACTAGCAAAAGCATACAAGAACCTTATCTACTTTGGCAGGGCCTTCTTACCTAATGACTTCTTAAAGAAATCAGAATCAGCACCCTTTCACTACGAAATGGCTGAAAAGATGATAGACACTGCACCCGGTGCTCGTATCTGTAACATCATTCCTAGAGGTCATGGTAAATCAGTAGTAGCGAAAGCGGCTATTATGCATAAGCTGTGCTTTGCACAAGAGGGAGACCAGCATTTTATTGCATGGGTATCGGAAGAACAGTCACAGGCTATAGACCATCTGAAGTATATCCGCTCTCACTTTGAAAACAACAAGATGATACGATACTACTTTGGTAACATGGATGGCGGTAGTGTTGGCAAACGCTGGACAGAAAAAGATTTAGTTACACCTAAAGGTGACAGGGTAATATCTAAGGGTACATCACAAAGACTTAGAGGTAGAGCAGAGGTAGATGTGCGATATACTGGTATTGTACTAGACGACTTTGAATCAGAACTTAACACTAAAACGCCAGAAAGGCGTGCAGACATCAAGAAGTGGATTGTATCCACAGTGTACCCTGCCTTAGAAGAAACTCCGGGGAATGAAGGGTGGATATGGCTTTCTGGGACTATTGTGCACTACGACTCTTACTTGCAAATGACGTATGATGGTTGGAAAAAAGCAAAAGAAGACAAAAGAGAATACCCTTGGGATGTAAACTTCTACAGAGCAATAGAAGATGGTAAGCCGTTATGGGAGTCTCAGTTTTCTAAAAAGAAATTAGAAGCAAAGAAACGAGAGTTTATTGAGGCTGGGTTGGTAAATAAATTTGCTCAAGAGTATATGAATGATGCAAGAGACGTTACCAGTGCTTCTTTTAAAATAGATAGAATACAATACTACAACGGAAGAGTTGAATGTAAGAATAAATTTAATTATCTTATAGACGGTGATGATGCAACCCCGATCAATATTTACATGGGTGTTGACCTTGCGGCAACAGCTTCAGAGACTTCTGATTACCAAGTCATACTTGTTATGGGTATTGATTCCAGCAATAATCGGTATGTCTTGGAGTATTTCCGTGAGCGAATACCTACATTTGACGTTCCCAAAGAAATTATACGCTTGGCGAATAAGTATACGCCAGTACGTAGAGTTACGATTGAAACAGTTGCGGCACAAGAGATGGTTCGGGATATGGTTACACGGCTTTCCGCAACAGAGAAAAGACTTCTTCCGGGTATATTTAAGGGAGTTAAGCCTCCGAATAGAATTAAAAAACAAGATAGGTTGGAAACCACTCTTGGCCCTATTGTCAATTCTAAGAAGCTATATATCCAAAGGGAAATGACAGAGTTAGTAGATGAGTTCTTCGAACACCCTAAACCCAGAAACGATGATGTTATGGATGCTTTGTACTATGCAGATTACTTTGCACGGGCTCCTAAAAGCTCAAGAACAAAAACAAATTCTTTAGAAGATACAGATGACCACCCAATACGAAAAATGCAAAATAAAGCATATAATTGGATGACGGGTTCTAGGTTTTAAAGTATTGCACTGTAAACCTTTTTATTATTAACATAGTATAGCAAAATACACACATGCCAAGGTACTCATCAACATCAAAGAAAAGATTATCAACCTGTGATCAAAGATTGCAAGATGTGTTTAATGAAGTCATTAAGCACGTAGATTGCTCTATTCTAGAAGGTCATAGAAGTAAGGAAAGGCAAAATAAACTATATGATGAAAAACGCACTAAGGTTAAGTATCCTAATGGTCGGCATAACTCTAGCCCTTCTAAAGCCGTTGACGTTACCCCTTATCCTGTGGATTGGGAAGACCGAGAACGGCAAACGCTCTTTGCTGGGTTCGTTCTTGGCATTGCTAGGGGCATGGGGCATAAACTAAGATGGGGTGGAGACTGGGATCAAGATTTTCAAGTAATGGACAATCGCTTTGATGATTTTCCGCATTTTGAGGTAAAAGGCTAATGCCCGGAACAACAGATACAGTAAAAGCAAAATTAACACCCGGTGAATTTGTTATTCGCAAAGAAGCCGTAGATATGATAGGAGTTCCTATGTTGAACAAGTTGAACGATATGCCAGAAGAAGGTGGACACTCTGCGATTGATAGAATTATTGACATGGCTACCATGAGCAATATGAAGATGATGTATGGTGGTGGAATGGTTAAGCCAAACTACGCTGGTGGAGGAACGGTACAGCAATATGGACATGGTGGTTCCGTAGATAAAATGATGGGCTACCAAAAAGGTGGACAGTTAAAAGCAGTACCAGAAGGCAATCCCGGTTTAGGTAAGCTACCAGAAATGGTGCGAAACCGTATGGGATATATGCAAGACGGTGGCATGGTAGAAGACTCATTAATGGGTATGCGATATGGTGGAATGGCTAAAAAGAAGAAAATGATGGGATATGAAGATGGTGGCCCTGTGGAAGAAGGTATTTCATTGCCACCTCAACCTAGAGACCCATTGCAGATTGATGCTAGACAAGCAGACCCTTCCATGTATGAAGGTAGTCAGTTAGGAGTAAGAGACCAAGCTATGATGTTGCAGGACAGCATAAGGCAAGACACTATAAATAAAGCTAAAAAAACACTACAGCTAATGAAGTTAAAAGGTTTATTGGAAGGTGCGGAGTCTTTAGATTATCAAGACCCAAAGATGGAGCAAGGTGCGGATGAGGAGATGAAAAGACAAATGTTACAGAGAATGATAATGATGAGGGGCATGCCCTTTTAACCTATGGAACAAGACCCAAGAGCATTATACAATGATGAGTTATATCGCCAATGGCGAGACTCACGAGCTGACTGGGACACAGAAGCACGTCAAGATATTGATTTTTATTTAGGAAATCATTTTAGCCAAGACGAGTCAGATGAGTTGGCTTCTAGAAATCAGGCAGATATACCAATGGATAGGGTTTCTGCGGCAATAGAAAAATTTAAAGCAGTACTTACGTCAAGGCCTCCTGCATTTACAATAACCCCTAGAGAAGACTCTGATGTGCAAGTTGCTACATTGTGGAGAACGGTAATGGGTTATGTTTGGCAGAAGTCTGATGGAGACTGGCAAATGAAACAGGCTATACAGGACTATGCTACCACTGGTATGGGTTACTTGTATGCTTACATTGATGCGGAATCAGATTTTGGTAGAGGTGACGTTAAGTTTACCTATGTTGACCCATTCAGAGTATATGCTTCTCCGAGCTCTCGTGATCGTTGGTTTAGCGATTCAGATGGTATAATCCTTTCCACCATCCTTACAGGTGAGCAAGCCGTTAACCTCTACCCAGAATTGGGAGATACTACAGACCCCGCAACAGGGGAAACTATTCCCGGAATAATTAATGACATTGCTGGTTTTACGTATGATGAAGAAGATTATCCTTCTTCTAGTAATAAAAATTCTATGACGGTATTTACTCCGGCAGAAGTAAAAGATAAAGATTATTATCAAGTAAAAAAATATCAAGTATTAGAAAGATTTTATAAAATTAAAGTTCCTTATTTTAGAATTATTAATATGAAGACTCAAGAAGAAGATATATTGTCTGAAGAGGAATACACTGCTTTCTTTCAAGAAAACTCTGAAGCTTTTGACATAGGTGCGTTTACAGCGGTGCGTGTGCTACAAACTCGTGTAAAGGTTTGTGCATCTATGGGCGAGGTGGTGCTCTATGAACAAACACTGAATACAGATGAGTATCCTATTGTACCCCTTCCAAATATCTGGACTGGCACCCCTTATCCAAAATCAGATATTTCTAGGGCACGACCTATGCAAAGATTGTTAAATAAACTTTGGTCATTGGCTTTGTCGCATGCACAAGCTTCAGCAGGTTTAAAATTATTAGTACCTTTGGGTAGTGTGGAGGACGTAAATCAACTCGAAAAAGACTGGGCGAATCCCAACGCTGTTATAGAAGTAGACTCATCCCAAGGCGAGCCGCACTACCCAGCCCCTCAACCGTTAGCTGGTGAGTTTTACAGATTAATACAGCAGTCAGAGTTTTATATAGATTTTATATTTGGTCTTCCAGAAATGATGCATGGCTTTGCAGAAAAAGCACCGGAAACAATGAGAGCAACAGAAAGAATGATTGCATTAGGAAGCGAAAGACCAAAGTCTAAACTTCGAGATATAGAGTTTAGTATTAATAAATTGGGTAAGGTTTTGTATAACCTGTCTAAAGGTCACTACACTTATAAAAAGATTTTTCGTTTAGCACAGCCAAATAACAACATAACAGAAGTTATGGCAAATTTTTACACAGACGTTTCTGGTGCCGTGTTAGACCTAAAGAAAGAACGTCATGCCTTAGAACAGCATGATATAAGAATTGAGCCGGGTTCAACAATGCCCTCTAGTAAGTATGCAGAACTTGCAGTGTATTTAGAGGCGTTTCAAATGGGAATTGTTGATAGGTATGAAGTATTAAAAAAGAATCCTGAATTGTTTGATAAGGAAGGTATTATGCGTAGAACAGAAGAGAAGCAGTTACTGCAACAACAAGTTCAAGCGATGCAGGATCAGATAAAGAATTTGCAGGGTGACTTGCAAACCGCACAACGAGAGTCTGTCAGTGATAGAAAAAGAGTCGAGGTTGAAAAGTTTAAATCTAGACTATCTGAAGTTTCTTCAGAATCTAAGGCTGACAGAAGAGTGCAACGTAGTAAACTAGAAAACGAGGTGAAGCTAGAGGTGGAGAAATTGGCTAGTAATCTGAAAGATGTTCAGAGAAAAGTCAGTTCTACTCCTGAGGCCTAGAGACATCTAAGGAGAGACTATGTCTACAACAGAACAACAGGAAGTAAATGTCCAAAACGATCAAGTCGTAACTAATGAGAATTTCGTGGAAGATATCGTAAATCAACAATCTGGGCCTGAAAATCCAGATACAATTCAAGAACCAGTACAAGAACCAGCTACTTCAATGGATTATGAAGCTGAAGCTAAGAAGTTCCAATCTATGTATGATCGGTCACAAGCTGAAAATGCAAGATTACAACAAGGAGCACAAATACTTCAGTTATTGGAGCAGAGACCTGACTTGGTACAGGCACTTGAAAGCGGTATAGCTCAACCACAAGCTCAACAGCAAAACGAACCTAGTGTCGGGAAGGATGATTTCAATCCTTGGGATGCTTTTACAGATGAAAACTCTGAATCAGGGCGATATGTAAACAATAAGATAGAATCGTTAGTAAATCAGAGATTGACTTCTGCGTTATCCCAACAACAGCAACAGATACAAGCTGATATGCAAATGCAAAATACTGTAAATGAATTGAGAGGAACGTATAAAATGTCTGATAGCGACATTCAAGAGTTCTTACAATTCACTACAAAACCAAAAGAACAAGTAGGTTTGAATAACCTAGTAAAGCTTTGGCAGATGCAAAACGGTCAATCCGTTGCTAACAACGATACAATGGAAGCGGTAAATGCGGCAAAACAAGCTCCTAGAACTGCTGGCGTTCTTCAAGGTCAACCTCAGACATCACAAAAAAATGATACTGATAAGATTTTTGATGCCGTCATGGGCAATAGTGGCTCTTTGCGATTACCGTGACATAACAAACAAACCACAAACCAAGAGGTAATAAAATGGCAATATCATACAATACTGGAACTTTAAAGTCCAGTGATATCACAGCTTCTACCACCTCTGCTGGTGTAGGTCAGGCTCCTGACAGGAGACGGATATTTAATTTTGGAGACAGGGTAGCAGAATTAGCCCCTGAAGAATCTCCATTCTTCGTGTATCTTTCTCAAGTAGCCAAAGCACCTACCGATGATCCAGTATTTCGTTACTTGGAAAATCGTAATAAAATCAACTTTACTGACCGTTCTCTTCTTTTGAAAGGAGCTGTTAATGGTGGTTCTGCTGTGTCTGCAGGTACGTCTTATGCGTTTACTGTTGACACTGCTGGTGGAGCCTCTGTTGACTATCTGTTAAAAGGAATGGTTATCGCTGTTCAAACTGCATCTCGTACAGGTGATGTTGGAATTGGGCAAGTGGTCGTTCGTGTTGATTCAGCAGTAACACATGGTAGTAGCGAAACTTCATTCACAGGTAAGATTATTGATGTCTCGAACGCAAACGTTTCTGGATACAATGTTCTTGCTGACAATGATGCGGCTCAGATAATTGGTACTTCCTTTGAGGAAGGTTCTGGTTCTCCTGACGTTTTCTCAACAGAGCTTGAAGATAATTATGGGTATACCCAGATTTTTAAGACAGCCGCTGAGATGACAAACACAGCGTATGCAACTCGCTATCGTGGGTATGCAGACGAGTGGAGCAGGTTATGGGCTGACAAACTACGTGAGCATAAAATTGACATTGAAAGAGCTATGCTCTTCGGTCAAAAAGCTCGTCAAGGTGGCATCCAATATTCTGAAGGAATTGTAGGTCACATCCTTAAAAATGTAAATCCAACTGTAAACGATGATGATTTTAGCTATAGCTCGGGTAGTTCATACTACCGAAGTGTTGCACAGGCAGAAATGACTTACGATAGATTGCTTAGCGATCTTGAAGTAATCTTTGATCCTGCTCGTGGTGGTGCTTCTGACAAGCTAGTTTTATGTTCTTTACCAGTGATTACGTTTTTTAACAAGTTAGGCGATGGAAAATTCTTAGATGCTTCTATGGGTCATTCTGCTAATAATTACAGAGTGGACATGACAACTAGGAATGGTGCTTTCGGTCACTCCGTAATGGTAATTGATACTATTCACGGAACACTTAATCTTGTTAAAGAGCCACTGTTTAGAGGAATTGCGGCTGGATACATGCTAATGGCTGACATGAGTCAGGTTTCTTATCGTCCTTTGATTGGAAATGGAATTAACCGTGATACACAGGTTATGACCAACGTTCAAGGTGCTGATGAAGACTTGAGAAAAGACATGATTCTAACCGAAGCCGGTTTAGAAGTAAGTCTTTCCGAATCTCATGCTTTGTTTAACTTAGAAAACGATTAAGGAGTTAGATAATGAAAACAGCTAGTTTAAACGCAAATAGTTCAAGTTTCCAAACTGGTGAAAAAGCGTTTCAAAAAATAGACAACTCTGCGGCAGTGGCAAGAACGCTGACTGCGGCTGAGTCTGGAACTCTTTTCGCTGTGGATATGTCTACGGTTGACAATAACGTAGCTTTAACCTTGCCAACGGCATCTGATGCTATAGCGGGTTGTAGCTATGACTTTTGCTTTACTGTTAACTGTGACGATGATGCAGACTTTAGCATAACAACTGGAGCAAACGGAACTGATATATATGGTTACGTTGTTGCGGGTGCGGCTAATAGTACAGTAGACGATGTTGATGGACTCTCAAAAATAACCGTAGATGGCTCTGTTTCTCAGGCTATTGAAGGTTTAAGAATGACTCTTATCTGTGACGGTGTTAATTGGCACCTAAGCGGATATGTTCCAGTTGCTATTGGAACAGTCGTTCTTGTTGAGTCAGCAAGTGCTTAATCCGAATACATAAGGATAACAGTTTTAGGTACTGTAGGGGTTGTCAATAAAAGATAGCCCCTAAAACCTAAAAGGAGATAATATGAATAATTGTATACATTGTAAGAAAGAAAACAAAGGGGACTGGTTTTATTGCAAGTACTGTGGCAAAAAAGCATCTGAAAGCAAATTTACTACAAACATGTGGATGACATCACAGATGGGAAAGAGAACAGATGTAGAGTTATCGGTGCAGTCTATTTCTGACAACACAGCTAAAATGAGAAAAAATTTAGGTTATGGCGGTTAAGAAAAAAGATTCAAGATTAAAAAGGGCAGGTGTTAGTGGGTATAACAAACCAAAAAGAACTCCCGGTCATCCTACCAAATCACATGTTGTGGTTGCTAAGGTGGGATCAAAAGTAAAAACAATAAGGTTTGGACAGCAGGGAGTACGAGGTGCTGGTAAAAATCCAAAAAGCAAAAAAGACAAAGCAAGGCGTAAGTCATATTACGCTAGACATAACGCACAAGACCCTAATCCTAGCAAGTTATCTGCTAGGTATTGGAGTCATAAAGTAAAATGGTAAAAGGAGTTTATTATGCCAATGGGTAAGGGAACGTATGGTTCTAAAAGAGGAAGGCCAAAAGCAAAAGCGAAGGCAAAAGCAATGAAAGCACCAAAAAGTGTTAAGGGTGTTTCTATGGCTGGTCTTACTATGAGACAGGCAAATGCTATGAAAAAACATTCAAAGCATCACACAGCAAAACACTTGAAGATGATGGCTAATTCAATGAAGAAAGGTAAAAGCTTTGGAGCTTCTCATAAAATGGCTCAGAAAAAAGTTGGAAAGTAATGGCAAAAACCGTTAGCTGGATGTGGGGTGGTAAGAAGCATTATGGAACCTTGATAAGAGAGACAAAAACCCATAAGTTTGCTAGAACAAAAAACGGTAAAGTAAAAAAGATTAAGAAGTAATGGCAACAGCAAAGAAAAAAGACCCTGCTAAGTGGGCGAGAGCCAAAGCAAAGGCAAAAGCTAAAATGGGTGGTAAGCACTCTGCTAGAGCTATGCAACTTGCTGTAAAGTATTATAAGGATATGGGGGGAACATATTCTGGTAAAAAGTCATCTAAAAATAAGCTGTCTAAATGGTCAAAGCAAAAATGGGACTATGTTAGTAAAGGTGATAAAAAGAAACCAAAGAAGAAACGTGGTCGTTATTTACCAGAGTCTGTTAGAAAAACTTTAACCAAAAGTCAGAAAGCGGCTACAAATAGAAAGAAAAGAAAAGCTACAGCATCTGGAAGACCCAAGGCAAAGTATAGTAAAGCGGTAGCAAGGAAAGTTAGGAGAGCTAAATAATGGCAACATTTGAAGCACAAGTAGAGGGATTAACAAGTTTAGCTATAGATAGCAGTGGAACTGCTCCTACGCAAGCAGAGTTAAGTCAGTTTTTAACAGATGGTGCTAAGGAAATATTAAATTCTTTACCAAAGTCTAAAAAGTCCCTGTTCACTACTTCCAATGATTTAAACAGCAGTAGTCCAAGCTTTACAGTTTTAGGTTCAGAAATATTTAGCGTAACAAGAGATGATGGGACTATTAATCAGCCGTGTAGAGTTGTAAATCCAGACTTGCAAGGCAGAATTAGGGATGCGGATGATATGATGGCCGCTACCACTACAGATCCCGCTTACTATGTTACAAACAATATTTTAGTTATTGTTCCTTCGCCTACCAATGCTCAAAATGCACATGTACAAACATTGAATTATCCTACAGTAGCCTTTGGTGATAGTTCTATTGCAAAATTTCCAGACGAAGCAGAATATTTAGTTCCTATTTATGGTTCTATTAAGTCATTACAAAATTTATTAGCTAACAAGTCTAGTAATTCAACGATTACTACAGCACTCACTGCTATTAAGGCAGAGATAGACGAGTGTTTAAGCATTGCTGATAACATGCATACTGAAGTTGCTTTAATCAATAGTCATATTGATCTTGCTAAAAATGAAGCGGATGAAATAACCGCTTTTACGGACGGAAGTGCTACTATCAACACAGCCTTAACAGCAATGAACACAGCGGCAGATAAGTTTAGAGAGGATAGTGCAGACCCATCTTTATTTGGAGATGAAAGTGTGTATACAACTGGAACAGGTTTAACCTCTGTAAAAACTCATGTTGATAGGGCTATCAGTTATATAAATGGAGACTTTCCAAATGCTAATTATGATTTAGCCGCTAACCTAGCAGATATTGATGCTGAGTTAACTAGCGAAGATACAGAACTTGCCAGCGGTCGAGTTCAGCAGTTGCAAGCGACTCTTAATGCCGCAGATGCAGATTTAAAAATTGCAAGAGCATATATAGACGAATGGAATATTCTTTCAGATACATTAACCAAAGAGGTCAATGCATTTGCTAGTGAGGTCAACGCAAGGGTTTCTTTTACGGGTGCTAAGTCTCAGGCTGTTCGAGCTTATGTGGATACGGCAAATGGATATGCTAGTGTTGCACGAGGTTATGGGGAAGAAATACAAGCAAAAATAAACATAGCTCAATCGTACGCAAACGAAGTCCAAGCGAGAGTAGCAGTAGATGCAAGTGAGTATGGTAAGTACGAGAAACAACAAGCTAAGTTGCAAATAGACTACGACAAAGGCATACAAATGCTTAAGGGTACATAATGGCTAGAACATTAGTAACATTAAATTCTTCTCCGTCTTTTACCTTAGTGAATTTAAACACGTCTCCTTCTTCTACTTTGGTTTCATTAAATACGTCACCTTCATCTACATTAACAGTTTTAAATACTTCTCCTTCGTTTAGTTTAGTAAGTTTGCCTACATCTATTAGTTGGTTAATTAAAGGCTTTTGGCAAAGTTACACGTCAAATAGCTGGGAAAATACCGTTCAATTATGGAGTGATGCAGAATAATGGCTGTCAATAGACTAACAGTAAAAAAAATTATTAGCAGAGTAAGGCAAGTATTTCCTAATGCTCCTGAAAATTACATAATGAATCTAATTAATGAGTCTTTAGTAGAGCTTGGAAACTATTCTACTAAAGTTGAGTATGCAAAGACTACAACAGTAGTAGATCAACAATGGTATACATTAAGCGATGCTAACTCAGGTATTGATGTTAATAAAGTTTTTAGAGTAGATTTTATGGATTCTAGTGGTGAGTATGTAAAAATACCACGACTATTAAATGGTGAAATACAAACAATGGACATAGACTAATGGCAAGCACATACACACATCCTGAAGATAAAATTTCTTATTTTATACGTGGCAATCATTTAGCGATTGTTACTACCAGAGGTGAAACAAGTGGGACGACACACTCTTTAGAGGGTCAGTTTAAGCCAATAGACGAAGCTGTTACTAACGGTGTTCTGATCCATTATTATGCGGAGCCAGATACGGTATCTGCCATTACAGATATTCCAGACGTAGATAATGTTTTTCATACATCTATTATTGATTATGTAAAATCAAAATTATATCAAGATAAAGCTGGTACGACTACCGATCCAAACATTTCTGCAATCAGTTTAAATTTATCTAACTTACATCAGGCTAATTTCTTAAATTCTATTCAGAAAAATGGAATGAGGAAAAGAGATAAGACGGGAGGTAGCAGGGCTATAGTACCACCTGATTTCACATAAAGATCAAGATGCCCATGAGAGAAGTCAAGCTCGGCAAGGCATAAGGAGGAAGAAACAAGATGGCTAGTTCTATTAATAAATATTCAGTAGTAGAATCTCTTAATCAAATGATTTACGAGAGTGCAACTGCGGTTACTGCCGTTCATGGCGGGTCAGACCAAACATTAACAGATTCCCATACAGCTTTATATGTAGGCGTTGGTGGTAATGTAGTATTAACGCTACAATCTGGAAGTGATGCTACATTTTCTAATTTAGCAAGTGGTCAAATATTACCAGTAAAGTTTAAAGCAATTAAAGCAACCAATACTACAGCAACCACTATGCTGGCATTAAAATAATGTTAGGTGGTATCAGGGCAACCGTAGTTAACTTTGTTCAAACAATCATAGATGTTGGTTGGAGCGGGGCAGAGGCAATACAATTAAAGTGGGAAGAAACAACTTCACAATGGGAAGATTTAGAAGGATAATATTATGGCAACATTAACAGGTCAAACAATAGCATCATCATACGAGCAATTACTTCATGTAGATAGAGATGGTGGAGGAAATGGAACAACATTAGTAGATGTAAAAGATGGTGACAATGGAACTACATTTGCTCTTAAATTAGCACAATTTCATGCAGAGATTCGTGGAACAACAGGAACAGGGGCAACAGGAGCAGGTAAGTTAAATTTATCAACTTCTGAATTAACAGTAGTAGACAATGATGTTTTAGGTAAAATAGATTTTCTTGCACCATTAGAATCAAGTGGTACTGATGCTATTTTAGCTGGTGCATCTATCTGGGGTGAGGCTGAAGATACTTTTGCGGCTGATAATAACTCTACTGCATTAGTTTTTGCTACAAACACTTCTGCGACGGCTACTGAAAGAATGAGAATTAGCAGTGCTGGTAATGTGACAATGTCTGGATCACTTACAGTCAATGGTGACTTAGCAGACATAGCTGGATCACATCCAACATTAAAACTTACTGATAGTGACGATTCTAATTATGCGGCAATAGGATATTCAGATGGTGCTTTATCTCTCCAAACAAATGGTGGTGATGAAGGTGGAGCGGCAGATACAATAACCTTTTTCAATCACGGCTCTACAGAAAGAATGAAAATTAAAAGTAATGGTAATGTTCAAATAGGAGCACATGCTTCTGGAACTCCACTTGCATCAAATCTATTTCTTGTAGGCACAGGAGCAACAACAGAAGGAATTGTGATTGGAAGAGCAGGAGACAGTCAAAATGCCTTAGACCAATATGCACAAGTTAATATGTATGGCGGTACTACGAACCTTATATCAAGGGGTGGTACATCCAGTGAAGGTACAATAGCATTAGTAACCACTTCTAATGGCTCTACTTATAATACAAGATTATTTGTTAATAGCAACGGAAATATTGGTATAGGAACAAGTTCAGTAGAAGCTAATTGGCTTTCAACAAGGACTGCATTACAGTTAGGTGGCACTGGTGCAATATTTGGAGCAACTACTGCTGGTGCTGATGGCGATTTAAGCATTGGTCAGAACGTTTATTTTCATAGTGGTGGTAGTTTTAAAAGAATTGAAGCAGATGAAGCGAGTTTATATCAACAGACTGCTGGTACACATACATTTAGTGCTACTGCAAGTAGTACTGCTGATTCAAATATAACCTTTACAGATGTAGCAAAATTTGACATTAACTCCAGAATCTCACTAAGTAATAATGATAGTGGTACATCCAATACCATCTTTGGAAAATTAGCAGGAGCAGCTTTAGATAACGCTGGTGCAAGTAATAATGTCATCATCGGGGAAGAGGCGGGAAATGATTTAAATGGTGCTGCTGCTGATAATAATGTTATCATTGGATACCAAGCCTTTGATAGAGCAACCACTACAAATGAATTTAATGTAGCGATTGGAACACAATCTATGCACGGAAACTGGACAAGTGCTGATGTTGATAATTGTGTTGCTGTTGGTGGTTTAACATTAGGAGGAACATTAACTACTGCCGCAAGTGGAAGTGTAGCGATAGGAATGTCTGCTTTAGGAGCATTGACAAGCGGTAGTGGCAATACAGCAGTAGGTTTTCAATCTGGAAACATTTTAACCACAGGCGGAACTAATACAATCATCGGATATGATGCAGATGTAGATGCTAATGATAGAGCAGGGTGTATTGTTATTGGCTCAAGTCTCTCTTTAAATACTGCAAGTGATAATGTTGTAGAAATTGGTAATAATACTAATTCTATGACTTATGATTTAGATGGTGGAGATATAACTGTTACATCTGATGTAAGAACTAAAAAAAATATCAAAGACACAAAATTAGGATTAGAGTTTATTAACAAACTTCGACCTATTACCTATCAAACAAAATCTCCTTTTCAGTATCCAAAAGAATTTGGCATTGAAAATCCGTCTAAAAAATCAAGCGGTAAAACTTGGGATGGTTTAATTGCTCAAGAAGTAAAAGAAGTGATGGACGAAATGAATATTGAATTTAGTGGATGGGAAGAAGGAATCAATACGAAACAAAGATTGGCATACGGAAAATTTGTAATGCCGCTAATTAAAGCAGTACAAGAATTATCTACAAAAGTAACAGAATTAGAAAACAAATAAGGAGTCTCAAATGAATTGGGCGAAATACGCTGATAAGAAAGGTAAAACAGCCGATTTTAAAAGTAAAGAAAGAGTAGTACAAGAAGCTGTATCTCAAGTCAAAGATGAAGATGGTAAGGTTATACAAAAGGCAGTAGCAGAAAAGAAAGAACTATATATTGCTTTGGTAGAAAAAAAATGGAATAGTGAAAGTGGTGAATCGTTACCAGATCAAGAGATAGATTATACTTTATCTGAATTAGAATTTGAAAAAGCTAGATATGATGATGATATGGCAAAAGCAAAAGCACAATCAGATGGATTAAAAACTGCAATCGCTGATTTCAAAAAACTTTAATTAACATAACAAGGGGTTACTAA
>Ga0208919_1001343_pt1 | contig 14280 bp, 17 predicted proteins | sample 4_EtaG_FD_184076 | JGI IMG/M metagenome (GOLD analysis project Ga0208919, IMG submission 184076) | Marine viral communities from the Subarctic Pacific Ocean - 4_ETSP_OMZ_AT15127 metaG (SPAdes) (version 3) | ecosystem: Environmental > Aquatic > Marine > Oceanic | place: Pacific Ocean | collected...
CAGCTTTCTCTAATAAACTAACTAAAGGAACTCCAAGTCAATTCTGGGTTCAAAGATTCGTGGACAAAGTTACGGTAACCATTTACCCAACACCTAATTCTACAGCTGCATCTAAAGATATGCACATTTACTTTGTTAAAAGAATTCAAGACGTAGGAGCTTATACAAATGCAAGTGATGCTCCTTATAGATTTGTTCCTTGTATGACGGCAGGTTTAGCATTTTACTTATCACAAAAATATGCACCACAAAGATCACAAGAATTAAAATTATATTATGAAGATGAATTACAAAGGGCACTAGCGGAGGATGGATCAGCGGCGAGTACGTACATTACACCGAAAACTTATTATCCAAATATATAATGACACTTAAAACATTAGGAATGGGAGTTGTTAAAAAAATATTAACAACATCTAAAGCTTATAAGAATAAATTACAAGCAGATAAAGTAACCGCCGCTAAAGATAAAGCTATAGGTAAAATTAAAAGCGCAAAACGTAAAGCGTATAAAAAAAAGTTTGGTAAAGAACCTACAGTTACTATTAGATATCCAGGTGGTAAAAAAGAAACAGTAACTGATCAAATGATAGGTGATAAAGAAATTAATCGTTATCATAGAATTTCAAAAGCTAAAACTTGGAGAAAAAGATAATGGGAAGATTTTCTAGAGGCAGATATTCATTAATGATTTCAGATCGTTCTGGAGCAGCATTTCCATACAGAGAAATGGTTCAAGAATGGACTGGTGCGTGGGTACATAATTCTGAATATGAACCGAAGCAACCACAAATTTCACCAAGACCCCATGGAGCAGATCCACAAGCTTTACAACATGCAAAACCTGCAAGAACAGAATTTGCAACAGAAGATTTTTTACCCAACGATCCTTTTACAACTACAGCAGCTTCAAAAACTTTAACTGTTTCATTTCCAAGTAATGGTTTTAATGATGGTACGACTTATGTAAGATTTAGAGACGTTAAAAAACCAGTAGGAGGAGTTGCAATAACAACTTTAGAATTAGAGACTACTTTAAATGGCAATATATCTGCTTCTGCAACTACTATTACTTTAACTGATGCAAGTGAATTTCCATCATCAGGGTATATTGTAATAGAAAAAGTTGATCAAGATTCAAGCTCTTCAACATATGGCCAATATTTTAATGAAACTATTAAGTACACTGGAAAATCAACTCATGATTTAACGGGATGTACAAGAGGAAGTTCAGCTCCATATAGAGGAGAAACACCAGTAAGTACAACAGCTGGTACTCATTCTAGTGGTGCAAAAGTTTTTGGTTCATATTTAGCAACAGCAGTTGGAACTACTATTAATACAGTAGGTCAACCTTCAACAGAGACTCAATATAATTCACTTACAGTACCACTTGTTTCAAATGCAAGTAGTGCTGAAACAGGAGGCGGTTTACAGTGTACAATTGGACCCGTTAATGATAGAGGTTAATAATGTCTGGAATTAGTTATAGTACATTAGTTACAATGATAAGAAGTTATACAGAAGTCGATGACACTGTATTTACTACTGCTATCTTAGAAAATTTCATTTTAAATGCCCAACAAAGAATATTTAGTGATGTTCCTGTTGATTCTGATAGAGTTGAATATGAAGGAACATTAGCAGCTGATACTAATACAGTCAGAGTACCAGCAGGAATGGTTTTTGTAAGAGGTGTTGAAGTTTTTAATTCTACTTCTTCTAGAACAGGAAGATCCTATTGGCTTCAAAAAAGAGACAGAACTTTTATAAGTGAATATGTGGGAGAATTAACAGGACCATCTGGAGGTTCAACAGGTCAAGATGTTACAGCTTTACCTAAATATTATGCTATGTTTGGAGGAGCAACTGGACTTAGTTCTACTACTTCAGGTAATATTGTAATGGCTCCTACTCCTGATGCCAATTATTTAATAAATATACATGGAAATGTAATGCCAGCTACTTTAGAGTCAGACAATCAAACTAATTATATTAGTCTTAATTACCCTCAATTATTATTATATGCCTGTTTGGTGGAAGCTTATGGATTCTTAAAAGGGCCAATGGATATGTTGACATTATATGAAAATAAATATAAACAAGAACTAACTAAATTTGCAAGTGTGCAAATTGGGAGACGTAGAAGAGATGATTATACAGACGGCACTGTCCGTATACCAATTGAATCTGCGAATCAGTAATTAGGAGATAATTATGGCAATAACATCGGCAGTTTGTAACAGTTTTAAAGTAGAGATTCTTAAAGCTGAACATAATTTTACTGCTACAACAGGTAATACTTTTAATTTAGCTTTATATACAAGTTCTGCAACTTTAAGCGCATCAACAACCGCTTATGCAAGCACTAACGAAATAACTAATACTTCAGGATCAGCTTATTCAGCTAAAGGAAAAGCTTTAACAAGTGTTACACCAACTTTAGATTCTTCAACTGCAGTATGTGATTTTGCAGATGTTTCTTGGACATCAGCTTCTTTTACAGCTAATGGATGTTTAATTTTTAATGATTCACATTCTACAGACGCATCAGTTTGTGCAGTAGCTTTTGGTGGAGATAAAACTGTATCAAGCGGAACTTTTACAGTTCAATTTCCAGCGGCAGCAGCAACCACAGCGATTGTCAGAATAGCATAAGGAGGGACTCCTTATGGCATCAGTCTGGGGTGGAGATAGTCCTTCAGTAGCTTGGGGAGTAAATTCCTGGGCGGATAATACTTTTCCACTTGATATCACAGCACCATCAACTTTAACTTCATCAGTAGGAGATTTAGAATCTTTTAATGAAGAAGGTTGGGGCCGACAAGAATGGGGTAATTCTGGTTGGGGTGTCGAATATTCAGTTGCATTATCAGGATTAGGTTTAACATCAAGTATAGGAACTGCTACAGGTGAACAAGAAATTCCTGTAGATATTACAGGAATAGGTTTAACATCTTCATTAGGTACACCCGTTCAGGGAATTGGAGTTCCAATTACTGCACCATCTACTTTAACATCTTCTGTTGGATCTATTAGTGAAGATGTATATAATGTTGGTTGGGGTAGAGATGATTGGGGTCACGAGCCGTGGGGCGATAGTGATGAACCAGTTATTACTTTAACAGGATTGGGTGCAACCGCATCTATAGGAGATCTTTCAGCATTTAACGAACAAGGTTGGGGTAGAGACCCGTGGGGTTACGAAAACTGGGGTGAATCAGCAATGACAGTTGTTGTTGATGTTTCATCAAGCGGTGTAGGAACAACTGCTGTAGGTTCAATTTCTCCAACAGAAATGGCTATAGGTTTAACTGGTCAAGACGCAACTTCTTCCGTTGGTACTCCTGGATTATTATTTGGTTCAGGTGATTTAAGTTTATCTGGAGTCTCTGCAACAACAAGTGTTGGATCAATTTCTGATATAGAAATTGGAGTTCCTTTAACAGGAATTGGAGCAACTGCTTCAGTAGGAGCTATTACACCAGCTGATGTTATGGGATTAACAGGAGTAGGAGCAACTTCTTCTGTAGGATCTCTAGAAGCAAATGATGCTCAAATTATTGATATAAGTGGAGTAGCAGCTACAGCTTCAGTAGGATCTATTTCTCCAGCAGAAATGGCAGTTGGATTATCAGGAGTTTCAGCAACTGCAAGTCCTGGTGCTATTTCTCCTACAGAAATGGTTATGGGATTGACAGGTGTTTCAGCAACTGTTAGTGTGGGTCAAGTCGGTGGTCCAATAGCATGGCAAAAAGTAACTCCTAGTCAAGGTGGTAGTTGGAGTGAAAAAACAGCTACACAAGGTGGTAGTTGGAGTGAAAAAACAGCTACACAAGGTGGTAGTTGGAGCAAAGTTACACCACCTTAATAAATATATATTATTGACATTATGTATAAAACAAAATAAAAATGGATAATTAAGCAGGAGATAAATTATGGCTTCAACGTATACACCTTTAGGTGTTGAAAAAATGGCAACCGGCGAGAATGCCGGTACATGGGGTACAAAAACCAATACAAACTTAGAAATTATTGAACAATTTGCTGGCGGTTATACAACTCAGGCGGTCTCTGATTCTGGAGATACAACTCTTTCAGTTTCTGATGGTTCAACTGGAGCAACTCTTGCGCATAGAATAATAGATTTAACAGGTGCACTTACAGGTGCTAGAAACGTAACTATTCCTATTGACGTACAACAAATGTATGTCCTTAAAAATTCTACAACAGGATCACAAGCTGTAACATTTAAATATGTAACTGGTACAGGATCTAGTGTTGCATTTACAGGTGGTGATACATCTTCTAAAATAGTTTATGGTACAGGGTCAGGATCTAATCCAAACATCATTGATTTAGGATTTGTTACTACTACTGGTACTCAAACTTTATCAAATAAAACTTTAACAGCTCCTAAAATTGCAGATGCAGGATATATTGCAGATGCTAATGGAGCGGAACAAATTATATTTCAAACAACAGGTTCAGCAGTAAATGAACTAGAAGTTACTAATGCTGCTACAGGAAACCCTCCTATCTTAGGTGCAAGTGGAGAAACTAACGTTGGTCTTCATATTAAACCAAAAGGAGCAGGAGAAACTATTATTGGATCTGGTGGAGCAAATGCTACTCTTACAACAAGTGGCGCATATGATTTAATTATAGATACAAATGAAGGAACTAATGCTGGAACAATTACACTTACAGATGGTGCTAATGGCGATATAACTATCGCTCCAAATGGTACAGGTATAGCAAAAGCTGTAGATGCTGGAGATAACACAGCAGCAATTAAAATTGCTGGTAAAGAAACTATGTGGGTCCCTGCTTCTGCAATGTATGGAGCAACTACTAATGGTGCTGATGCACAACAAGTTGAAACAACAGCAACAAGACCTGATATGAAAGTTTTAGATTTTGATGCTAGTACAGCTGAGTATTCACAATTTTCAGTTGCTTTTCCTAAATCATGGAATGCAGGAACTGTAACGTATCAAGTTTATTGGACACCAAGTTCTACGAATACAGGAGACTGTATATTTGGATTACAAGGAGTTTCATGTGGTGACAGTGATACAATTGATGTTGCTTTTGGAACAGGTGTAGAAGTCACAGATGCTGGTATAGGAACAGTTGAAGATCAACAAATTACTTCAGAAAGTGGCGCAGTAACAATTTCTAACGCTGGTGATGGTGAACAAACTTATTTTCAATTATACAGAGACGCAGCCGATGGTAGTGATACTTTTACAGGTGATGCAAGAGTATTAGGAATTAGATTATTCTTCACTACGGATTTGGCTAACGACGCATAAGGAGTAGCTAATGAAGGAACACAGAATTGATCAATTACAAAATTCAATTAAAGGATCAAAAAATAAATTATCTAAACCAAAAACTAGAGGATTTGGTTATCAAGTTTTAGGATTTGGAGCTGGTGGAGCAGGTAGACAAATTGATGTACCTATTTCATTTTTAATTCTTGCTGGTGGTGGCGGCGGTGGCGGAGCAGCTCCCCTTGGTCCAAAAGGCGGAGGTGGCGGAGCAGGAGGATTTAGAAATTCATATCCTGGTTCACCTTCTGGCGGCCCTTCAACAACTTTAACTCAAATTACTGGAGCAGAAGGCACTTACACAGTTACCGTTGGTAGTGGTGGAGGCGCTGGAACAGGATTTAACCAATCAGGAGCTCAAGGATCAACTTCTTCAATTCAAGAACCTCCTGGAACTACAACATCTTCTACTGGTGGTGGTGCAGGCGGAGCAGCAAATTCTGCATCTGGAGGACCCGGTGGATCCGGCGGCGGAGGATCAACTCACTCTGCATTTCCTCCTTCAAACGCGCCAGGTGGCAGTGGAAGTGGTGGACAAGGAAATTCTGGAGGAACATCTAGTGGAACAAATGCTGGCGGCGGAGGCGGTGCAGCAACGGCTGGAGCAAATGGAAATTCAGCTGGAAGTGGAATAGCTGTAGATATTATTGCAGCAAGTTCTCCTGTAACTTATTCAGCGGGTGGTGGAAATAGAGGTACTTCTTCATCTCCTGCAACAGCACCTGCTAACTCAGGCAAAGGCGGAGGTGGTGCTGATGGAAGTAGTGGATCTGGTGTTAATTATAAAGGAGAATCAGGAGGCACTGGGATGGTAGTTATGAGATTACCAACGGCGTCATATTCAGGAACTACTACAGGATCTCCAACGGTTACTACTGATGGTACTGATACTGTTTTAAAATTTACAGGAAGTGGTACTTACGTTCACTAATTATTATGGCACATTTTGCAAAACTTGATGAAAATAATAAAGTTATTTTTATAGAACTTATAGAAAATGCCGTTCTCTTAGATGACGCTGGTGTAGAGCAAGAATCTAAAGGTTTAGATTTTTTAAGAACTATTCATAAAGAACCAGCAGGAGATTGGAAACAATGTTCTATACATACTTATGCTAATAAGCATGATAGTGGTGATGATTCTAAATGTATAAGGGGTAATTTCCCCCATACTGGATGGGATTATTCTCCTAGTGATGATGTTTTTTATCCTGTAAAACCTTATGACAGTTGGGTGTGGTATGCAGATGAATGGAACTGGAATTCTAATCCTCACAGTAACACATTGGAAGATCTTACTAATGAAGAATTAGACGCTGGAACACTTTATAGATGGAATGATTCTAGCTTACAGTGGGAAAAGAAACATAAAGACGACCCTATCGAGTATCCTCCAAATACTTAAAATTGACTTTATTTCATTTGTAATATACAAATGAGATATGAAAGAAATACCAACTTCGTATTGGCCATTTGAATTAGACCACATTAATGACTATGCTTGGATTCATGATGTTTTTTCCAAAGAAGAATGTAAAAAAATAATTAGTTTATGTAATAAACTTCCTGAAGAAACAGCAAAAGTAGGAGTAGGGGGAACTAAAAAAGTCAATACTAAAACAAGAAATACAGAAATAAGATGGTTGCAACCAGGTCATGATGCTTCAATTTTTTCAAAACTAACCTCTGCTACTTTAAGTTTAAATAAAGATTTTTTTAAATTTGATTTATATGGATTTATGGAAGGCATTCAATTTACTCGTTATCATAAAGGAATGTTTTATAAATCACATGTAGATAGAAGCTTTAATAGTCCTATACGAAAATTATCAATTAGTGTTTTATTATCTGATCCTAAAACTTTTAAAGGAGGAGATCTTAAAATAGAAAATACAGTTCCAGAAGCAAAACAAGGAACCTTAATAGCTTTTCCAAGTTTTATGGTCCATGAAGTTACTCCAGTAAAACAAGGAGAAAGGTGTTCTTTAGTAGGATGGATTACAGGTCCAAATTTTAAATGAAATATAAAGTAATAGATAATTTTTTAGAACCAAAACTATTTAAAGAATTTAAAGATAATGTTTTTAATAATTCTAATACACCTTGGTTCTTTAGAAAAAGTCAACAAAGTGAAGGGGTGATTAAAACTAACCCTTGGTTTTCTCTTTGTTTTTTTAATGAATTTAAAAATGATTTTAAAGCATTCGATATGTATTTAAATGAAATATATAAAAAATTAGATTGTAAATCATTAATAAATTCCAGAGCCAACTTAACTATAGCATCTAGCATTAAATTTGATCTGTATTGGCACAATGATTATTTATATAAAAATTCTAAAACAGCTATTTTTTATTTAAATAATACAGATGGAAATACTTTTTTAAAAATAAATAATAAAAAAATTGGAATAGAATGTGTTGAAAACAGAATGTTAATTTTTTCTTCTGATATTAAACACGCTGCTGGTCAGCATACTAATGCTGTAAGAAGAATAGTATTAAACATAAATTATTTTTAATGAATAAAAAATATAAAATTATAAAAAAAGTTTTAAACAAAGATACTTGTAATCTTATTAATGATTATTTTCTGTATAAAAAACAAGTAGCTGCTTTTACCTTATCCAAACCTAATTATAATGAAATTGTTCATGGAGGTTTTAATGATGGTATGTTTAAAGCAAAAGAACTTTATTTTCATTATGGAGATAATTTAGCAGAAACACTTTTAATTAAACTACAACCTTTAATAGAAAAACATTTTAAAAAGAAACTTATACGAACTTATTCTTTTATGAGAATTTATGAAAAAGGTTCTATTTTGCATGGACATAAAGATAGAATTTCATGTCAGTATTCAGCAACACTTCATATTAAAGGAGATTATGAGTGGCCCTTTTATGTAAAATATAAAAATAACACCACTGAGATAAATCTTTCTCAAGGAGATCTTGTTATATACAAAGGTGAAGAAGTAAAACATTGGAGAAAAAAATATAAAGGAGATTATTATACTCAAATATTTCTTCATTATATTGATGCTAAACATCCTGAAGTAGAAACATATAAATATGATAAAATACAAAACCAAATAGATAGAGAAATGAAAAATTATTTTCAAAAACATCTTACCAATATTAGATATCCAGATTTTAAAGTAAAAGAAGGATGGCACGTTGAAGGAATTTTAAAAAATAGATCTAATAAAAGATTAAAATTTGATTTAAATCCTATGGTAAATTTGGTTGATAATGAAAAAGGAAAATATGGTAGTACATCTAATAAAGCAGATGTTTTTGTTTTTGAAAGAGATGATGATTATGTCTTAATAGATAAATATGAACTACATAATTTTTTAAGAAAATTACAACGTAAAAATAATGAACCAGTTAAAATATATATTGAGGATATAATAAAAAATTTAGAATGGAATATTATTTTACCGAAAGAATAAAATGAAAACTACTATACAAGACTATATCTATATTCAACCAAATTTTTTTAATACTAAATTTTGTAATAAAGTTTTAAAAGAAGTTAAGACATTAAATTTTACTCCTAACTTATTTTATAATCCTAATAATGACGTATCCACAAATAGAAGCGGAGAAACTGAATCTTTAATGTCTAGTGAATTAATACCCTCTAATGATTTATTATTAAAACAATTATGGATAGGTATTAAAAATTATTATACCTACATTAATTCTCCTTATTTTACTAGATGGCAAGGATTTTCTCAACCTCGTTATAATAAATACTTAGCGGGTAAAGAAATGGTCTTTCATGCAGATCATGTTCAATCTTTATTTGACGGAGATAGAAAAGGTATTCCAATTTTAAGTATAGTGGGGTTATTAAATAATAATTTTAAAGGAGGAGATTTTATACTTTATAATGATTCTAAAGAAAAAATTTTAAAGTTAAAAGCAGGAGATCTTCTTATCTTTCCATCTGTTTTTATATATACTCATCGAATATCGGCAGTAACACAAGGAACTCGTTTTTCCTTTGCAAGTTGGGTATGGTAATATGAAACAAAACCTTTAATTATCTATCAAAATAGTATATAGCAAATAATGAAAAAGCTTATATAATAGGGAGCTTATGCTACAAAAGATAGGATTTTTACCAGGATTTAATAAACAAATTACACCTACCGGAGCCGAAGCACAATGGACGGGTGGTGAAAATGTGCGTTTTAGATATGGAACCCCTGAAAAGATAGGTGGTTGGCAATCTTTAGGAGATAAGAAATTAACAGGTCCAACTCGAGCGCTTCATCATATGGTTAATAAAGAAGGTATTAAATATGCCGTTTTAGGAACCAATAGAATTTTATATGTTTATTCTGGAGGAGTTTATTATGATATTCATCCTTTAACTAATCCATCAGGCACAGCAATTACAAATGCATTTAGTACGACTAATGGTGATGCAACTGTTACTTTAACTTTTTCATCAGCACATAGCTTTGTAGCAGGAGACATTATTTTATTTGGAGATTCTTCTACATTTACCTCTATTACTAATTCAAATTTTAGCGCATCTGATTTTTGTGATAAAAAATTTATGGTTGCGTCTGTACCTACTACTACCACTCTTACTATTGAAGCAGAGTCTACCGAATCAGGATCGGGTGCAAGCGAATCAGGAGGAATTACTTATTATAGATATTACCACGTAGGTCCCGCTGAACAGGTAGGAGTTTATGGTTGGGGTATATCTCAATTTGGTGGTACAGTTACTAACCCTCAAACTAATACTTTAGATGGAGCTTTAGGAGATAATGTTTATGGAACAGGTGGATCAGGAACCAGTATCGTTTTAGATTCAGTTACAGGATTCCCAACAACAGGAACGAATTATATTTTAGTTGGCACCGAAGAGATTTCTTATACAGGAGTTTCAGGAAGCACAACTTTAACAGGAATTACCAGAGCAGCTAGAGGAACAACTAGAGCAGCTCATTCTGATGGTGCAACAGTTACTAATACAAGTGACTATGCGGCATGGGGTCAAGCTGCAGCAACCACGGATAAAGTTGCTGAACCAGGTTTATGGTCCTTAGATAACTATGGAGCTAAACTTATTGCATTAATTGTTAATGGTTCGGTATTTGAATGGGATTCTGATGCATCAAATGCAACAGCAACTAGAGCAACTATTATATCAGGTGCACCTACAGCATCTAGAGATATGATTGTATCAACACCGGATCGTCACTTAGTTTTATTTGGAACTGAAACAACGATTGGTGATACTGATACACAAGATGATATGTTTATAAGATTTTCGTCTCAAGAAACATTATCTACTTGGGCACCTACCGCAACTAATACCGCTGGTACACAAAGACTGGCTGCCGGATCACGGATCATGGGAGCTGAACTTGGAAGAAATGCAATTTACGTATGGACGGATACCTCATTATTTACCATGCGTTTTGTAGGTCAACCTTTTACTTTCGCATTCGAACAAGTAGGAACGAACTGTGGATTGATAGGTAAAAACGCAGCGGTTGAAGTTGACGGAGCAGCTTATTGGATGTCTGAAAATGGCTTCTTTAGATTTACTGGTAAACTAGAATCTTTAGATTGTTTAGTAGAGGATTATGTTTATGATGATCTTAATACTACTTCTAATCAAATGATATGTTGTGGAGTTAATAACTTATTTGGTGAAGTAATGTGGTTCTATCCAACATCAGATTCAAATGTAAATAATAGATGTGTCTTTTATAGTTATTTAGATTCTACGGTTAATAGACCTATATGGTATACTAATGCAAACTCATTATGGCCTAGAACTACTTGGCAGGATTCAGCAATATTTGGTTTACCACATGCAACATATTATGATGCCGACACAGATACTTCTTTTGATGTTAAAGGAAATAGTGATGGAGTCACTTATTACTATGAGCATGAAAAAGGAACTAATCAAATTAAAATAGGAACAACAGCTGCTATACCGGCTAACATATTATCTGGAGATTTTGACATTACTCAAGATCAAAGACAAGGAATTACGTTTAGAGGAGATGGGGAATATATGATGAGAGTTAGTAGATTTTTACCTGACTTTATAACTCAAGCAGGTAATACTATTGTTACACTAAATTTGCGAGATTTTCCAAATGAAACAGCAGCTAGTTCAACGTTAGGACCTTTTACCATTACATCTTCTACTACGTATCAATCTTGTAGAGCACGAGGTAGATCTGTTGCAGTTAAGATAGCAAATACAGCTGTAGATTCTAATTGGAAATTGGGGACTTTTAGGTTAGATGTACATGCAGGAGGAAGAAGATAATGCCGTTTAAATCTGAGAAACAAAGAAGATATTTATTTGCTAACGAACCAGAGATCGCAAGAGACTGGACTGAAACTTATGGAAGCAAAATTCAAAAAGCTGACGGTGGAATAATGAGAGTACCTTTTCAAGGTGGGGGAGGAATGGATGCTTCCCAACCAGATTTTTCACCTCCATCAGCAAGACCATCAAGACCATCAAGACCAGATAGAAGTCCGCGTGAAGAACGAATAATGGCAGGTCCTCCACCAACTATGGCGCAAAGAGATATAGCGGCAGGTGTGGGAAGAGGAGGCAGAGGTAGCTTAGCTGATCCAATGGAGAAACAAGATTATACAACACAAAAATACACAGGTTCATTTTTAGATAATGTATTTAGTCGAGGTTATAGACCTGTAACACCGACTGGACAATTTCAATCAAGATTCTCTCAATATGGAGGAAATATATTAAGTGGTATTATGGGAGCAGTAAATCCTTTTTTAGGATTTCTATCACAAGGTTTTCAAAAATTTGGTCCGGCATTTAATAATTTTAGAAGCTCACAAACATTAGAACAGTTTAGAGATAAAATGAGAGGTTATGGAAGAACAATGCCTGTTTTTTCTAACAATCCTTCGTTCGGTGGTATTGAAACTTTAGGAGTAGAAAGGCCAATGGTAGATGAAGTATCTATGGAAGAAAATATAATTCCGCTTCAAAAACCTACAAGTTTGTACAACCTAGATGATATGTTAATGAGTAAACCCGTATTTTCTAAATCCCCAATGGCTGATCCAATGTGGGGTGGTATCATGGAGATAGATGATAGTGAAGAAACTATTTTTGAAAAAGCAAGAAGACTTAATGCACAAATGAAAAAGCCATTTTCAGCAGAGTTGGCTACTCATCCTTATACAGGAGAAGCTGTTCATGATAGATACCCTGGTCGATCTTTAGAATTTTTATCCGGATTACAAAATGCTTATGGTATTCCTCAAACGTTTTTTAGAAAATATGACAACAGAAATGAACCTTATCCATTTATAGACTACTCCCCAGATGATGATGAGATTGCTAGGATGAGAGGTTATAAATCTTAATGGCAAAGATAGTACAAACATTAACAAGAGCCAGCCCTGAATACAGACAGGATGTAGCTCAATCTTTAGTAAGAGATTTAGACGCAATTGTTGAAAAATTAAATACTACTTTTCAACAAGATTTAAAACAGGAGATAGAAGCTAAAGCTTTCTTCATGGAATAATGGCTGTTGTTAATCAATATAAATTTTACGGAGTAGATGATAGTACCAGCGGAGCGGCATTAACTATGTTTGGAGCTAGTTCTCCAGCTAGCACTGAAACCTATATACTTAAATCTATTAAGGTAACATCAGCAGGAACTCCAACGGTGACTATTATAAACAACTCTATAACAGCTATTAAATCAGCTGCTTTAACAGCTAACGTAACGACAGAATTATTGACGATGCCAATGGTGGTTGAGGGAGGGACAAATTTAACTGTTCAATCTAGTAGTTCTGATTCTTTTGATGTGGCTATTAGTTATCTAAATATTAATAAGGAGATAATATCATAATGAAAACAACTTTAGTAGAGGGTAAAGAAGTACCCGTTTTTGAACCTAAAGAAATAATTACTACTATCTCAAACCTTAAAACAGGAGAGATATACAAGACTGAAGAGGAGTGGAAAGCTAAAGGAATTGATGAAAAAGACATCCGAAGAGATGTAAAAGTAATCATGCCAGACCTTGCTATGTTGTTAAAAACATAGTAAAGTATATGCTCAGGAATTATACGCCTGCCTTTAACGTTAAATTAGACAAAATTATGGCAATAACAGATTTACAGATTTCAGAAGAACTACAAACAGGGGCTCCTTCTATCAAATATAGAGGTAATGAAGGACCACAAGCACCTATGCAAATGGCTGCTGGAGAAGATCCATTACTTGTAGAAGAGTATAAAAAATACGTATTTGAAATGCAAGAACAAGGATTACAACCAATATCTTTTGAACAATTTAAACAACAAGCTATGTCCGGTATGGCTGAAGGTGGAAGACCTGGATATGGTTTAGGAAGTATTATTAAAAAAATTACAAGACCAATTAAAAAAGTTTTAGGAAGTGATGTAGGTAAAGCTGCATTAACTGCGGCTGCAATGTATAAGCTAGGAGGCGGTAATTTTTTTGGATCAAACAGAGCTGCTGGATTTAGCCCGGGAAACATACTTCCTGGTTTTAAAAAATTTATGGTTGGAGCACCGGGCGGCGTTTCTATGGGAGGAAACCGAGGTATGAGCCCAGGTATAATGACCAAAGGAACAAGGGGAATCTTAGGAGCAGCTGGAAAACTTTCTCCATTGAAAGCTATGACTGCAGCATCTTTAATTCCATTCACAGGAATGGGAATGGGTAGTGAACAAGAAGGTCTTGGTAATATAGCAGGAATGGATGATTTAAAATTTGATTTTGATTATGATGACATGATAGCTGAAGTAAAAGCTGCTGTTGGTTCTGGAGATGTAGAAGAAATTAAACGTGTTAATTTAAAATATGGATTAGACCTTGTTGAAGATACAGATGTTTATGCAGCTAAAGGTGGAAGAATTGGGTACTACTC
>Ga0208919_1001344_pt1 | contig 14277 bp, 16 predicted proteins | sample 4_EtaG_FD_184076 | JGI IMG/M metagenome (GOLD analysis project Ga0208919, IMG submission 184076) | Marine viral communities from the Subarctic Pacific Ocean - 4_ETSP_OMZ_AT15127 metaG (SPAdes) (version 3) | ecosystem: Environmental > Aquatic > Marine > Oceanic | place: Pacific Ocean | collected...
TTTTTAGAAGATAAATTATATACAGCACTACCTAACATCAATAGCTGGTTGTTAACAAATTTTAATCAATTAAATCGTTACGCAGAGAAAACAAATGAGTGAAACACTAACACAATTCGGGACTTCGTTTCAAGCAAAGATTATTGCTTCTCTATTAAGTAATATTAAGTTCATTCAAACCATTAGTGACATATTGAGTCCATCAATGTTTGATTCAGACTCAAATAAATGGTTAGTAAAGAACGTACAAGATTATTATTTTAAATATAAAAAACAACCAACACTTGAAGTTATAAAATATAAAATAGATGAAATAGATAACGATGTTTTAAAGAGTGGAGCTGTAGATAAACTTAGAGAAGTTTGGAAGAATATCGAGGCTACTGACTTAGAATTTGTCCAAGAACAAACTTTGGATTTTTGTAAAAATCAAACACTTAAAAATGCAATCTTAGATTCAGTTGATATGTTAGAAAACAAAGATTATGATGGTATCAAATCAATAATAGATGAAGCAATGAAAGCAGGTACAACAAGAGACTTAGGTCACGATTATATAACTTCACTCGAACAAAGACTTGAAGAATCAGCAAGAACTACAGTTAAAACACCGTGGGACGTAATAAATGAAATTATGGATGGTGGTCTAGGTCAAGGTGAACTTGGTGTTATTGTTGCACCAGCTGGTATTGGTAAATCTTGGACACTACAGGCATTAGGTGCAGGTTCATTAAAAGAAGATAAAACGATAGTTCATTATACATTAGAGTTAAATGAAAATTATGTTGGTCTTAGATATGATTCTATCTTTAGTGGTGTCACTACTGCAAATATAAAATACTATAAAGATGAAGTAACAAATAAAATAGAGAAACTACCAGGTAGATTATTGATTAAATATTTTCCAACTAAAGCGGCTTCAGTTCAAACTTTAGCATCTCATCTGAAACAGATTGAACTAAGTGGTACTAAACCAGATATGGTTATTGTTGATTATGCCGATATATTGATGCCTACTGGTAACTTCAAAGAAAAACGTCATGCACTAGGAAATATCTATGAGGATTTACGAGGACTTGCTGGTGAGTTAGAGGTACCAATATGGACAGCATCACAAGCAAATCGTTCAGCATTAGAAGAAGATGTGATTGGAGCTGATAAGGTTGCAGAAGATTATAGTAAAGTTATGACAGCTGACTTTGTAATGAGTATGAGTAGAAAAGTAGAAGATAAGATAGCTAACACAGGTAGATTTCACGTAATTAAAAATAGATTTGGAATCGATGGTGTTACTTATCCATCAACAATAAACACAAATATCGGACAAGTTCAGATATTTGAAGGTAGTAGTCAGTTCGGAAAAGATGCACAAAGTAAGATGAATAATAGTGAAGAGTATATTAGAAAAGAGTTAGCTAACAAATATAAAGATATGGAAAAAAATGTTGAAGGATTTGAATAAATCGTGAAAATACTTTCGTATATATTATACTTATATTTGTTACGAGAATAAGATTACAATAGGAGTTAGTTAGATGGAAAAATTTAAGTTATCGGAAAAGTTTATAGATAAGTACAAGAGAAAAAAACCACCTTTCGGTTTTAATGGATTAGGTGAATTAGTTTACATGAGAACATATTCTCGTATTAAAGATGATGGTAAAAACGAAAGATGGTGGGAAACTGTTCAGAGAGTTGTAGAAGGTACTTACTCTATGCAAAAGAATCATATTGAATCACATCAGTTAGGTTGGAATCCTTGGCAAGGTCAAAAGTCAGCTCAAGAGATGTATGATAGAATCTTCAATATGAAGTTCTTACCACCAGGTCGTGGTTTATGGGCTATGGGAACACCAATAACTGAAGAAAAAGGATTGTATGCCGCACTTAACAATTGTGCGTTCGTATCAACAAAAACAATTAAAGAAGATTATTCCAAACCATTTTGTTTCTTAATGGATGCAAGTATGTTAGGTGTTGGAGTAGGATTTGATACTAAAGGAGCGGGGGAAATAATTGTTAAAGGTGTTGATAAGTCAAGAGATTTAACTAAGTATGTAGTACCAGATACTCGTGAAGGTTGGGTTGAATCACTTAAATTATTATTAGAAAGTTATTTTCATGGTACAGCTTCTGTAGAATTTGACTATAAAAAAGTTAGACCTGCAGGGGTACCAATTAAAGGTTTTGGAGGTATGAGTTCTGGTCCCGAACCATTAATGGAAGTTCACGAAGACATCAGAAATGTATTAGAAAAAAATAGTGGTGAACCTATTACAATCACAACAATCGTAGATATTATGAATCTAATTGGTAAGTGTGTTGTCGCTGGTAACGTTAGACGTACAGCAGAGATTGTATTTGGTGACCCACATAATGAAGAATACTTAGATTTAAAAAACTATAAAGTAAATCCACATAGAGACCAATATGGTTGGACATCAAACAACTCAATCTTCGCAGAGTTAGGTATGGATTATACAGACGTTTGTAAGAGAATAGTAGACAATGGTGAACCTGGTTTTGCTTGGTTAGAAAATATGAGGTCATATTCAAGGATGAAAAATGGTGGTGATAATAAAGACCATAGAGTTATGGGTGGTAATCCTTGTTTAGAACAATCATTAGAATCATATGAGTTATGTTGTTTAGTAGAGACATTTCCAAATAATCACGATTCACTAGAGGACTATCAACGAACACTTAAATATGCATATCTGTATGCCAAGACAGTAACACTTGGTAGAACTCATTGGTCAGATACTAATCGTGTTATGTTGAGAAACAGAAGAATTGGTTGTTCAGTAAGTGGTGTTGCTCAGTTCATAACAGCTAAAGGATTAGATGAGTTACAGAATTGGTTAGAGACTGGTTATGACACTATTCAAGAATGGGACAAACAATATAGTGATTGGTTCGCTGTACCAAAATCAATAAAAACCACATCAGTTAAACCAAGTGGTACAGTTTCATTACTAGCTGGTGCTACTCCAGGTTTACATTATCCCGAAAGTAGATTTTATATTAGAAGAATTAGACTTTCAAATCATTCAGAGTTATTAGAACCATTGAAAAAAGCAGGTTATAAAATAGAACCAGCGTTCGGTTCAGAAGATTCTACGATGGTAGTCGAAGTGCCAGTTGACGTAGGAGAGGGTATAAGAACAGCAGCTGAACTTTCTATTTGGGAACAATTTAGTTTGGCTGCGTTCTTACAAAGACATTGGGCAGACAATCAAGTTAGTTGTACTGCTACATTCAATCCTGAAACAGAAGCTGAACAGTTACCTTACGTCTTAAACTATTTTCAATATAGATTAAAAGGTATTTCTTTACTACCAAGACACGATTATGGTGCTTACAAACAAATGCCATATGAATCAATTGATGAGAAAACTTACAATAAACAATTACAAAAACTTGGTAAGTTAAGTTTCGGTGTAATAAAAAACGAAGAAGCAAATATAGAAAAATTCTGCGACGGTGATTTTTGTGATATAGATGAAGGTGAACTTGAAGACGATATGCAAACATCTATGTAGCAAAAAAAAGCTTGACACATATACGATTTCGTTCGTATATTCACATATGATAAATTGAGGTTTTACAACATAAATGTATCAAAACATTTACTACGATAGAAAAACAAACACAATGCATGTTTGGGATGATAAGTTTGGTCATCAAACATTCAGATACAAAAAATATGCTTATGTTAAAAACAGAGTAGGTACATACACATCTTTATATGGTGATAAGTTAAAACGTGTTACTGATTGGGACCCAGAACAACCAGAGTTGTTTGAATCAGATGTTAATCCAGAAATAAGAGTATTAGTAGATAATTATACAGATTCAGATGATGTATCAGAAGGACACCGTACAATGATTTTTGATATTGAGGTTGAAGTGACAAATGGGTTTCCAGACCCATCACGAGCAGAGAATAAGATAACTGCAATTGGTTTTAATGATTGTTTACTTGATAAATACTTTTGTTATGTACTTGATGAAGATAGTAAATTAGATGCAAAATTCGAGGATGATGTTATAGTAGAATCATTCACAAATGAGTATGATTTATTGAATCAATTTTTTATGAAGTACAGAGAAATACAACCAACTATATTGACTGGTTGGAATATAGAATTTTTTGATGTAACATATCTTTATAACAGAGCTCAACAAGTTGTAGGTAGAGATGTTGCTAATTTATTATCACCAGTAGGTATTGTACAATGGAGTGAGTTCATTAAAAAGTATAAGATTGCTGGTGTGAGTGTGTTAGATTATCTTGGATTATATAAGAGATTTACATTTAGTGAACAACCTTCTTATAGATTAGACGCAATCGGTGAGTACGAAGTAGGGGAAAAGAAAGTAGAGTATGATGGTACTCTTAACGACTTGTATGAAAATGATTTAAAAAAGTTTATAGATTATAATATTCAAGACGTTAGATTGATTAAAAAACTTGATGATAAATTAGATTTTATTGGGATTGCTCAAGGTCTAGCTCATCTTGGTCACGTACCATATGAAAATGTGTTTATGAGTTCAAGATATCTTGAGGGTGCAATTTTAGTTTATTTAAAAAAGAATAATATTGTTGCTCCTAATAAACCAAAGAAGTTTAATAAAAGTAATCAAGAAAAATTTGTAGGTGCTTTTGTTCAAGAACCTCAAAGAGGTAAACACGATTGGGTTTATGATTTAGATATTACGTCAATGTATCCGTCTTGTATCATGTCATTGAACATATCACCAGAAACAAAACTTGGTAAAATTGAAGGTTGGAATCCAGAAGAATTTCTAAAAAAAGATAACAAAAAAACATATTCAATAACACATAATTCAAAAGTTTTAGGTAGATATACTGAATCTGAATTAAAAAGAATGTTAGACAATGAACAAGTTAGTGTTGCAACAAACGGTGTGATGTATCGTTCAGACAAGACAGGTTTACTTCCAGCTTTGTTAAAAAAATGGTTTGATGAAAGAGTCGAATATAGAAAATTATCTAAAAAGTTTCACGAAGAAGGTAACAGAGAACAATCAGATTATTTTGATAGAAGACAGTATCTACAAAAAGTGTTGTTGAATAGTTTGTATGGTGTGCTTGGACTACCTGTATTTAGATTTTATGATTTAGACAATGCAGAGGCTGTAACTTACAGTGGTCAATCTTTAATTAAATTTACAAAAAAGATTTCAAACGTTTATTATAATAAAGAACTTGGTGACACTAAAGACTACTGTATTTATATTGATACTGATTCAGTATTTTATTCTGCAACACCTCTAGTAAAGAAAAGATTTCCAAATATGGATATTAAAAATGAGGATAAAATGTCAAAAGCAATTCTTGAGATTGCAAGTGAAGTTCAAGAGTATCTCAATAACGGTTATGATTATTTTGCTAAGAAGTTTTGTAACTTAGATAAACATAGATTTGACATCAAACAAGAGGTTATTGCAAAGAGTGGTTTATTCGTAACAAAGAAACGATACGGTCTAAAAATTATCAATGACAATGGTAAGAAAGTTAACAAAATGATGGTAAAAGGTTTAGATACAGTTCGTAGTAGTTTTCCAACAGCAATGAGAACTATGTTATCTAAATTATTAGAAGATATTTTGATGGATGTACCTAAACAAGAATTAGATAAATTTATTATCAATTTTAAAAACAGTATGAAACTTATGGAATTTGATAAAATAGCAATACCAACAAGTGTAAAAAATATTAGTAAGTATCATATAAAAGATGGTCAGATATTTAGTTCGTATAAGTTAGGGACACCAGTTCACGTGAAAAGTTCAATATTCTATAATGATTTTTTAAAGTATAAAAATATATCAAATAGATATAATTCTATTGCAAATGGTGAGAAAATAAAATGGGTATATCTAAAACAAAATCCATTAGGTTTAAATACAATGGCTTATAAAGGTCACGAAGACCCAATTGAGTTATTAAATTTTATTCGACAATATATAAATCACGATAAATTATATAAACAAGCATTACATAAAAAGATTATGATGTTGTATGAAAGTATGAATTGGGACGAACCAACAGATGCTTCTAAGACTATAGAAAGATTTTTTTGATTTTGAGAAAACAAACTAATATATATGTATATATGGTTATAAACATTAACAGGAGATGTTATGATAAGTAAGAAAAAACTGGTCCGTTTTATTAATAAGTATTATTTAAACGGTACAGTAGGTTCTGCTGTGTTCAACAGTAAGACAAACAACCAACAACTAAGTACACGATTTGTATCAGGAGACAAGAGTCTTCTTGGTGAAGTTCATATGGATAATTGGACTTACGAAGATGCAGATTTAGGTGTATATGATACTGAACAATTATTAAAATTGTTATCAGTATTAGATGATAATATAGATTTATCAATAAACAAAACAGGTGAGACTGCTTTCTCGATTGGTTTAAATGATGCTTTCTCAGCTATTACTTATATGTTAAGTGATACTTCTATTATTAATGAACCACCGCAAATGAAAATGATTCCTGAATTTGAATTATCATTGAATGTTACACCACAGTTTATCAGTAAGTTTATTTCTGGTAAATCTGCGTTGAGTGAAACTGATACGTTTACAGTAATTACAGATGAAACTAATAAAAAAACTAAATTAGTTATTGGTTATTCTGCTGTAAATACAAATAGAGTAACGATACCAGTGACTTCATCTGAGTTCACAAGTATAGATAATATTTCATTCAATGCTGATTTATTTAAAGAAGTGTTGATTGCAAATAAAGATTGTGAAAGTGCTTTGTTACAAATCTCAAGTGAAGGTCTGGCAAAGATTAGTTTTAAAATAGATGACTTTACATCTACTTATTTCTTAGTTGCAGTGAGTGAAACAGATTAATGTCAAACACTTTATGGACAGAAAAGTATAGACCAACAAGTGTAGATACATATTTAGGTAATGAACATTTACTTGAAAAAGTATCGATGTATCTTGAGAGTGGTGATTTACCACATTTATTATTATATGGTAAAGCTGGTACAGGTAAAACCACTCTCGCAAAGATACTTGTGAAAAACATTGAATGTGATTACTTATATATCAACGCATCTGATGAAAACAATGTTGAAACAGTTCGTACAAAAGTAAAACAATTCGCATCTACAATTGGTTTTAAAGATTTTAAAATAATTATTTTAGATGAGTGTGATTACATTACACCAAATGCACAAGCTGCTCTTCGTAATCTTATGGAAACATTCTCAAAACATTGTAGGTTTATCTTAACTTGTAATTATGTTGAGAGAATCATTGACCCAATACAAAGTCGTTGTCAATCATTTCAGATTGTCCCACCTTCAAAAGGTCAAGTAGCAAAACATCTACATAGTATTTTAGTGAAAGAAAATATTATGGATTCACCTGAAGATATCAAAGTTTTAGTCGAAAGTGGTTATCCAGATATTCGTAGAGTGATTAATTCAGCTCAAAGAAATGTAGTAAAAGGTAGACTAAAGTTAGATGTATCAAGTATAATTCAAAACGACTACAAACTAAAATTATTAAAAATATTAGAAACACAAAATAAAAAGAACGCCTTCAAAGAAATCAGACAACTATTAGCTGACAATAAGATTACAGACTTTGCTGACTTGTTTAGATTATTATATGATGAAGTTGATTCATATGGTACGGGACACGTTGCAGAGTGTATTTTGATTATTGCAAGATACGAGTTATCAGATAGTCAAGTAGTTGATAAAGAGATTAATGCAATGGCTATGTTAATAGAATTATTAGGAGTAATTAAATGAGTATGCATCCAATGAAGAAACCTAAACCACAACAAGCACAAGTAAAAGTTGACTTGAAACAAGCAGAAACTATGAAATGTGAGTATTGTGGAAATTATTTATTTATAGCTTCTACAATTATTAAAAGAATATCACCTTTAGTATCACCAACAGGTGAAGAAGCGTTAGTACCGATTGATGTTTATAGTTGTGGTAATTGTGGTAAAGTACCTAGAGATATGTTAAAAGGTAGTGGTATCGAAGAAGATGAAAACAAGTCAAACTTTCCAACTTTAGATGTATGAGAGAACAAATAATTCTTTGGTTCTTTCATAACATTGGACTACGTTTATTTGGTATGTTATATGGTAAACATATTAAGAAAATAAGAAACAAAGGTGAGTTTGGTAGACAACATCATTATGAGTAAAAAATATTCAGAAGCAGGAAAGGGAGATTCTAATAGAGTTTCAAATATAAAAAAGTATGAAGAAAACTACGAAAAAATCTTTGATAAAAAAGAAAACTCTGTTCGACCACATAAAACAGATAACAAGCGTTCAAAGTCCTAATTATTGGGAAGAGATTTCAGACGAAGATAAAAAAACTTGGTCTAATTATATGACTCATAGATTCTTATCAATGAAGATGGAATGGGTTGAGCTCGTAAATGAATTACAAAAATACAATTTAAAACCAAAAGATTTGTATAAATTATATACAAATGTGTTACCAAAAGGTAAACAATGGTTAAAATATACAAAAGGGAGAAGTGAAATGGCACAACCAAATTGGTTAATCAACGTAGTAGCAAATCATAACGAAGTAAGTAAGAAAGAAGCGTATGATATGGTTGAAATGTATATGCTTACAGAAGGTGGTATGTTAGAGTTAGGTGAACTATGTAAAAAGTGGGGTGTTGAACCCAAGAAAATAGAAAAAGCTGGTCTTAATGTTTTGGGTAGCATTGGTATGTATCAAGCAGGAAACACAAAATAACGCTTGACTTGTATACGTTTTTATTCGTATATTCAGTTATGTAAATTAGGAGACATATATGTCAAAGGTTATAAAAGATAGTCCTCGTGTAGAATCAGAGGAGTATGATATTATAGAACAGAAAGAGTGGCCAGAGATGACCACCGAGTTCAAAAAGATTCAAAAAGAACAATATGAATTATTCTTACATAAACAACACGATTATGGTCCTGGTAATATTAGTGTTGGAACTTTTTTAGTAACACCTGAAGAAATCAAACTATCACTTACAGGTCTGTGGTTTCGTATGAATGACAAGTTACAACGTGTGAAGACATTACTACTTGGTGAAAAGAAATCAGCTGTAAAAGACGAACCATTAGAAGATGCGTATCTTGATGTCAGTAATTATGGTATTATGGCTACAATCGTTGGTAGAGGTAAGTGGGGAAAATAATGAATTTAATCTTACCAATACTTTTAGTGTTAGGACTTTTAAGTTACGTTGTATTAATGTTAGTTGAATATAGAAAGTCAATTAAGTGAAAAAAATAAGTTATAGTCAATTCAATCAATGGGTTACTTGTCCATGGAAATGGAAACTTAATTATATTGATAATTTAAGACAGTTTACAGATAGTATTCATACGTTGTTTGGTACTTCAATGCATGAAGTACTACAAACATATCTTACAGTAATGTATAATGACACTATCAAAATGGCTGATGCATTACCATTAGATGAAATGTTATTACATAGAATGAAAAAAAACTATACTACTGCTATGGAAAAAAATGGTGGTGAAGTATTCTGTGAACAATCTGATATGGAAGAATTTTATAATCACGGATTATTAATATTGGAGTGGTTTAAAAAGAAACGGGGTATGTATTTTAGTAAAAAGAATTATGAACTTGTTGGTATAGAAGTACCAGTTGAATATGATTTACCCAATGATATTAAATTTATTGGTTATGTTGATGTAATTTTACACGACACTAATAGAAATAGATACAAGATTATAGATATCAAAACATCTACTATGGGTTGGAACAAATATCAAAAGGCCGATAAAAATAAAACGAATCAATTATTATTGTACAAACAGTTTTACAGTGCACAACATAATATACCAATAGATACTATTGATGTAGAATATTTTATTGTTAAAAGAAAACTATACGAAAAATTAGATTTCCCACAACGAAGAGTACAAACATTTTCACCAGCCAGTGGTAAACCAAGTATTAATAAATTAATGAATGATTTAAATCAATTTCTTGATGAGTCATTTGTTAATGGTGAATATAATTTAGAACATACTTATATAAAACAACCTTCAAAGAAAAATTGTAGATATTGTGAGTTCAATCGAACTGAACATTGTGATGTAGGAGTTAAGTGATGAAAAATAAACTAAGTTTAAGATTAAAGTTAAGTGATTTTATTAATAGTGAAATCGAATCTAATGTTATGGAACAAATAAATAAAATTCATAACGAGTTGGATGTCGCAGTACTATTGTATTTATGGTTTGACAAAGATGAAATCGAAGGCACAGAGTTAAAAGATTTTCTAGTAAGGTGGGAAGATAAATTATCTTTCAGAACAGTAGTCAAACAAAGTTCTATCATTAAAACAAATGATTTTATATGGTTTGATATAGCTCCTCTAAATACTAGTAAAAGTAGTAGAAAAAGATTTGAATTTAAGTATTTAGAAAATAAACAAATACTACAAGGTTTAAAAGAATTTTATAATGTGGCAAAGTTCACTACAGCAGAAAAACCTATAAAAAAACAAAAAAGAAATGACTATGAAGACTAAGATTGGTATAGTTGGGAGTAGAGCTTACACTAATAAAAAGAAAATAAAAGATTTAATATTTGAAATAAAAGAAAAATACGGTGATGAAGTAGAAATAGTTAGTGGTGGTCAACGAGATGGTGCTGATGGTTATGCTAAGAAATTTACTTTAGAGTTTGGTATGAGTTACGTAGAGTTCCCACCATCACATTATAATTGGAACATGCATTGTAAACTACCAGCTACAAAATATAATAAACCATATTATGTTTCAAATTATTTTAAAAGAAACAAACAAATTGCAGAGTATAGTGATATTATCGTTGCTTTTATACCTAAAGGTGTAGAGTCAAGAGGTGCAAAGAACACTATAAATTATGCAATTAAGGAAAAAAAATTAACTAAAATTTTAGACTGATATATATTTATATACGTATATATAAGAGGTTTTTATGAATTACAAATTAACATCCGTTAAGGTTTTAAAAGAACTATATAGAAAATTCAAAAGTTCAAATTTAGATGATGAGTTTACATTACAAAAATTAGTAAATCGTTCAATGGATTTATATCTATTAGACAACGATTTTAATATGAAAATAAAAAATTGGCAAAACTTAAAACAAAGTGGGAGTAGATTATGAGTAATATGAGGTCAGATTATATAAGAGCATGTAGATTACAATTCAAAGCTGGTATTGAAAAACATAGAGTTAACGTTGAAAATATAATGAGTAATTCTGTAGGTATAGGTGAACACGGTGACGTGATGGATGAAATAGAAAAAGAACTGAGTAAGATGGCAGATTATTCTGATAAATTAGAAATGTTAGATTATTTTGAAGCTGAAGTTGGTTCTACTAAAAACATACTAAACGATTAGAGGTTTTATGTCTAAAAAAAAGATACTATTATTATCAGATGATTTACGTATGACATCTGGTATAGGTACAATGTCAAAAGAATTTGTTCTAGGTACTTTAGATAAATTCGATTGGACTCAAATTGGTGGGGCAATTAAACATCCTGAAGAAGGTAAGATTGTTAATATGGACAAATCTGTTCAAGAAGAGACAGGTGTTAAAGACGGTAAACTAACAATTTACCCAGTAAATGGTTACGGTAACGCAGACATACTTAGAAATGTCATAAGTATTGAAAAACCAGATGCAATCCTACACTATACAGACCCAAGATTTTGGGGTTGGCTATATGAAATGGAACACGAAATACGACAGGAGATACCTATCTTCTATTATAACATTTGGGATGATTGGCCAGCTCCACAATATAATGAAAACTTTTATGAGTGTTCTGATTTGATAATGAATATTTCAAAACAGACTGTAGCTATTGTTAAAGAAGTTGCAAAGAACAAACCAAGAACAGATTGGGATTGTACTTATTTACCTCATGGTGTTAGTGATGCTTTTTATCCTATATCAATTTTTGATGACGAGTATAAAAAAGTAGAAATAATGAAAAAACAATTAACCGATGATGACGTTGAGTTTATTATGTTTTACAATAATAGAAATATTCGTAGAAAAATGACTAGTGATATCATAATAGCATTTAAACATTTTTGTGAAATGTTACCACCAGATAAAGCTAACAAATGTGCTTTGTTATTACATACACAACCAATCGATGAAAATGGTACACATTTACCTAACGTTGTTAAAGACTTATGTCCAGATTACAAAGTTTACTTTAGTGATAGAAAATTAGATATATCTCAACTTAATCACTTGTATAATATAGCTGACGTTACTATTAATATAGCAAGTAATGAAGGTTTTGGTCTTGGTACTTGTGAATCATTGATGGCAGGGACACCAATTATCATCAACGTTACTGGTGGTCTACAAGACCAGTGTGGGTTTAAATTAAAAAAATATAATTCTGATAAATCTGGTTATAGTGAAGAATTATTAACCTCGAAAGACTACGAAGAGATAAAATCACTACACGATTGGAGAAAGTGGGAACACAATAAAGACTTAACTCATGGTAAATGGGTAAAACCAGTCTGGCCTAAGACACGTTCATTACAAGGTTCAATACCAACACCTTATATTTTCGATGACAGGTGTGATTATGTTGAAGTGGGAGATAAAATTAAAAGCTGGTATGACATGGGAAAAGAAGAACGAGAAAAATGTGGTACAAAAGGTAGAGAGTTTGTCTTGAGTAATGATAGTATGATGTCAAGTAAACATATGTGTGATAATTTTGTAAACCATATGAAAACAGCATTTGAAAAATGGAAACCAAGAAAAAGATATAGTATATTTAAGGCGTAGGAGTTATAATGAGTAAACCAGTATGTTTAGTTACAGCACCAGTTGCAACGAGAAGTGGTTATGGTGCACACAGTCGAGATATCGTTAGGGCTTTAGTTAAGTTAGATAAATATGATGTAAAGATATATAATGTTAGGTGGGGTAATTGTTCAATGAATGCATTGAACAAAGACGACCCTAATGATAAATTAATCATAGATAGGTTGTTAAAACAACCACAATTAGACAAACAACCAGAGTTACATATTCACATAGTAATACCAAATGAATTTCAACAATTCGGTAAATATAATATAGGTATTACAGCAGGTTTAGAAAAAACTGCATGTCCACCTGAATGGATACAAGGTATGAATAAAATGGATATGAATATAGTTCCATCTCATTTTGTAAAAGATGTAATGAATAGTGTTTCGTTTAATGTAAATAATAAAGAAACAAATCAACCAGCTGGTCAAATAAAAGTAGAAAAACCAGTAGAAGTTTTATTTGAAGGTGTTGATACAAATATATTCAAAAAAACTGATAAATTCTCAAAAGATTTTGTTGATGAGATGAAAAATGTAAAAGAGTCATTTAACTTTTTATACGTCGGTCATTGGTTACAAGGTGGTTTGGGTAACGATAGAAAAGACACTGGTATGTTAGTAAAAGTATTTTTAGAAACATTTAAAAATATGAAAACGAAACCAGGTTTGATAATGAAAACAAGTGGTGCTACATTTTCTGTACTAGATAGAGAAGATATACTAAATAGAATCAAAGTTATTAAAGATACGATAAACGGTGACTTACCTAATATTTATTTATTACACGGCGACTTTACTGATGAAGAAATGAATGAACTTTATAATCATCCAAAAGCAAAAGCTCACGTTAATATTACACACGGTGAAGGTTTTGGTAGACCTTTACTTGAATCAACAATTTCTCAAAAACCAGTAATAGCATCTGGTTGGAGTGGTCACGTAGACTTTCTACCTAAGTCATCAGCAGTATTATTAAATGGTTCAGTAGATGATGTACCAAAAAGTGCGTTTCCAGAAAATATGTATGTAGAAGGTTCAAAGTGGTTTACAGTTAATTACCAAGAGGCATCAGCATATATGAAAGATGTATATAAAAATTATAAAAATTATACACTTAATGCAAAAAAACTTGGTATGGTAAATAAATCTAAATTTTCTTTAGATGCTATGACAACAAAATTAGGTGAAATTTTAGATAAATATGTACCTGAATTTCCTAAAGAAGTTGAGTTGAAATTACCAACATTAAAAAAGGTATCAGAGCCTTCAACTAAATTACCAAAACTTAAACTACCTAAATTAAAGAAAGTATAATATGGAAAGAGTAATAGATTGTCCAGTTTGTTTAGATACAG
>Ga0208919_1001345_pt1 | contig 14270 bp, 8 predicted proteins | sample 4_EtaG_FD_184076 | JGI IMG/M metagenome (GOLD analysis project Ga0208919, IMG submission 184076) | Marine viral communities from the Subarctic Pacific Ocean - 4_ETSP_OMZ_AT15127 metaG (SPAdes) (version 3) | ecosystem: Environmental > Aquatic > Marine > Oceanic | place: Pacific Ocean | collected...
GATGCGATTCATCATAATGTTCATCCCCTATCCCGTTAAACGACCGACACGACACGAAACATGCCTGCGTCCATGTGGTACAGAAGGTGGCAATGGAAAGCCCAGTCACCCGTTGCATCCGCTGTGATCAGCGCGGATACACGCTCGCCGGGTTTGACGGAAATCGTGTGTTTGCGTGGACGATATTCACCTGCACCGGTTTCCAGTTCCATCCACATGCCATGCAGGTGAATGGGGTGATCCATCATCGAGTCGTTGACGAGGATCAATCGCAGGCGCTCGCCATGGTAGAACTTGACCGGGCCATCGACTTCAGAGAACTTTTTGCCGTCGAACGACCACATGTAACGTTCCATATTGCCGGTAAGGTGCAGTTCCACCTCGCGTTCGGCCGGGCGCTTGTCGGGCCAGCCCTCAATGCTCTGCAACTGGGAATAAGTCAGCACCCGATGGTTGGCTGTTTCAAAGCCTACACCAGGGTCATCCAGACGCGATTGCGGGCTGGAAGCCACCATGGCCGCCCCGGGACCGTGATTATCAGGGCCATGGGATATCGGCCGACCCGCCGTCGGGACCTCATTCATCGTTGCTTTGTCGGAGTTCATCTTGCTCATTCCCGAGCCGGTGCCATCCATCATCATTTTGCCATGGGCTTTGTCGTTGCTGCCTGACATCATTTCCATCTTGCCACCCATGTCCATGCCGCTGTCCATGTTCATATCGCCGTCCTTGCCCATGGCGCCCATGCTCATCGCGCCCATACCCATGGCGGCCATACCGCGCTCGGTTCGCGGATACATGGGCGGCACTGGCGCCTCCACTCCCTTGCGGGTAGCCAACGTTCCGCGCACATACCCCGACCGATCCTGTGACTGGGCAAACACGGTGTGAGCCGTGTCGGTTGGCTGTACAATCACGTCGTAGGTTTCCGCCACGCCAATGCGGAATTCATCCGTTTCAACGGGTTGCACTGGTTGGCCGTCAGCGGAAATAACCGTCATCGGAAGTCCCGGGATACGGACATCAAAGTAGGTCATCGCCGAGGCGTTGATGAATCTCAGGCGAATTTTCTCGCCGGGACGGAACAGCCCGGTCCAGTTGCTGGCGGAAGGCGATCCATTCATCAGGTAGGTGTATTCAGAACCGGTTACATCCAGGATATCCCGGGGGCTCATTCGCATTCTGCCCCACATGCCGGCTTTGCTCCACGCGGCATCCCAACCCATAGTTTCGACATCCTTGAAGAAGTCGCCAACGGTGCGCTGGTTGTAGTTGTAATAGCCTTCAAACACTTTGAGGTTGCGGAAGACATCGGCGGGAGAATCAAAGGTCCAGTCGGAGAGGACCACAACGTATTCGCGATCGTAGGCCACCGATTCCGGCTCGGCAGGATCAATGATAATCGGCCCATAATGGCCCAGCTGTTCCTGAAGGCCAGAGTGGCTGTGGTACCAGTAGGTGCCGTGCTGTTCGACCGGAAAACGGTACTCAAACGTTTCGCCGGGCATGATGCCGGGAAAGCTGACGCCAGGAACGCCATCCATCTGGTACGGCAGAATCAGACCGTGCCAGTGAATGGATGTTGCCTCCGGTAGCGTATTGGTGACACGCAAGATTGCCTCGCGCCCCTGTTTGAGGCGCACCAGAGGCGCTGGCAGAGTGCCGTTGATGGTGATGGGCTGTTCCGAGACTGTGCCCCCTATCTTGAGAGGTGTTCTCGCGACGGTCAGGTCGTAGATGTCAGCGCCATTACGCACGGTGTGAAATGCGTTCGTGTTGTCCAGTTGTCCTCTAGCATAGGCCGGCAACAAGCTGTCGAAACCGGCAAGAAGTCCCATCGTGGCAGCTCCTTGGATAAGGCGCCGCCTGGACATACCTGCATAGAAATGTCTATCGCTCATAGGTTGCTCCTAAAACCATGTATATACAGCTTCTTGCGTTCGTGACTCGATTATTGATGCTACCCGGTGCAACTGAAATCAAACTGAAAAGTCGACCGGTAACCCCCCATTTTTAACGGGTTGCTGTTTTTCTGGGGAGTTGCCGTTACTGGTACAATCCATGGCAGACTGGCGAAACTTTCCCACCACGAAAAACGGCGCTTACAAATGAAAATTCTGATTGTTGAGGACAATGCGGTACTTGCCAAAAAAATATCGGACTGGCTTGCGCAGGCGCACTACACAGTCGATGTCGCCAAAACCGGCAAAGAAGCAGACTCGTTGATTGAAACAAGCTCCTACCAGGCCGTTATTCTCGATATCGGACTGCCCGATGAAAATGGACTGTCTTTAATGCAAAGATGGAGAAAAAACGGGAAAAAAGAGGCCATCCTTATTCTGACCGCACGCTCCAACTGGACTGAGAGAGTAGAAGGGTTGAACGCGGGTGCCGACGATTACCTTCCCAAACCGTTTGAGTTTGATGAACTGAAAGCCCGGCTCAATGCGATTATCCGCAGAAAGGACGGCAGAACGACAGACCAGATCAGCGTCGACGGATTTCGTCTCAACGCCAGCTACCGAACGCTGACCACGCCCGACCAGAAAGAGTTCAGACTGACAGCCACTGAATTCCGCCTTTTGCAGTGTTTCCTGCGTTCACCAGACAGGGTATTTTCACAGGATGAACTGGTTGAAACCCTCTACAACATTGAAAGATGTCCCACCAGAAATGTTGTTCAGGTCTATATAGCCAGGCTCAGAAAAATAATAGGGGGCAATAAAATCAAGACTTTGCGTGGCCAGGGCTACTTCTTCGAAAAAGATCCTACTGGCTGAACGCCCGAACGAACCAGGTCAACATATGCCAGCTCCAAAGAGTATCCGAAGAACAGCCATTCAGTATGGGGCTGTTTTCAGCCTCGTCTATTTCACCCTGATATTCTTTTCACATGCCTACGTGATAAAACAACTATCGGACGAGTCCAGGAAACAACACCTGAGTAAAGAGCTGGAAAACTTTCAGGCAATCATTGAAGCCGAGTCCCCGACAACTGACGACCTCAGGAACATGATCCATCAGTTTGAAATGCTTCTGGGGCATGCCATCATCATCGAAACGGCAGGCGGGAGCGTCCTGACGAGCAACAACTTTGACCTGAGCCAAATGCAGGGCGTTGTGGATAAGCCCGAGGGTTTTATTCACATAGCGCAGGGCGCGAACACGCTTTTTGGGCTTAGACGTACGTTCACTGCTACTGGAAAGCTGGCCTCAATCACCGTTCTTGAAACCGAGGGGGCGCTCTCTGAACGACCGCTGAAGGCCCACCTGACTTTGCTCGGTGCCTCGGCCGTTCTTCTGGCGATACTGCTGGCACTGATTGGAACCACCACACATCTGACGTTAAAGCCCATCAGTAGGATAAAAGAGGACCTGAGACGGCTCCAATCCGGGAAACAAAGTCGTCTGAACCCTCACGTGCCGGAAGAGTTTCGTCCGCTGATCCGGCAGCTCAATGATTTGCTCGAGCTGTCAAACCGGCGGCTGGACCGCCACCGCCGCCTGAATTCCGATCTCTCTCACCTGGTCAAAACCTCTATTTCTGCCAATCTTGCCATTTTGTCGGATATCGATACCTTGCCTCCGTCCCGGGAGGATGTTGTGTTTATGGCCTCTAACTTGCGGGAGCTTGACAAATCCCTGAAATACCGGATGAGCAAAGCAGACATATCAGGCAGACAGATGGGACGGACGTGCATGCCGGTTGAAATCACGGCAAGTGTCATCACCGTTATGGAAAAAATCTTCCCTGACACGGTTTTTCGCCTCCACACCAACTTACCTGAAAACTTCAGCTGGCCAATGGAACGGCAGGATCTTTCAGAGCTACTTGGCAATTTACTCGAAAATGGCGGGAAGTGGTGCCAGACAACCGTCGACGTTACAATCGCCCGCACGTCATCAGGACTCTCCATAGAAGTAGCGGACGATGGCCCCGGAATTTCTCCCGAGGCGGCAGCCACTGTCATGAACAGGGGTACCAGGCTGGATGAAACGGTCGCCGGTTTTGGGCTCGGATTGTCCATCGTGTCCGAGATTGTCGAAGACAACCTCGGACAGATGAACATGGGTACCTCAAAAAACGGAGGAGCCAGCATTGTCATTCTACTGCCACTTCCGGATTAGAAAACCTCCAGAAAGGCAACCGTCGATGACGCAGCGCGGCTTCTCCCATTTTTTACCGTTGGATATCACTCACCTTGGCTCTTGAAAAGCGACCGAACAGAACCGGCAAAACAAAGAGTGTCAGGAAAGTTGCAGTCACGAGACCACCAACAATCACGCTGGCCAGTGGCTTCTGGATTTCCGCTCCCACGCCCGTCGACAACAGCATCGGTATCAAGCCGAGCGCCGAGGTTATTGCTGTCATCAAGACAGGACGTAAACGGGAGACGGCACCTTCAAACACCGCGGCATCCATGCTCAACCCATCCTGTATTCGCTGATTGATGCTTTCAACCATAACGACCCCATTGAGCACTGCCACACCGAACAGCGTGATGAAACCGACCGAACTGGGCACCGAAAGATACTGGCCGGAGAGCCAGAGTGAAAAGACGCCACCAATAACGGCAAGCGGCACGTTGACCAGAATCAACAGCGCTTGACCAACCGAACTGAAAGCAAAGTAGAGCAACAGCGCAATCAGCCCCAGAGATACAGGTACCACAATGGTCAATCGTTTCTGAGCTCGCTGCTGGTTTTCAAACTGACCACCAATATCCACCGAATAGCCGGGGGGAAGATTCACTTCTGACGCGATGGTATCCTGAATATCGGCAACCACACTGCCCATATCACGGCCCTGCACATTGGACTGAATGACCACACGGCGCTGGACGTCGTCGCGGCGGACCTGAGGCGGGCCGGACTCAATAGACACATCAGCCACATCACCGAGTCTCACCCAGGCCCCGGACGGCGCCTGTAACCTGAGATCGGCAATGGCATCCCGGTCTTCCCGGAAACGTTTCGCCAGGCGCACATAGATATCGTACCGCTCATTTCCGTTGATGATCTGGCCCGCGGCGGCACCACCCAGTCCGTCCCGGACGACACTCATCACATCAGACACGGCGAGTCCGTACCGGGAAAGTGCCTGACGGTCTGGCTGAACCACCAACTGCGCTTCACCGGCAATCTGCTCCATGGCCACGTCCCGGGTCCCCTGAACAGTTCGGACCGCCGCTTCGATCTGTTGGCCTTTCTCGGCCAGCACCTTGAGATCCGGGCCAAAGAGTTTGATGGCCAACTGCGCGCGGACACCAGACAACAATTCGTCAACCCGAGTTGCAATAGGCTGAGAAAAGTTAAACAGTAGCCCCGGGTGCTGTTCGAGCTTCGCCTCAAACAGGGCCTGCAATTCATAGCGATTACTGGCGCTGGTCCACTCGGCTGTTGGCTTGAGGCCAATGTAGATTTCGATGTTGTTGACGGGCTCCGGATCGCCGCCTATTTCCGGTCGGCCCGCCCGGGACAGGGCGTAGGTCACCTCTGGAAACTCCATCAGCATGGCCTCCAGTTTCGGCGCCACTTCAAGCGCCGTATCGAGGCTTGATGAAGGGGCCAGGGTCACCCGGAGGTTAATCGTGCCCTCTTCCAGTTCAGGCACGAACTCCGTGCCCAGTCGTGGAACAATCAGCGCCGCCAGTACAACAAGAACCGCCGCCGCGCCAACAACCACGCGGCTATGCTTCAGTGACCAGGCAAGCCCCATGCGATAGAGCTTTTCCAGGGGTTTTAGAATGAAGCTTTCCCGCTCCCGGATACCCTTACGGAACATGTATGACGCCAGCGCGGGTACAACCACCAGAGCGACGATCACCGCCGACACGATAGCCAGCATGATGCTGATTGCCATTGGCTGGAACAGCTTGGCTTCCACACCTTCGAAGCTGAACAGAGGCATGAAAACGACCAGGATAATCGCCGTCGCGAAAAAAATCGGCCGTGCCACTTCCCGGCCGGCTTCCTGGAGACGAAGGGCAATGCCATGATCATCGTGTGACGCGTCCAATGGATCGGGGTCATCTCCAGCCAACTCATCCCGATGGGCGTCATGCTCAGCATCAGGATGGGTCAGATGCTTGAACATGTTCTCAACCATAACAACAGAGCCATCCACCAGCATGCCGATTGCCACAGCAATACCGCCCAGAGACATCAGGTTGGCCGAGAGACCGAACCAGGCCATGATCATCAGTGCAATCCCGATGGAAATCGGTATTGAAAGCAGCACCAGCGTTGTTGCCCGCAGATTCATCAGGAACAGGGCAAGCACGATCGCAATAAACACAAAAGCCAACAGAAGCGCATTGGTCACCGTCTCTACGGCCTTGGTCACCAGATCCGCCTGGTTGTAATAGGGCTCGAAACGAACCCCACTCGGAAGCGCCTGATTTATGCGATCAACGCGGGCCTCGATGCCGTCGATGGTCGCTTTTGTGTTGGCCCCCATTCGTTTGAGTACAATGCCGGAAACCACTTCACCCAGTTGTTCAACCTGACCGTCTTCACCCTTCCGGGTCATGGTCACCGCACCCTGACGAATCTCAGTGCCCAGCGTCACCTGAGCGACGTCGCTCACGGTCACCGTAATGCCATCACTGGTTTTCACGGGTACTTGTCGGATCTGCTCCAGGCCCTCCTCGCCACTGCCCAACCAGCCCATACCACGGATAACCAGTTGCTCCTGCCCGCGGCCCATGTACCAACCGCCGACATTGGAGTTGTTGTTCTCCAGAGCTTCCATGATGTCGTTCTGTGATAAGTCATAGGACAGCATTCGAGCCGGGTTCAGGTTGACCTGGTACTGGCGAACCTCTCCCCCAAACGACAGGATCTCCGTAACCCCTTCAGCAGGTATCAGCAACAGTTTGACCAGCCAGTCGTGCAGGCTGCGTAGTTCCATTGCGTCGTACCCCGAATCCGGGTCCGCTATCAGCAAGTACTGGTAGACCTGGCCAAGACCGGACGTATTCGGCCCCATTTCAGGCACCCCGACCCCGTCCGGAATCAGCTCCCGCGCGGCCTGCAACCGCTCGAAAACCAGTTGGCGCGCGAAATAGATATCCGTGCCCTCTTTAAAGACCACGGTGACACCAGACAACCCGGTTTTGGAGATGGACCGAACCTCCTCAACATCCGGCAACGCATACATCACCGCTTCAATGGGATAGGTGATCAGCTGCTCGACTTCCTCAGCCGCAAGTCCGGGCGCCTCTGTATTAACAGCGACCTGGACGTTTGTAACGTCAGGGAAAGCATCAAGATTCAATTTTGGGATCTGAAATGCGGCCGTGGAGATAAGCACAGCGAGTGCAATAAGAACCAACAGGCGGTTCTGAACCGCCCAGTCGACTACTCGGTTGAACATAATGGCTCCCGGAATCAGTGGTTGTGCGGATCAAAGCCGCCTTTGGCAATCTCAGAGGCCACAAAAAATGCGCCCCGCAAAACGACTCGTTGGCCCGCAGCCAGGCCGGAAACCTCACGGAGCCCGCCTATTGAGCGGCCCAGTTCCACTTCCACGGGTTCATACTCGCCTTCGGCCTCTTCCACATAGACCGTCCAGTCGCCGTCCGCGCCACGCATCAATGCAGTCTCCGGCACGGCAAGCACCGGCTCGCTGGTCTTAAAACGAAAATACACATCTGCGAACATTCCTGGATGAAAACGATCTTCAGGATTGTCCAGCTCAAGCCTGACAATCCGCGTGCGGGTCACAGGATCAATGGTGTGGGCTTCCTGGGACACCGTTGCCACGCCCACACGACCCGCTGCCCTGACTTCGGCTTCCGCGCCCTTCTCTAGAACAATGTCGGAGCTTGCTGGCAGATGGGCTTCTACCCAAAGCTCACTCTCATCAGCAAGAGTCACCAGCGGCTGGCCAGCCTCAACTCTTTGTCCTTGCTCAAACTCATCGGTCAGTACTGCACCATCCACGCGAGCCCTGAGCATGTATTCACCGAGACTATCCACCCCGCTGGCCTTCAACGCACCAATGTCATCATCGTTCAGCCCGTAAGCAAGCAGAGTCGCCCTTGCTGCTTCAATGTTGGCTTTCGCTGTATTGAACCGCTGATCGCCAACCACGGAACGACCCAGCCCGCTGATTCGCTTCCATTCAGGAAAAGCTTTCCTGTAATCCGCCTGCGCCTGTGCCACCGTCTCACTGAACAGGGTTACCAGCGGCTGGCCCTTGGTTACGTGCTCACCCAGTTCCACGTGACGCCGCAGCACCACTGAGGCAACCCGGGGGGACACGTGATAGCTGGTATAGCCGTTGGTCAGCAGCTCACCGGGCGCGTAAATTTCATAGTCAACGCGCTTGCTTTCGAGGGTTGCTACTTCAATGCCGGCCAGATCTTTCTGTTTGGCATTGATGCTTGCGGTGGCCGCTTCTTCATGGCCACCGTTCTCGTCTTCGTGGCCGTGCCCCCCTTCCTCTTCATGATCACCTTCCTCCTCATGCTCACCTTCTTCACCATGATCTTCCTTATGCTCGCCCTCCTCACCGGTGACTTCCTGATGATCGTCGCCACTGGCAGCATGATCATGACCGGCTTCCTGATGAGCATCTTCCTCTGCCTGTACAAAAGAAAGTGGGGCTGTAAGCAACGTCAATGCGAATACAGAAATCAGAGTTTTTTTCATAATGAATATCCAGTTTCCAGACTAGTATTGGAAGAGGGTGATCAGTTCGCCAGACTGACTCAAGAGCTCAATCAGACCCAGTTGCGCCAGCTTTTCCAGTTCAATACCGGTTTTCAGGCTCTCCGCGCGCTGGCCCAGCGCCTGGAGATACTCGGAGGTGGAGAGGTCGCCGACCTGCCACTGCTTCTCAAGCAAATCGGCACTTCGCTGTACACGCCCCTGGGAGAGTTCTGTCCATCGGCTGAGTTGGGTGTCGTATCGCTTCCAGGCAGCTCGGGCGCCCGCCAGATCATACTGCTGCTTCCGATAAAGTGCCTGAAACCGAGCTTCGGCCTCTAATGATCGTCGGTTGGCAGCCTGGATTTCGGCACGGTAGTTATTACGGACATTCAGAGGGATCGAGAACGTCAGGCCAACCAGGTTCTCACCGCCATCACGCCCTCCGCTCAGCCCGACCGTGGGAGATGCCGCCGCTCTGCGACTGACCACCTCGGCTTCGCTCCGCAACACCTGCCACCTCGCGCGGGCAGCAGCAATTGACGGATGATCCAGCAAATTGTCGTTATCGACCCTGGAAGCAAGAGCCGGCCAAATGTGCCCGGGGATCCCCCCATCCTGAGGCCGCCAATCCGGCAGAAGCTCTCTGACCCGGGCTTGCGCCTGATCAACCGCAGCCTTTGCCTGGGCGAGTTCACTGAGCTGCTGAGAAAGGCTTAAAAAAAGCAACTCTGCATCGGTACTCCCCAGGTCGCCCGCCTGCTGGCGTTGCTCAACCTGCTCCAGCAAGGCATCCAGACGGTGTTGCTGGGATTCCGCAATTTCTTCGGCACGCGTCGCCGCGCGCCACTCGACAAGCGCAAACAGCGACTCGGACGTTTGTGCCAAAACCGCCTCGTTCAAATCAGCTCCAGCGGAAAGCCTGATCAGCTTTGCCTTGTCCTTTAGCGCACCCTGTTGATCAGACCAATCGATCGTTTGTGATAGCCCTGCCTCAAAGTTGTTTTCACTGCCCGTTCTGTCTGCTCCAACAGACAGCTCCGGGTTATACAGCGGTTGTTCGCTTGCCTCAGCATCCTGATTCCGGGCTGCCGCCTGCTCTGTCGCCGCCATGACATCCGGATGCTTGCTTATCTGGCCAGTGAGCCAATTTGTCCAATTCACAGTCTCCGCTTGACCGAACAGAGGAATAGACAATAGTACTGAACACAGCAACGCCCTGGGCGAGTGCTTGCTTGCCTTCATCGACTTTCTCCCGAAGGGGTTGTTAGCCACAATTCATGGGGGCGAGACGCCCATGACAAGGTAGGTAGAGGTGGAGATAGTAAGTGAAAAGGTTGAAATGAACTTGAATTCGAAGCGTCATCCACAAAAGAAACCGCCCTCCAACTCCACCAGCATTCCCGGACTGTCCTTTTGACGGACAAAATGAGTACCAAAGACTTATGTTTCTGTAGCGCTCAGATCAATAGCCTGTCATTCGATGCCCCTTACTTTCCGTCACTTCTTCAAGGTGATCTATGTCTCGAGCAACGAATAACGCAGGCGCACCGCGCCACGGATTCAAACTCAAACTGGCTTTCCTGGTTCTGTTATGGCCCCTCACGGTCAAATCAGAGCTCGCAGTCGATGAAATTTACTCCCCCCGGGTAACTGCGGGGGATCTCGAAATCGGAGTGGTTGGGGCGTTTCTGGACAGTGAGGGGAGCGAAATTGACAACCTTCGTGCCGATCAGTGGGAGGTGGGTTACGGGCTATCTGAACGCCTGAGCGCCGAACTTAACTTCAACGCAATCAAGAGACCGGGGCGAGCGTATTCACTTGAGGAATACGAAATCGAACTGATTGGAAACTTTTTTCAAGACACTGAGAGCGCTGCGGGCTTGTTCATTGAACTGTCAAAAGAACATGGCCAAAAAGCCGGTGGAGTGACCCTTGGGTCACTTTACGAGAGACAGCTATACGCGCATTACAGCATCCTGACGAACCTTCTGGTTAGCCGCTCATTTGGCGAAGACGACGAGCAGCTTGAGCCCACTGGCTCATTACAGTTCGCCTACACGAAGTCTGACACGTTTCAGCCAGGGCTGGAGTATTACGGGGCCGAAAACAACCATTTGATGGGACCTGCCATCCTGGCTGAGTTCAGAATGGGTTCCAGTATTCTGGAACTCCAGGCGGGCGTTGCATTTGGCCTCACTACGGACTCAGACGATATGATCTATCGCTGGGAACTGGAGATAGAACTGTGATGGCGGCCCGCAACCAAAAGCCGCAGAACCGCCATCCAGTTTCCAGAGCACTAGCTTGAAGCAGGCTCCAGTGCACTCTCACCGGTTTCGCCGTCCTCGATACGAACAGCCCGAACCAGGCGGGATACAAGTACCTTGCCGTCACCCGGGTGCCCATCCTGGGTTCTGCCCGTTCTGACAATGAGTTCCACAACTTCACCAGCGACATCATCGGTCGCTACGTCTACTTCCAGCTTGACCATCTTCACTTTCTCCAGAGGCGACTCATCGCCGACCAGATGACCAAATTCGCTGAGAGGCACGACAGCAATGCTTGTCACGCCCTTGACTCTGGCCAGAGCATCAACCACATGCTCTGCCATAACCTCTCTGACATAAGCCTTTATTTCATACATAAGCCTTCTCCTGCCTATCAGACTTCAACGTCACGACGTTCGGATGCAAACCACTGATACACGCTGGGCAACACTACCAACGTCAGCAACGTTGACGTGATCAGACCGCCAACCACAACCGTTGCCAGTGGCCGTTGGACATTAGAGCCAATGCCATCGGCCAGCAGCAGGGGAATCAGCCCCAGAATAGCCACAGAGGCGGTCATCAGAACCGGCCGCAAACGGCGTTGAGCACCCAACTTGACTGCTTCAATGACTTCGTAGCCTTCGTCCCGCAACTGATTGATGTAGCTCACCATCACCACACCGTTCAGTACGGCTACGCCGAACACCGCGATGAATCCCACGGCAGCGGGCACAGAGAGGTAAAGCCCCGTCACAAACAGCGCGACAATGCCACCAGTAACCGCAAAGGGCACATTCATGAAGATCAGCGCCGCATAGCGAAGACTACTGAATGCCGAAAAGAGAAGCAGGAAAATAAGCGCCAGGGTAATGGGCACAACGATCGCCAGCCGCGCCATGGCCCTTTCCTGGTTCTCAAACTGACCGCCGAACTCCACGAAATACCCCGGCGGCATGTCCACTTGCTCCTCGATCCGCTTGCGCAAATCCTGAACAACACCGCCCATATCGCGACCACGTACGTTCATCTGCACGTACTGTCGCCGACTGGCATTGGAGCGCGAAATTTTCTTGGGGCCAGCGTACATTTCAACATCGGCCACCCGTGAAAGCGGGATGAGCTCGCCACTATTACCCCGGAGGGGAAGCTTTCTGATTTCATCGATGGACCCGCGATAGGACTCTTGCAGCCGGGCGAAGATCTCAAATCGCCGGACACCGTCGAAGACCAGCCCCGCGCCTTTACCGCCAATCCCGGTTTCGACCGTACTCATCAGGTTATCAATGCTGATGCCAAACTGCGCCAGCACTTCACGGTCGGGGCGAATAACGATCTGTTTTTTACCTGCGCTCTGCTGAGCGCGCACATCCGTTGCCCCCGGCACATCATTCGCCAGGGCCGCCACTTCCTTGCCGATCCGGCCCAACTCGTCGAGGTCGTCGCCGAAAATGCTGGCAACCAGTTGCGCCTGAACGCCTGAGAGGAGTTCGTCGGTTCTGAGCTGAATCGGTTGTGACAGATTGTTGGCAAGCCCGGGAACCCGCTCATCCAAAGACTCCGCAATCCGGCTCTGAAGGTCCTCATAGCTCACATCTTCTCGCCACTGATCCAGAGGCTTCAGATTGACGAGCGTCGCGACAACGTTCACGGGTTCAGGATCACCGCCCACCTCGGCACGACCGATCCTGGCATAGGTGCCGGTGACCTCTGGAAATTCATCGACAACGGACTGAATCCGTTTGCCATACTTGATGGCGGATTCAAGACTGGCTCCAGGAGGCAGTGTCGAGCGAATCTGGAACGTGCCTTCCCTGAGCGTGGGCACGAACTCGCTCCCGAGATAGGGAAACAGCAGGAGACTGCCGGCAAAGGCAATGACGGCCACGCCCATTACAATTTTAGGGGCTTTGACGACAGTATTCACCACCGGCTTGTATAGCCGGTTCAGGAACAGAACCAGCTTCGGCTCTTTGTGTTGTCCACCCATCTTGAATGACAGCGAGGCCAGAACCGGCACCAACGTCAACGCGAGTAACAGCGCACCGATCAACGCAAAACTGATGGTGTAGGCCATGGGCGAAAACAGCTTGCCCTCAACGCCCTGCAGCGTAAACAGCGGCAGAAAAACGATAATAATGATGCCAATGGCAAACACAATCGGACGAGCCACTTCCCGGGCAGATTCACCTACAAGCCTCAGAACACTGACCTTTTCCTCTGATCGTTCTTCCAGATGTCGGAAGATGTTCTCTATCATCACAACGGCGCCGTCCACCATCATACCGATGCCGATAGCCAGCCCCCCCAGACTCATCAGATTGGCGGACAGGCCCGAAATCCGCATCGCAATGAATGCGAAAAGCACAGACAACGGCAAGGTCGCCACCACGATCAGTGTGGAACGTATATTTCCGAGGAACAGATAGAGGAACACCAGCACCAGAACCGAGCCCTCAAGTAATGCTTTCTCGACAGTGCCTATGGCCTTGCCCACCAACTCCGCCTGGGAGTAATAAGCCTCTATTTTCAGCCCTTCGGGAAGTGACTTGTTCAGATCATCGATTTTTGCGTTGACGTCCTCGAGTACCTGACTGGTGTTGGTTCCGATCAGCTTCATCACGTAGCCGCCCACGGACTCCTCGCCCGAGGACACCTCCGCGCCGCGGCGAATTGCCGGTCCAAGGCTAACCTCTGCCACATCCCTGACATAAATAGGAGACTCTCCCTCACTCTTGGACACAATGATGTTCTGGATGTCCTCGATGCCCTCGGTACCTGAATTAACCCAACCGTAGCCGCGAACTATATACTCTTCACCTCCTCGCGTAATGAAAGAGGCGCCGACGTTCCGATTATTCTGGGTGAGGGCGCCGCGAACGTCAGACACTGTCAGGTTCCTTGCCTGAAGCTTCTGCGCATCGATATTGACCTGATACTGTTTTACCTCGCCGCCGATGGACAGCACACCGGTTACACCCGGAACGGTTCTGAGCTGGGGCTTGACAATCCAGTCCTGGATCGTGCGGATTTCCTGCAGGCTGTATTGATCCTTATCCTCAGCTTCCAGGGAATACATCAGGATGCGCCCAAGACCGCTCGCTATGGGCCCGAGTTCCGGCTGCCCCATCCCTTCGGGAATCTGGCGCTTGGCCTCGGAAAGCCGTTCGTTTACCAGCCGCCTGGCGAAGTAGATATCGGTGCCATCTTCGAAATAGATGGTCACCCGCGACAACCCGAAAATCGACGTGCTCTGCACTTTTTCCAGCTTGGGAATTCCATACATGCTGATCTCAACGGGATAGGAAATCAGCGTTTCGATATCAACCGGCGACAGACCAGGAC
>Ga0208919_1001347_pt1 | contig 14242 bp, 25 predicted proteins | sample 4_EtaG_FD_184076 | JGI IMG/M metagenome (GOLD analysis project Ga0208919, IMG submission 184076) | Marine viral communities from the Subarctic Pacific Ocean - 4_ETSP_OMZ_AT15127 metaG (SPAdes) (version 3) | ecosystem: Environmental > Aquatic > Marine > Oceanic | place: Pacific Ocean | collected...
GTTAAAGCGGTTGTCCCAGATAAGGTTGGGTCAACTTTAGTTAACGTGTTTCCTCCAGCAGTGTATGCCGTTCCTGTAACTTCGTTACTTGTAGTATATGCTGTGGTAGCCGCTGTAAAAGACGCGCTATTTGTGTACATAGCTACTTTTACCGTGTCTCCTTTAAAATCGTGGCAGCCATACAAAAGTTCTTTTTTAAAGCTGCTGCACATAAAATTTCCGCTAAAAGCCATTTAAAGTCTCCTTATCAATTCCGCTAATTCGGGTTGTGCGGCATCTATTAACGCATTATAAACCGTTGTTCTATCACTCTTTATAGCCTCTTTCATGTAAAAAGTAACGGTTTTTATTAGTTCTTGTTTGTAGGCATGAGCTTGAGCTTTAACCATAGGATCTGCGTGGTCCGATACAGAAACTATGCGGTCAACGCACCGTTCTGCTATTTCTTCGGGCGTAAACCCCCGGTTATTGGTTGTTTGTACGTCTACTTTAAAAGTAGGCGGTAATTCCATGCTTAGTGCTTGTGTCATTGTCTTTGCCTAATAACTTGACCTGTCCTGTAAATATCTTGAGGTTCTTTCGCTTCTCCAAACATTTTTAAAGCAATGACTGCTTCTGAAAAACGTTTATTGTACTCTGCTAAAATATCTGCTTCGCCTTTCATGTAGGTATACGCTTCTACTAAACACCCGTACAAAAGACAAAATTTAGCATTTTCACTTAACCACGTAGTTCCGCTATCTCCTGCGGCGGTTAAACTGGCGGGTCTAAAAAAATAATGTAGTTCCGCTGCATAAGAAGAATCTGGGGTAGGCGCGATGATAAACGTATCTACATCGTAAATTCCGTAATATTTAGGTGTTCCTGTAGTAGAACTATTTGGGTTTACCGTCTGAATGAACGTTGCATCCTTGTAATCTAAAAATATTTTATTGCTGCTACTTGTAGCTGATAAAGAAAAAGGAGCTAAATAGTCTGTAGGGGCGGTTAGAAATTGATTAGAAGAGGTAAAAGTTCCAGAAACGTTCTTTTTGAACAAATCTAATTGAACTGTTTTTAAAATACGTTCTTCTGTTAGTTCTATAAAATCGTTTAAATGAGAAACAAACGAAGTTTCTTCGTTCTCTGTGTAATCTTGTATTGCCGTTTTTAAACCAGAATATGTAAAGCTCATGATGTGGTCACCGTAACTTGTCCTACTTTTCCCAAAGAAAGAACCGGAAAAAAGTTTGCAATTTCAGGGATAGGTGTTAAAACATAAACGTTTAACGCTTCTGCCTTGTCGGGTCGAGCGTTTCTAAGGGCTTCAGGGTCTATTACTTTTCGAGAGGGGTTCAGTTGAGGCTGTTTAGTTGAGGCTGTTTAGGTTCCCACTCATCGTGACCAACTAAAGAACCGTTCCACTCTTTTTTCATTTTATTCAAAGGGTAAGCAAACCCAGAACGATCTGAAATACCTAAAGCGTTTTTACCTGTTGCAAATTTAGACATCAGTTAAACCTAGTGTAACTTAAACTTGGAACTATATTAAAAGAAGCCCTGTCCCTATCTTCCGTAATAGCTCGTTGCATTTCTTCTTCGTAAAGAGTTTTTAGGACAGTAATTCGATCTGGAGCGCGTTTTATAGCTAAGTAATACGCTAATCCAGCCGCCAAACAAGGGTAAAACCTAAAAGGAACATCTAAATTGTCTGTAAAAGCATCTGAATCGTCCATTCTAACCAAACGGTTAAAAACAAAAACATCTGTATTGTTTTCCGGGGCGGGCCATATTTTTAATGTAGGGGTTATCTGCCTATCTATAAAAAACTGAGACGGCCTTCCCGTGCTGGCTTTGTTAGGTATGTTTAAATACGAGTCTCTGCTTAAACGTTCTGCGGCAAAATCGGTGTCATCTCTTTTTACAACTAAAGATAGTATATCTATAGTAGACCTAACGTTATCAAAACTAGGGACCGTAGAAACAGTGGACGAAGTTGAACTTGTTCCTCCCGTTATTGTTTCAGATGCTACAAAAGTACCTACAGGTATGGTAATAACCAACGTATTGGCTAAAAAATCAGAAGAAGCAGCTGGTAAAGACGTTATCGTAGCAGTTGCGCCGCTAGTTGCCCCCGTCACCGTTTCTCCTACAGTAAAACCGGAAGAAGAAGCCGCAATTAAAGTTAAGGTCCCTGCAGGGTACTCTGTAACGCCAGAAGCTGCCGTAATTGACGTTTGTTGGACCGTCCACTGGTTTAGCCCTCGGTTAGCCCATTCTGCTAACATTAAATTTAAAGAGCGTTTAGCTGTTTTTAAGTCGTTTCCCGTTCTTACTTCTAAACCGCATCTTTCAAAAGCTTCTTCAATGTAGTCGCTTACGTCTAACTCAAAGTTTGTAGAACCTGAAGTAGCCATAATCTATCTCTTTTTAACGCCGCCACCGCCACGCATTCTACGAACGCCTGTTTTTTTAGTAACGCCTCCGCCACCACGCATTCTACGAACGCCTGTTTTTTTAGTAATACCACCGCCACCACGTTTTCTACGAACGGTAACGCCTCCGCCACCACGCATTCTACGAACGCCTGTTTTTTTAGTAATACCACCGCCACCACGTTTTCTACGAACGCCTGTTTTTTTAGTAATACCACCGCCACCACGTTTTCTACGAACGCCTGTTTTTTTAGTAATACCTTTACCCATTGCTTCTCGCTTTCGTGGCGAAATCATATTGTCATCCATTTTTTAATCTCCCATACAGTTCTGTACGTTTTTTAAAAATCTCGTTTACGTTATAGTTACCAGTATACCTATCGTAGTATCCCATTCTAGTTAATTTTTGAGAAGCGTCGTATAACTTCGTTAAACTCTGTATAAAAACCATAGAATAGGCTTCTTCTATGTTTGCTTCAAAATCTTCATCATCAATTAACTCATTTGTTTCATCGTCAGGATGAAAACCCATTAAAAAAATATCTTTGTTTTTAAAGCTTCCGGTAGATATTCTTTCATTTAAAACTTCTAAATTGTTATGAAAAAAATCTGTATCTTCTTCATAACTTAAATCTACTAAAATAACTAAATCTAAGTTTCCATCAAAATTATCTATTTCGTCATACAATAATTGGTAAGAATCATTATAGTTAAAACTAAAACTTACTTTTTTCTCCATCCACGCTTTTTTAGCAAAAGGACAAACAGGCAAGTTGTTGTACTCTACGCTATTATGCTCTAAGCACTCTTCAGACCAAGATCGAATCTCATCTATTATTTCTTTTTCTAAGTCAACTTTAGGTAAAACGACACTCATTAGCATTTCCAGCGTCTTCTTGCTTGTCTTATTCGAGAATTAGGGTCATTTCTTGTTTTCGCCGAACTACGTTTAAGTTGTCCTAAAGATCTGGCGCAGTAAGACTTTCGCCGTTTTGCAGCCTTGCTTCCCGCTTTAACTTTACCCGTTACCGCCGTTTTTAACTTACTACCGGGGTTTGCTTTGCGATAAGCTTTAACCCCTTTTTTAGTCATTCCCGCCCCTTTTTTAGTGGGTCGGTAGTTCGCACCTTTTCCGGTAGTAGTTTTACGAATGGGTTTTTGTTTAGCCCTAGCCATAGAACGCAGTTATACTTGCAGATGTTCCTGCTGGAAGATCTAAGTAAACACCGTCTTTAAACAATATTCCATCATCAGGAATATAAGGGTCAATATAATCTTTCGTAGTTGTGGCTACTTTTACAGAAAATAAACTTGTCCCACTTATAGGGGACTCGTTGTAAAACGCTATATCTCCTATTGTTCCACCTGTAGTGCAGTGAAACCCTTTTAACCTTGCTCTTCCTGCAAAAACAACTGCTTGTCCGCCAGTAGTTCCGGCGGCAACTCCAACTGAAGTGTTGGTTCCAATAGAACCGTCTCCTGCAACCGAAGTAACTGTGTTAAAAAACTTTGTTCCGGTAACGGTGGTGTTGTTTGGCCCGGTAATATCTTCAGTCAAAGCATTTCCTGCAATGTCTGTTCCGGTAACCGTTATAGTTACACCTGAAATATTTCCACCAGAAGTTAACGTTACTTTAGCGGCTAAACCCGTCGTATGAAAAGTTCCTGCGGTAGCCGCAGCGGTTAACGTCATCGCAGCGGTGCCGGATGTTGTCTGTAAAGCTGCAAGCGATGCTGTAGATGCAGAAAGGTTGCTAGTATACGTTTTTACTTGAATATCTGACATATAAAACTCCTAAAATTTAGGCGGGCAAAGCCCACCTAAACCGTGTTTACTTACGCTATTTGGACGTATTCAATTATAAAAGTAAAAGAACCCGCAGTTGTAGCATCTACCGTATTAGTAATATTGCAATAGATAGTTCTTTCAGTGTCTGTGTATTGAACAGAAGCTGGGGCAGTTGTGCCATCTTGTGTCTGAAGAACCAAACTGGTCACAGTTACATTGTGTGCAACAACCGTTGTACCACCATCTAAAATTTCATCAGTCTGAGCAGCAACAATTTGTGCGCCAGAGCTACTGGTTCCAACTTCATAACCAATGTCGCCAGTTCCAATAACAGGGGAAACGTCACAAAATATTTTAATGTCCGTAATGATAGTGTTTGCTGGTTGGGTAAATTCACCAATAGACGGGCTATCGCCAGCAGTTGTGTTGACCGTTACGCCTGTGGCAAAGCCAACATGCTTTAGGTATTTATCAGTAACAATTCCTGTAGAAGCAATTACGGCTGTGTCTGTAATAGCTCCTGTAGTTGCGTTTTTTGATATTACTTTAAAACCATTTTCTGAGCGAACTGGTCCGTTAAAACTTGTGTTAGCCATTTGACTGACCTCCTTATTAAAGGTTTTACTATAACGTCATAATAAGTGTCTGCTAGGGCAGTCGTTATAGCTTGTAAAAATCCTAGTTATATTGAGAGTACACAAAAAAGAAAAGGGGCACAAGGCCCCCTTTCATATACTTTAAAAGTATTAAGCTGCTCCAGCAGTACCGAATACAGACCGCCAATCAGAGACACCAAAGCTGTAACGCTCTCGTGCTTTGAAACGCATGTTTCCTGTATCAAAGTCTCCTTCCATCGCAGTACGGATAGGTGTGCGTTGAAATAGCTTGAAGCCATTTGGCGCATCCGTCTTGATGAAGAATCCATCAGTATCTGTTAAGAAGTGGTTTACAACCGCTCCTTCTGGCAACATACCCATAGACTTGTTTGCGTTAAGGTCGTTGTCTGAAGTACCAGAACGTAACGTAGAGTTTAGTAGCCTTTCAGCAGTAAATTGAAGCTCTTTAGGAATAATTAGCTTCATACCGCGAATAGCGACTTTTAGTCCGCGTTCGTCAGTTGCTCCAGCAACGTCAATTAACATTTGCTCTAAAGAAGTCTCATTCAAATCAGAAGCAGTAGACAAAACATTGCTTTGGTTGCCGCTGAGTGAAGGATGGCTTGCAGAACAAAGTGCAACTCCGTCACCAATCACGTTAGCACCAGTAGAAAAAGCGTTGTTCAAAATTGAAGCGGCTTTTATCTGCTTGGTTTGTGACATGGATCGTGCTAATGCACGGGTATATCGACTTGCTAGACGATCATAAAGATTGTCTTCAATAGCTTCTTCAGTAATGCTAAACGCAAGTGCAATAGTTTCGTGAGTATAACGAGCAGTGTAAGTTTCCTGTGCGTCATCAAACGATATTGCGCTGCCTTCTGACTTAACAGGAGCGGTGCCGAAGCCCGCAAGCATCACTTCCTCTTCAAACGCTCGGTCTGAAGATTCTTCGTCAAAGATTTCAGTATGCTCTCTTTCATAGCGGTCATACTCTAAGCCAAACAAGGCGTTAAGGCCCGGTTCTAACTCTTTCGCTAGTTGTGCGCGAGAAATAGCCATTTTTTAGCCTCCTTATACGCCAGTGGTTGAAGGTGTACCCGCAGCAATTGAACCCGTAGGTGCATTGAAGGAGTTGTTCAACCGAACAATTGCGCCGATTCCGGCAGATGCAAAGTCTGAATTAGCTTCGTCTTCAACCCAACCTAACACACGAAGTGATAGACTGTTAGTTGTAGCAAGAGTGCTAATAGCCAACCGACCAAGAGACAGACCTGTAGAGTCTGTTCCAGTTATTCCGGTAGATAGACTTGCGTTTAAAAAGACACTTGCGCGAGCATTTGCCTTACTAGTCCATGAAGCATCCGTTGCAATCACATATAGCTGACTAGGGTCGTCATTTATAAATGCTTGGACAGGAAAGTCACTGTCTGCCCCAGATCCGGGCCAGTAGTTGCTCCAAATTGTTTTTCCATTGACACTTGAGACATATTGACACCCTTGAAAAACACCAAGGTGACTTACTGTTCCACCAGCGGCGTTAGCCGTGTGGTCAATGTACCCAGAAGCAAGAGGAATAACCAATTGTCCGTGGTATATTTTATCAGAGTTGTCACTGGCAATTTCATAGGGAGAATAGCCTGTAAGACCAGTGGAGTTAGCACCTCCGCCCAATTTACTCAAAGGACGTAGGCCAAAGCTTCCATTAAGATTAGCCATTTTTATTTTCTCCTATGGGCATCGAATTATTTATCACGAGGCCCGCCAAAAGTTACACGAGTCTGACGTTCGGGACTACCAATCGTCATAGTCGAATGAGAGTTTTCTCGCATTAAGTCGTGATCTATTGCTTCCATTTGATCGGCGTTTTTATTCTTAAAATACTCCGTGCGCTCTTCAATGATTTCAATAGGTATTCTTGCGAGTACTAAACCGCCTACTCCAAACACTCCTTCAAATCGACCTGAATCTACAACAGGGGCTTCAAAGTCTGGAAATTCATCACTACGAACAAGTTCATAACCTTCTCGTAATTTTGCTGAAATGTTTTGGCGGTCGTCAAACCCCCTAACTTCAGCACGAATCCAACGATGCTTATACCCTTCGGGTGCAGGTGGAGCGTCTAACATAGACGGGGGTGACCAAGGTTTACGCTGACTGGTCTTCTCCCTAGTGTTTTTTGCGCGGGAAGTTCTGTTTACGCCTTCAAAGCCTTTTTTTGTCTCTTCAGTCATTTTCATTACTCCTTCACGTATTTCGCGTATTCTTCAAGCGGCACACCCAATCGTTTAGCAATAGTTACTTGGCTAGGGGTGAGTCTAACCTTCTTGTTATTGCGCCCATTTCCAGTATTGCGGCTAACTCCAGCTACGGTTTGGGCGGTTTTCTTGCTGGGAGCCGTATTAAATTTTTGCGGAAACGTATTATGTATCCGTGAATCTAACTCACTATAGTATTCATCGCTTTGCGGGTCAAATCCTTCTTCTTCAACCATTTTTTTGTGCAAACCAAAAGCAGCAAAAGTCATAGCCTCATCTTGACCAAACCAAGAGTTCTTTTCAGCCCACTTTTCGGCTTTTGCATCCGGTTTTTGTTCTACAGGTTGCTGCTGAACTTGTTGCGGCTGCTCCTGTTGTTGTGATTGCTGCTGTTCATACTGTTCTTGCTGTGCTTTAGCCATATTGTAGCGTTCTTGGGCTACAGCCATCTGAGTCATTTTTTTCTGAGCTTCCACAGTAGCTTCCGTATCGCCCATTTCTACAGCACGTTTTAAAGCTTCTTCGGCTTGCTGTTGCTCAACGGAGATTCTTCCTCCGTATTCGTCCATGTAGCCCTTGTCCAATTGATTTAATTTTTGTTTAGTTTCTTCCGCCTCTTTTGCTACATTTTGGGCGTAACGTATAGCTTCTTCTCTTTGCCTTTCCGCTTCACGCATTTTTTTGGTTAAGCGGTCAATTCTTTTTTGAACAGAAGACCCGTATTCTTCTTGCTCAGAGGGTGCTTCTTCCGAAGTTTCTGGGCTTAAATCTACTTCCGCAGCTTGATCTTCTGCTAATTCTACTTCGGGTTCTTCAATAGTAACTTCTGCGGCTTCTTCTTCGAAGTTTAGGTTGACGGTTCCGTCATCCGGCTCGTAAGCCTTTTCTTGAGTTTGTGACATGGTTGTTTGCCTCTAAAAGTTTAAGATGTCGTCGGGGTCGGTAATTGTGGACAAAACTTCGTCATCGTTAATGATACGAACTTCGCCCCCGTCAATACGAAACCGAGATCCCGCATAACGAGCAAAAATTACCCATTGTTTTTCTTCACACCAAGGCCCACTAGGAAACTTTGCCGTATCCTTGTACGCTAACGGTCCTTGTTTTAATACATAACCCACTACGGTTTGTATCTGACCGTCGTCTAAAACCTTATCTGGTATGTGTATTCCCCCTTCGGAGGTGCCTTTTCCACGATACGGTAAAATAAGCATACGCCAACCAGTAGGTGTAGGCATACGATCTATTAAACTTTGATCTAGTAAGGTGGGATCTAACACCCGGTTATCGGGTTCTACATAAATATTATCGACTTCTTCTGCTACGCTTTTAACGGCTTCAACCATCATTTAGCTCCTGTTTTTCTAAAAGGCTCGTGAGTTCCTGTAAAACATAGTTAAGAGCAATCATCTCGCCCATTAACTCTTTGTACTGTTCCATTGAATTAACCCCATTGTTTTCCAGTACTTCTAAAACAAGGGCTTTTCTGTCTCTGATTGTTTTTTGAACAAACTGAGCAAGTTGTATTGTATCCATAAATATCTTAGATTTTCAAATGTATTCTTAATATATCCTATATTTTAAACATTTGACATAGCTAAAGAGATATTTTGTGTTTCGTTGTTTCTTCGTATCCAACCTTTACCAAACGTTTTAAACGTGGTTAAGTCTCGATAAAACATTTCACGTTCTTTATGCAGCTCGCTAATTATACTAATTGGATCTGCACTTGCTACTGCTTTTAAAGTATTTGGACCTATAAGACCGTCTGCCGTAGAACCTACCGCTTTTTGTAAACCTTGTATAGCGCGTCGCGGCCCACTGTTCACGGCCCAGTCAAAAACAGAAAAATCTACGCCGGAAGGTAGGTCATTTGCCTTTACCGCATTCCAATAGTTTTTTTCATAAATTTCTTTAACATGTTGTATCGGTATGTTTTGTATTTCCTCGATAGAAACAGGTCGTTCTAAAAAACGCTCGTAGGTTTTTTTAGTAATACCTTGGTTTGTAGCTCCGCCCGGATCTTCCGGGTGATTAACATAACCACCTTCGTGTTTTAAAACTTCTTCGATAGACGTGTCTAAGTTTTCTTTCATGCGGGTTTTTTCTTTTTTGCGGGTGCTTTTTTTCTAACTTTAGCTACAGCCTCTACTTTAGCAACTTCTTTTTTTACGGGTTTTTTAGGCTGTTTCTTAAACAACTCATACGCTGCATAGCCTACTAAACCAATAAATATAAGTTCTAAAATGCTCATTATTCTTTATTCGGAGGCAACATTTTTGCCTTTCCTACATTCAAAGCAAGTAACTCAATTGCCTTGTAAAACTTACCCAAAAGCTCGTCGTCTTTTGGCGTATTAGTTACCGCAGCAATAAAACTTGCAGCGCATACAATAGTGGTCACAATGCCTATAAGATTGGTTATCCATTCAAACATTAGTCTTCCCCTTTATCATAGTCTCGGTAAAACTTTACAATAGTTAGTATGTTTTTGGTATATCTTTTAATTTCAGCCATATTCATGGCTAAGTTTTCGTATTGTTTAGTAGTCAGCGCATAGTAGGGTTTGCGCGGTGCTTTGTTTTCGTCAATCAAGCCAAGATAGGTTGTCATAGTTTCGGGTGTTAGTACCTCAAATTGCACATCCGTTAACTGCATTTCCATTGGTAATGGCGGGTGGTACATAGGCGGGCGCTCCGCTATGGTTTTAACATCTACTTGTTTGGTATTGGGCATCATCGAACACCCACCAACCAACAGTAAGCTAACCGCGAATATCAGCTTTCGCATCTGGAACCTCTATTTTTATCTCTGGTGTTTCAACAGGCTCTTCCTGTGGTTCAAACTGGTTAGGATCAGTAATCTTTACCAACGCTTCTTTTACCTTGCGCGTACCGTTGTTGACTCTTGTTTCAATAAGTTTAGGTTTGGCTAGTGCTAGGCTGTTCATGTCGTGCTTAGAGAACTTGTCTCTGAGGCTGTTGAACTCTCGCAATGCTTCGTTTTTTTCTGCTTCCATGCTTTTTAACTGAAAACTAACCTGCTCTTGCTTTTTTAGATACGCATCTATTGACGCATTCTGTTCTTCTATTTGGTTTTCTAATATGACTTGATTGCCTTTAAGCACCGCCATCTGGTTGTTAAGGTATTTAATGTACGAAGCAGAGCCAGCCAACGAAGCCAGTAAAAGTGCGCCTAGTATAATTGCAAGCTTAAAACCCATTATTTCTTCCTATACCGCCTAGTTTTCTTTGCTATCTTCTTCGGTTGCTTACTGTGCTGTTTGCCTTTTTTCGTATCTTCTCGCTTTTTGCGAGTTGTGGCTGCGTATTCTTTTGCGCTTAAACGTTTAATCGCTTTCTCTGGCAAATACCGTTCTCCTGTTTTAGAAGATTTTTTGCCCGACTTAGTACGCCACTTTTGTTTAGTCCATTTTTTTAAAGACTTCTGTGGCTTTTTAAGCGCCATTACGACCGATATCCTCCGCCCGCATCTTTGTATGCTTTAGCTAACATCTGCGCTTTCCGTGCAGACCACTGACCGGGTTTACCGCCCTTGCCTCCAGACTTAATCCGGCTAAATAGTCGTTTGCGTAGCGAAGGTTTTGTATAGTTACCCGACTCGTTAACTCTGGATTTAGCTTTTTTCTTTTTAACAGCACCGCCTTTTTTAAAAGGAAAAGCTATGTCAAACATAATTTCTTTATCGAAAGAACCCGCGCCGCCGCTTAAACCAACAGTTGCGTCACGCATTTTTTTCTCAAGCCGACCCGTAAAGCTTGGGCTTCCTGCGCCTAAATTAACTCGTCCACTTAAACTGCCGCCATTAAATTCATAGTTTCCGCCAACACTTCTAATTTTTGCTTTTTTTTGAGCATTGTCAGCAAAAATTCGAATCTCTGATTTCTTTTTCATTAATAATCGCCCCAGATTTTAACTTTAGTGCCACCCCAATACTCTACAGCCAGCCCTGCTTCAATTAATTTTTGGTTAATACTGTTGCCATCAAAATCCCACAACACGCCAAGAATACGTCCGTACTTGCCGCGCCCCTGTGATTCCAAAACAAAACCATCTTGTGTTAATTCTTTTAATAAGTCTTTAGCCTGTAGCCCGAGTTTCTTTTCTGCTAGATCTCTGGTCCGTGATTCGGGGGTATCTATTCCTACAAGACGGACTCGTTGTTTTGCTAGAATAATAGAAAAGCCCAAGTCTAAATTGACATCGCAGGTGTCTCCGTCAACTACCCGGTCTAACTCACACTTGTAAACAAAGGGTTTAGCCATTTGAGTTACGCGCACATCCCCGCTCTAGTCCTGCCACGCATTGCGATCCCGTCTATGTTCTTCTTTAAGACTTCCCCGCCTCCTGAAAACTTTGCTGTTTGTGCTGCTCGATTAAAGTTTTCTTTTGTCGGAGCGCCTTTGCTTCCGGGCGCTCTCATTTTTTCACCGGAGCCTTGTTTAATTCTCTGTTTCTTTGCCCTAATGTTGGCATACAAACCTTTACCAGCCATAACAGTTTCCTTAACAGATCTTAAACGTGTTGCCGCGTAGGGCTGCACCCATGCCGCGCTTCTTGCCCGTAGTTACTGTAGCTTTTTCAGTATTGGGGGTTTTTTCTTCAACGGTCTTTGCATAAGGAATAGTTCCTTGGCCTTTTATGTCCGCGTGGTTTTGTGCTTTCGGGGCTTTTTCCATTGAATTGGTTACAATTTTAACTGAACTCATTGTCGGGGTCCTCGGTTTTGGTTTTGTTGACGTATTTGTTCTCTATCTAAGGCCGACTGTATTCTAGCAGCCGTTTGGTCTTCTTGGCTTTGTAGCCGTTGTTGAAACTCACCAGCTTTACGCATTTCTTTTTCTTGGTCAAGCTGTAGTTCCGCTTGGTCCATTGCGATGTCGGCTTCGGTCTTCTGACCTTTAATCTGTAACTCTTGTTGTTTGAGCGCGATTAACGGATCAGGGCCTTGCTCTTCCCCTGCGTTTGCTACTTGGTCGCCTAGCGCTTTCACTTCTTGCATACCTTCGGCAATAAGTTGCGCGGTGATCAGTTCTAGCTGCATCATCTGCTCTTGTTCACTTTGCGGCTGTGGTATTTGACCTTGTTGCATTTGCTGCATGTACACTACTTGCGCCTGTTCTTGCGCTTTTATTTTTACGTGTTCCATAATGTGTTTTTGCATCGACACGGCTATTTCAGGTGAAGCTTGAACAATTCCTGACGCACCAAAAACTAAGTGAGTCATGATATGTGCGTCGTGATTCTGTCCTTCAAAAGCACGTAAGCCTGTAGCTTCTAGCGAATCTATGTTTTCTTGCGCTGGATCTTTTGGCTGCGGTTCTTCGGTAGAAGGTGCCTTCAATATTTTATCGATGTCTCTTACGCCTAGCGCTTCATACATACGTCGAAAGGCTTCGTGCCGATTGTGCATATCAGGTGCTTGTGAAGCCAACTCCATTTGAGTTTGAGCCAAAGCAATACGCTGCGCTTGTGAAAAAATATTTGGATTCGATACGGGGATAACATCCACGCGGTCATCGAAGTCTTCTGCCTTAACGCTCTGGTCGGCGTTGGCTATTTCATAAGGGTATTCTGCGGGCAGATACTCCGCCATAATTCTTGCCAGCAACTTAAACTCTTGCCGCATTGCATAGTGCAAGCGTTTATGCACAGCACTCATGACCCGTGTGCCTTGCTCCAACATAGCTACCGTTGTTCCGACAGCCGCGCCTTGGTTTCCGTCACCTACTTTTAGATCTGTAATGGTCGCGAACCGTTGCCCTGCTTCAACAACAAAACCTAATAAACCCATTAACGTTTGATCGGGGCCTTTAAACGGTAATGCCATTAGGCTGTCACGGATCGCTCCGCCCGGCGCATCTACATCTCTAAATTCTCCCGGCTGCAAAGGATCTTCGTCATCTCTGATCCGTAGGCCGCGAGCCTTGAAACCTGCTGGAAGGTTAGATAATGTTCCTGCGTCAATCAGTTGTCGAAGTGCAGCAGTCGCGGTTCGCGACAAACCGCCTATTGTGTGGATTAGCCCTAAACCATAGAAGCCAAATCCGGGTAAAAACTTGTAGTGTACGAAGTATTGTATTTTTCTTTTAAGCGGGTCGTTTTCTTGATAGTTTCTTCGAATAGCAAGAACTTGACCGCTGTCTTCACTAATAGTGACGATATAAGGTACTTTTATGCCTGTTTCTTCGCCTTCTTCGTCTCGTTCTTCGTACCCAATAAGGTCTAAATCAACGTGACATTCCAATAATGTGCAGTCGTAATCTATGTTAGACGGGTGCATACCGTCTATGTTTTCTACTTCTTGACTGATCGAGTCCGAATTTTGCTGCGATGGGTGTACCGCAACGTCTCTATAGAATCCAGATACCTGTTTTTTACGCAATTCGTTTAGCGGCATACGCAAAACTTGAGTAATGTTTGGACAGGAATCTAAACTGCTGCATTCGTAAGGCACAACAAGGTGTTCTGCGGGTACAAAACTGCTGATAGCTCGGTCTAACGTCTCGTCAAAATATACTTTTTTGAAGGTAGAACCTGCTAAAGGCAAATAAAACAACATTTGATCAAGCTCTGGCGTGTAATCTTCCATTACATTCATCAAATAGTAGTTCATGAATTCTTTTACGCGGACCGCTTGCTGTTCTTTTTCTGGCGTAGGGGTCCCCATGATGGCCGTTTTTACGGGTCCGTTAGGCGGGAGCAGTTCATTAAAGGCGTGGGCCTGAAATTGTGTTGCAGCTTCTGCTAATAACGGGTGTGTAACCCCGGTTGCACCTCGGAAAGGCGTGGTTCGCTCTTCGTAGTTCAATCCGAGCAGTTCCATACCATTGGAATAAGTGTCTTCCCAATCCTTTCGAGAAGATTTATTCGCTTCAAACTCAGAAGAAAGCTCGTTGCTTATAGACCCTAGGTCGCGATCGTCTAGGTATTCGGCTAGATTATCAAAAAAACCTTCTTCTTCCTGTTGTTGAGAAGGGTCTAAGTCAATAACCGCGCCACCGTCGTCGGTAGCTTCTATTTCTATGCCTTCTGGAATACCTTCTTCTACACCCATAGGTGTTCCGATAGTTTCTATTTCTACGTCCAAAGCCATTTCAGAAAGTTTGGGGTCGTCGCCTACTCGTTCTACTAAAGAAATTACCGGGTCATCTGCCATGTTTAATT